>Ga0307510_10002822_pt1 | contig 19931 bp, 15 predicted proteins | sample 12_EM_MG_FD_207224 | JGI IMG/M metagenome (GOLD analysis project Ga0307510, IMG submission 207224) | Populus trichocarpa ectomycorrhiza microbial communities from riparian zone in the Pacific Northwest, United States - 12_EM | ecosystem: Host-associated > Plants > Roots > Unclassified | place... | reverse complement strand
TACCGGTAGGAGGAGTGGAAAGATAAGTTCAACTATATCTTGCTCCTCATTTTTAGCTGGTATATGAGCTTAGCTTGATATGGTTACTAAACACTATAGATTAGCTAGCATAATTTTATGAATTGTGTAACAATTTCACTTTGATGTGCTTATCATGTCACTAGTGACTTCCTTTTTAATATCTGTGAACAGACACGAAGCAAAGTTTATTGAAAAAATGGTTGAAGATGTTTTACATAAACTGAACTGCAAATACTTGACTGTTGCCTCATACCCAGTAGGTATTGATTCTCGAGTTAAGGACGTAGTTTCCATGTTAAGTATTTATACAGATGATGTCCGAACAGTGGGCATATATGGGATGGGAGGTATAGGGAAGACAACCATAGCAAAGGCCGTATTTAACGAACTTTGCAATGAATTCGAAGGAAGTTGTTGTCTTTTGAATATCAAAGAAATCTCAGAACAACCCAGTGGTCTTGTTCAATTACAAGAACAACTCATTTCTGATCTCATACAATCAAAAACCTTTAAGATTAATAATGTTGATAGAGGAAGCGCTCTGATCAAAGAAAGACTTTGTCACAAAAGAGTTCTTGTTGTTCTTGACGACTTGGATCAGTTGAAACAACTAGGAGCACTGATGGGAGAGAGAAATTGGTTTGGCCTTGGAAGTAGAGTAATTATTACAACAAGAGACGAACATTTGCTAACTCAACTTCAAGTGCACAATAAATATCTTGTTGAAGAATTGAATCATGACGAGTCCCTTCAGCTTTTCATTGCACATGCCTTCAAGGAGAATCGTCCAACAGAACAATTTCTGGGGATTTCTAATGGTGTAGTTCAGTATGTTGGAGGACTTCCACTGGCTCTTGAAGTTTTGGGTTCTTATTTGTGCTAAAGAAGCATAGGTGAATGGAGAAGTGCTGTAAGAAATTAAAAAAAACTCCACACCATCAAATTCAGAGAAAACTTCAAATAAGTTTCAATGCACTCGATGATGATGATATAAAGGGTATATTCCTTGATATCGCATGTTTCTTTATTGGTATGGACGTGGATTATGTTTCAAAATTACTTGATGGCTGTGGTTTCCACTCTAGAATTGGTGTTGAGGTTCTAATGCAGAGATCACTTATAACAACTAACTGGTATAATAAGTTAAGGATGCATGATCTATTACGAGATATGGGAAGGGAGATCATCCGTGAAATGTCACCTGACCATCCAGGAAAACGCAGCAGACTTTGGTTTCAGAAGGATGTGCTGGATGTACTCAGGAAAAAGATGGTAAGAACCAAATGTTATTGTGAACATAAGTTAACAAATGCATGAGAACAAGCACGGTTGCTCTAACCATTACATGCATAAAGACTAGTGCTATTATTTGAGAGTGTGTGCCCTTTCTTTTCAGTTTTCTTTTTATATTTTTTCATTACATGATTTTGTTATGCATTTTTTTCATATTTGCATTTTGCATAAATCTGGATTAATTGGAATTTCATTAATATTTTTTACTAATTTAATCACTTGTTTAATTCAGGATTTCGCCTCAGTTAGGATATTGAACATGTGCCGGTTGTTGCAATTAATTCTGAAAGCACATAAGTGATCTCTGATCATCTTTTTGAGTGATTGGCCAAAGTCTATTTCATTGACCAATTAATTATAGAAAACTCCATACAATGCATGACATAAATAAAATTTAACACCAAGTTGTTCTCCACATTGAGTACTACTGTTTGAACTACATCTTCCCAACACTTACTTACACGAAGGCTACTTTCGTACTAGTTCCCAAACACATATCAGTTATCTAATATTTAGGAGGGAATTTAGAATTCTCCTAGGAATTTTTAATAAATAATTCTGTGTGGAACTACATCCAAGTAATTATAGACTACATTTACCAATCAACAGTTGGTGTTTGTAGGGAACAGAAGCAGTGGAAGATATAACTATTGATTTACAAGCATCGAAAGATGTAGTTTTGAGCACAGAATCATTTGCAGAGATGAGATGTTTAAGGTTGCTCCAAATGAATGCAGCACATGTCACTGGATGCTATGAGCATTTTTCCAAAGAGTTGGCATGGCTATGTTGGCATCAATGCCCTTTGAAATCTTTACCGCAAGATTTCCAGCTAAACAATCTAGTAGTTCTTGATATGCAGTACAACAACATCAGAGAATTCTGGAAGGGGATCAAAGTATGAAATATACAATATGTTTTTGTTTCTTAACAACATCAGAGTAGTTCTTGCTGGTTGTGTTTCTGGTATACTGATCCCTTTTTCTCTCTTTTGAATCAGTTTCTCAACGGGCTGAAAATCCTCAACCTCAGCTATTCTGTGCACCTTTCTACACCACCGCACTTCATGGGACTCCCTTGTCTGGAGAGAATTATAATTGAAGGTTGCACAAGTTTAGTTGAGGTTCATCAATCTATTGGACATTTGGATAGCCTGACTTTGTTGAATTTGGAGGGATGCAAGAGTCTGAAGAATCTTCCAGAAAGCATTTGCTACTTGAAATGCCTTGAAAGTCTAAACATTTCCAGGTGCATAAACCTTGAGAAATTGCCCGATCAGTTGGGTGATATGGAAGCCTTAACCATGCTTCTAGCAGATGGAACTGCAATTGAGCGACTACCATCTTCCATTGGACATTTGAAGAACCTCAGTAATTTATCGTTGGGTGGATTCAAATATGACTTATCATCAGTATCTTGGTTTTCACATATTTTACCTTGGCTTTCACCAAGAATTTCAAACCCCAGAGCTTCGCTTCCAACTTTTACTGGCTTAAACTCATTGGGAAGACTAGATCTGAGTTACTGTGGTCTATCTGATGGGACAGATCTTGGGGGGTTATCCTCACTTCAAGAATTGAATTTCACGAGAAACAAGCTCAATAATCTGCCTAATGGCATAGATAGACTTCCCAAGCTACAAGTATTGTGCCTGTACCATTGTGCAGATCTTCTATCAATCTCAGATCTTCCCTCAACTTTGCACTCTTTGATGGTGTATCATTGCACATCCATAGAAAGATTATCTATTCATTCGAAAAACGTACCAGATATGTATCTAGTTAATTGCCAACAACTAGCTGATATTCAGGGTTTAGGAAGCGTGGGAAATAAACCACTCATTTATGTTGACAACTGCAGCAAATTAACTGGCAAATAATTTCAAGAAGAGTCTTCTTCAGGTACTATCCCCTATCTTTTGCTTTCAATCTTGCTCTTGCACTTGGATTTCTAAGCTTTGTTTACTTAAAACAGGCATCGTTCAAGGGCGAGCATCTTGACATTTGCCTCCGCGACTGTGAGATACCGGATTGGTTCAGTCATCGTGGAGATGGATCATCGATATCTTTTTATGTACCAGACAGTGAAATTCAAGGATTGATTGTCTGGATTGTCTGCGGAGCTAGCGAGAAGACTTCCCCTACCTTACGCTTCTGCCACGATTAGAAATAAGAGCAAAGGTGTTCGATTGTTTCATTGGTCAACATTTATCCCGCTATATTATTCAAAACCTGAATATCATTCTTGGGTGAACTATGTAACATTTAGTCGGCTTCCATGTGCAGTGGAAGGTGGAGAAGAAGTGGAACTGTCTGTCAAAATAACCAATGGCGTTGTTGTGGACAAGTGTGGCGTCCATCTGATATCAAAAGAGTGAGATATAGTTGTTAGCCAAGCAATTCTGATACCATGCACCTCACAGGTTGAAAATCTTGTCCACGAAAGATTTTGAAGTTTCAGCATGAATTTGCTGTTAGCTGTAGATTTTACAAGCTTTTTTCTCTCGAGGTGCCAGATTAAGTTGAACAACAACAACAACAACAAAGCCTCAACCAACCCCAAAGTTGAGAAAATCATTAAGGAAGAATGTTATAGAAAAAAAAAAGAAATTGTATGTGCTTTCCATAGTCTCATTGCCGAAAGGTTTTGGCTACTTGTGAGAACAAATTTGGATCTGCCATGTTCGAAACCAAGGACACTTTTTAATTATAAGTTGACAGGATCCATAGTATTTTGTTAAGTTTCATTCCAGGTACTTGGAAACAGAATAAAGTCTAGGATTTGTCCAAAGCCGATTTGTCTATTGTGGAACTGAGCCTGAATCACAGCTATTAAAAAACTATATCATCATGTCATGATCAGGGATGGCTTTTTTAAACTCTCTCATTGTGATTGGTAATTAATTCATACATAGCATAACCTAAATCTGTCTCTCAGACATGAACTACGAGGTTACTAGCTGTTTGGCGCTACGTTTGTCTCGCTGATGATGTATTTTTAAAATATTTTTAATTTAAAAAATAAAAAATATTTTAATGTTGATATAAAAAATATATAAAAAATTATTTTAATATATTTTTAAATAAAAAATTTATTTTAAAAATTAAATCTCATTCTCAAATAGAGCAAATTTCAATGTAGGTAGGATAAACAATGCTTGATTGATTTCTCGATTTTAGGATAATCATTATTATCATATATGATACTTAAATAGTTGTAAGAAACAATAGGTAGTCGTGTATTTCCATTTTTTTAATTAAAATTGTTTTAATCGGTATATAAGTTTAAAATATAATTCATATTTTTACCCTTCTTTTTCAATATATTTTCAAAAACATAAAAAAATTCAAAATTTTTTAAAAAATATATTTTCGATACAATTCGATCAACCATTTTATAATTTTTGACAATTTCACTTGTTGTAGTTGATTTTATATTGATGAATTTTCAAAAACCCAAAACTTGAAATTGAAAAAAAAAGAATAAAAAAATAGTAAGGGGAATGATGAGTAAGAATGAAAAGAGGGATTAAAATAAACATGAAAGTTTTAGACTCTTCTCCTAGAAAGTAAAGAATAAGTGGATAAGGATAAAAAAAAATTAAAAGACAAAAAGGGAAGAGAGGAGAAGATTATAAAGGATAAGTGAAGAGAAAATGATAAAAAAAAAACAAATAACATTTTACAAATAAAAAGAAAAAGAAAAATAAATAAGGGAAAAACATAAACAAATAGTTCTCTCTAAAATCACACCGTTCAGAATCCGACAATCACGATCCATGTCGATCATCACTCAAAGCCAACAATTTATTCTCATCGCCAATCAAGTCACCTCTCATGGTAGCTCCTCCATCACTAGTTATCTTTCTCATCCAAACCCCGAGTTATTCCCCTCTTCTTGTCATGTTTAGCTCTCTCCCCCTTTTTATTGGCAACTAACAAACTAGCCATAATCACTTTCATCATCAACTTCAACGACCAACAATAAAAGATAAAAAAGAAAAAAAATTAATTTTTTGTTGTTTGGGTATGCGGCCCAAACGACAACACCTATATTGTTTGGGCCTTGATCCAAACAACTACATCTAGTAAATTCTCACTTCTGGCATACCCATTTTTTTTCAAGTCTCGATGAGTCAAAACACGACGCCATGTACCATTCACACACAATATTTGTCATGATTAACTGACATATTATTTATGCAAGTACACACTTTTGTGCAAAACACCACCATTTCAAGCCAATGGTGACAGCGCACCATTCTCTATATAAGACAAACACTTATTTCTTAACCAATAACTATTTTCTCTAGTGTATCATTGACATTCAACAGTTGTTCAATCAATGGTGGACAACAATATTTTCACCAATCAACGTGACACCATCCTCTACACTACCTGAGGTGAGTTGACGTGACCAAGATTTATAATTATCTTAGATCACCAGGTAAACAGATGGAGGCTCTCATACTTGTCATTCTCTTTTCAACAATTTATTTTACATCTTTTTTTCTCTTAAACACTTAGTAACTTAATCATCAGAGAGTATTTCTTTCCACGATGGGCTTATTTTTTCAGGTGAATCTCCACCACTGATCAAGCCCAACAACCAAGCCTACCCACGTTTCAAGCCCAAACCTAATTTCACAAACTATGGAAAGTCCAATTTATGTATAAAGTTTTTTTTAAAAACTTCATCAATAAGTTCCTTTAACAATACATGAAAACTTTCAAAAGAAACAGGTGATAAAGAAAAGCTTTATATTCCACGTATCCTAGCAAAGCTAAGTATAGCAAATGCATATGAAATAATAATAGAGATGTGTAACATGGATTCCTCGATCACAAGATTCTTCGTAAACAGATTTAGAACCAAATGGAGTTTATTTTCATACTCAGCATTTTGCCTCACCCAAGTCGCTCGGGTATGGCAGGACCGCAGACCCAAATCCCTTGGGTCTTGTAGCCCCACTTGACCCAAAACTATGTGTCCTGCGTAAGGACCTAATTTTCATGGGTGCTGCGTCAGGATCCAAGGCTAATGAGTCATGCGTCTGGACTTAATTTACTTGGGTTCTGCAGCAGGACCAAATTTTCTTGGGTCCAATGTGAGCATCCAAGGCTAATGGGTCCTACTTCAGGATCCAATTCTCTTGGGTTTGGCGTGGGGAACCAAGGCTAATGAGTCCTGCTTCAGAACCTAATTCTCTTGGGTCAGGTGTTAGGACCCATTTTTCTTGGATCCGGCATCACGACCTAAGGTTTTTGGATCTTAGGTTTCTAAATATAATTATTTGTGTTATAAATTTTATTATAATTAAAATTATTTATATTATAATTAATATTATTAATAAAATAAGTAATAAATTTGAAAAAAATATTATCAGTATTGAAAAACAATCACAGATTTGATTTAAAGGGTAAAATAAAAAATTATTATTATTATTATTATTATCATTATTAAATTTGAAAAAAAATATTATTGTTATTGAAGAAAAACCATATATTTGATTTGAAGGGATTAAAAACTATGAGAACTTGAGTCAAACGAGTTTAATATTATTATTAATATTATTATATTCATTAATATTATTAAATTTGAAATAAATATTATTAATATAAAAAAATATATAATTTATTTGAAGGGTAAAATCAATTACTATTATTATTTTCATTATTAACTCGGGTCAAACATCTCCTTCCAGACCCAAGAAACTTGAGGCTAGAAAGGGGCGTCTCACCCAAGTTGCTTAGGTGTGGCATGAGCGCAGATCTAAATCTCTTGGGTCATGCAGCTCCACTTGACCCAAGATTATGTGTCCTATATAAGGACCAACTTCTCATGAGTCACGTATCAGGACCCAATTCTCTTGGGTCAGTTGTTAGGATCCAAATCTCTTGAGTGTTGCAGCCTCGCTTGACCCAAGACTATGGGTCATAACGTCATGACCCAAGGCTAATAGGTCTCGTATAAGGACCCAATTCTTTTGGGTCCCATGTCCGGACCCAATTCTCTTGGGTGCTTCGTCAAGACCTAATGCACTTGAGTCCGTCGTCTAATGAGTCCTGACAACGGACCCAAGAGAATTGGGTCCTAACACGGATCTATTAACCTTGGGACCTAAAGCCGGGCCCAAGGGAATTGGGTTCCCTGTTATGCGTAAAGACCCAATTCTCTTAGGTCTGTTGTTAGGATCCAAAGCTAACGAATCCTGCGTCAGGACCCAAGACTAATGGGTCCTGCATCATGACTTAATTTTCTTGGATCCGGTGGCAGCACCCAAGGCTAATGGATCCTACTTCATTACCCAATTCTCTTGAGTCAGATGTTAGGACCCAAGGCTATTGAGTCCCTGGGTTGGTACCCAATTCTCTTGGGTCGGTGGCAGTACCCAATTTTCTTGGGTTTTAAATTTTTATGATATTTTTTATGAAAATCAAAAGTGAGACCGCTGCGTAACGCGGAACACCAAACTAATATTGTAAGTCTTTTTGCACAGTAACCTTGCTAGCAGAATTATTATTATTATTATTATTATTATTATCTAATGTAATTGGCAATAAGAAAACAAATATTTTTTTGTTCTCAATGGAAAAGGAAGCCATTAGTCATGGGCCCTGGCTTTATAAATCCACCAGAAAACAGATATCCAGCTCATTCCTCAAACATCTCATGGGCTATTATTCTCCTTAATACTTTGATTTGATGCGTTGCCAACTGCTAACCTCGTCTCTTCAACCGAGTTCTATTTCCGGTGGGTACAGGGAGGGAAGTAACTTCTTGTGTTGAGTTTGGTGATATTTGAGGTTGGTATTTCATTTTTTCTCTCTCTTTACCCGTTCCATGTGCATTGAACTAACACAATCTCTCCTTTTTTTTTATTACTTGTCTTGCATCTCGAATATCAGCAAAGATGATAAATTTATTTACATATTTAACTTGGTTTAGTGATGTTTCTCGGAAATTATGTATTTTTCTTTTTGTTACTTTCTGGGGCATTTTCTTTTCTAATTCGTTCACTTTTCTTTGATGATTTACTGGATTTAATTGAACTGTTGAACTTCAACTTAACCAGCTTTACTCATCAACAACTTCTATGTTTTATCTGAATTTTCAATTTTATTGCCTAAATGTTAGTTTACTAGGACCTTTGTTTTTTTATCTGATGAACGTATTAGCTGTTTTTTGTATTTTGAATTTGTCACTATACAATATGTGTCTAATTTAGTCAAGTTCTTGAAACAGATGATCCATTTGAGCAGTTCTTTCTGGCTTGAGGGCTTCTTCTTTTTTATTGGAACTATTTTGATGTGAGACGCATTGCAGCTCAAATGGTAATATAGATGGCACTAATTTTTTCAAGAAAAATCCCATTGAGCTATGCATTTGGAGTCTTTGTGCCTTCAGCTATTCAGAAGACTGCCTTGATTGCAGATCACAGTGGAGAATTTTTTTCCAAAAGAGTCTTTGGACAATATCAGCTTGTAGCTCTCCAACATTTTTCGAGTGGTAGTGTTAGTCAGCCTGGGAGGATATGTTGGAGAGGTTCCTCTAATGTTGTTCTTTTGAGGAAGCTTGAAATTGCATTGCGGGAGCATCAAGTAGATGAAGCTTGGGTAACTTTTATTGACTTCAAGAAACTATATGGCTTTCCTACGGGTTCCATGGTGAACATGTTAATTTCTCGACTTTCCTATTCATCAGACCACCACTGGTTGCAAAAAGCATGTGATTTGGTCTTCTTAATATTGAAAGAAAAGCCTGGTTTGCTTCAGTTTCCAGTCCTGACAAAGCTCTCAATCTCCTTAGCTAGAGCACAGATGCCTGTTCCTGCCTCTATGATTCTAAGGGTGATGCTAGAGAGGGAGAATATGCCCCCACTAACTATACTATGGTCAGTGGTTTCACACATGGTGAAGACGGAGATTGGAGCATGTCTAGCATCAAATTTCTTGGTTCAGATGTGTGATTGTTTTCTACATTTAAGCGCAAAAGGAAGTGTTCGTGCCAAAGTGGTAAAACCTGATGCAATGATATTCAACCTTGTTCTTGATGCTTGTGTGAAGTTCAAATCATCTCTTAAAGGCCAAGAAATAGTTGAGTTGATGTCAAAGGCGGGTGTTATTGCTGATGCACACTCGGTCATTATTTTTTCCCAGATCCATGAAATGAATGGTCAAAGGGATGAGATCAAGAAATTGAAGGATCATGTTGATGAAGTGGGTGCTCCTTTTATTGGTTATTATTGTCAGTTCTATGATAGTTTGTTGAAATTGCACTTTAAATTCGATGACATCGATTCTGCTGCACAGCTTTTGTTGGATATGCATAAATTCCAGGAGTCTGTTCCCAATAAAAAACTTAGGATGGACCAAGAAAAGCGTCTCCTTGTTCCAATTGGATCTAACAATCTCAAGACTGGCTTGAAGATACAGGTTATGCCAGAGTTATTGCAGAAGGATTCTATCCTCACAGTGAAACATAAACAAGAGCTTGTAATGTTTAGGAGTGGAAAGCTTCTCCTTAGTAACAGAGCCCTGGCAAAGCTTGTAAATGGATACAGAAGACATGGGAGAACTACTGATCTTTCAAAGCTTTTACTTTGCATGCAACAGGACTTCCATGTGCTTGGCCAGTCCAGTTTTTGCTCTGATGTGATTGATGCTTGCATTCGCATAGGTTGGCTGGAAATGGCCCATGACATCTTGGATGACATGGATGCAGCTGGGGCTCCCATAGGCTCTACCCTGCATATGGCACTCTTAACAGCATATTATTGTAGAGAGATGTTCAAAGAAGCAAAGGCACTGCTACGAAAAATGAGGAAGGCTGGTTTTGTTGTAAATTTGTCTGATGAGATGGTTGCCACTGCTTGTCTTTCAGAAGCAGCTAATAATGCATCATCTTCGTCTAGTAAATCAGATCTGATAGACTTTTTAATCCGAGAAATGAGAGAGGAAGAGAAGGCCATTCCTTCCGTGGTTTATGAATTAAATTCTTCCATTTACTACTTTTGCAAGGCCAAAATGATGGAGGATGCATTGAAGACGTATAAAAGAATGCAACACATGAAAATCCAACCAACAGTGCAAACTTTTTCTTATCTGATCGATGGGTTTTCTTCTTTGGGTATGTATCGAGATATCACAATCTTGTGGGGGGATATCAAGAGGAACGTGGGTAGCAAGGACTTAGAGGTGAGTAGGGATCTCTATGAGGTTTTGCATTTGAACTTTCTCCGAGGAGGTTATTTTGAGAGAGCAATGGAGGTCATTGGTTATATGAAAGAGCGTAATATGTACTGCGACAAGTGGATGTACAAAGATGAGTTCTTGAAGCTTCATAAGAATCTATATCGGAGTTTAAAAGCATCAGAGGCAAGAACAGAGGCTCAAAGCAAGAGGCTTGAGCATGTCAAGGCATTTAGGAAATGGGTTGGCATTGATTGATATCTATATGAAGTTTTCAAGTGCATAGGGCATCCATAAATCAATGTCTTTGGTTGGCCTTACAAAGCTGAAGCTTTGTCTTGCAACAGTTTTGATCCATGGCAGCTGAATGTGAATGCTATTGCATAAATGATGGCACTGGAAGTGAATTCTGGGTCTGATCGACCTGATGTTTTACAGAAGTCATAATCCAAAATTTTTTTTAAATAAAATTCTATTTGTAGACCCTTCTAGTTGGATGTAACTCGGCATCATCTTGTCGCAAAAGAATCTTTTGATTCCAAATACTTTGTTAAGTTGGCTTACAAACCCAACTTGCATTCAAAAGAGTTTGGAAGGCTAAATTGATGCACATCGCGACGTTTTGCAGTATTATTGTTAAGCTTCCTCTCTCTGCCCATCCAATCCAGTAGGGCTATTGATCCTTACAAAATCAACCATAATCAACATTTAAACCCCTTTTTTTTCCTTTTCCTGAGTCTTAACCTTTTTTTTTTTCATCTAATTAAACAAAATTTGAGTTAATTCCATCTATTGTTAAACACTTCTCCGTTCATTAGAAAAAAAAACATGTCCAGGGAATATAAATACGTGTACGGAATTGGATAAGGTAGGTTAATTGTAACTTCTTTGTGCTGCCAATGAAATTCTTCAGCCAACGCAGTTAGTAACAACCAAATTAAGCCACAGAACTTTGATGATAAAATGGTCAATGTGGAAGCATCTAGGAAGCTGAAACCATTCTCAAGACAGAAGCACCATCATTTTGATCATGAGTTGTAGAGAATTGGGGTAAAATATTTTGATTTCTCCGATAATACAGACTTCGGATTAGCAGTACTAATGACTCTAGTTTATGTTGCATAAAGACAACGTGTTCAAGAATTAGGCTCAGAGAACCAACACAAATTAATGGTTCACGCTATAAGGCAGGCATTAGAGTGATGGCTTTAGCGTCCTCTGTTTCAGCACCACCTCTTTTCCTTCCGTTCTTCTCCATCCTGCTTAGTGCACAGTGGAATCTCTTTGTAAGACGTTTCGGAGAACCTGTTTCGCGCTCGAATGCTCGAACCTCTTATATATTAGAGGCTAGCTGATGGCTTCAAATTCCAGCAACTGGAACTCTCTCTTTCCTTTTTTTTCTTTGGGTCTACTCACCTCATTAACTTGAAAATATGTGCCATTGAGTGGAAAGCTTCCTTTCATAGCTATCCTGCATGGTATCTGCGCATGTGTTATTTTGCTTTAGTTTATAACATAATCTTCTACTTTCTGAGAATAAGAACATGCACATTGACACAGTTTTTACTTGCCAAAATTGTTCCACGAACTATACCAGCCTTTTGTTCTCAAATACCTTCACAAGCAAAACATGTTCTCTGATCACAGAGTTGTGATCCTTGTGAGTTGCATAATTTCACAGGTGGCTGGCTTGAATTTGGAGTTTCACCTGGCATAAGGCATTAAGTCAGGTTTGATGAATTATCATTTAGCAAAAATGAACCAAGAAGTGTGAATTAAATCCATGATTTTCTTGAACTTTTAAATATATTGTTGAACTACTTGGATTCATTGACCTATCTTTCAGAATTATATCTCATCTTATTAAAAGTGTACCTGCTTGCCATATAGAGAGAAGGAAGGGTACTGAATCATCCTTTTCTCTTTTGTCGAGCTGTTCAGACAAGTCAGTCAGAAATCGAGTTTAAGTAAGCCGACACAATTTATTACATCACAAAGAAGTGACAGGGAGCTATAACTTACCCAAACCAGAAGCTCATGATTATCTGGAAGTTCATACCTGTATAATAGAGTAAAAGAACAATTAAATATATAATAATTAAATCTAAACAATTTGTTCTTGTACTTGTATTCATAGAAAGATTTCACTAATTTATGGACATGAGTCAGAAATCTCTACTTACACTTGATGTTCAGTCCGCCAAGAGATCACACACTTCATTTTTGGTGCTGGCAATGGAGTAGTACCCACAGAAACTAAAGCTTGTGACGTATAACTGCTGTATTGACTATGGAGTCTTTGCCCATTTGGATTGAACTCTTCATGATTGAGTTTGATAGTGGGGATTTCTTCATCTTCAATACATTCATCCCACGAAAATCTTCAATATCTTGTTCATGTAGTGGTGATTTTGGCTCTTCAACTATGGGTTTGCAAGTGTGACCGTTTGGACCAGATTCTGTAGTCCTGATGCCATCTAAAAAGGTAACTGGCATTGGATTTGTAACAACACAATTGTTTCCAAATGAACTAGAAGTTCCACTAGGCTTTCCAAAGGTTATCATATGATAGTGCAGCTCATAGCTGCCTTGGATAATATATGGAGTCAGCAATTGTTTCTTGGTTATGATGAAACAAATTTGAGACAAATAGTTAAAACGGAAAGAGTGATCAGGATTACAGTGTTCTATGGTCAAGCACGCATAGTCTGGGCCAGAGATATTTCTGAATGTTATCCAATATCGGGAACCTGCACCAAATCAATATTTGATTTCACTTGGACTCCAAAAATTATCAGCCGGAAAGCTTAATTGTTGGCGCATGATACTTACTCTTCTATAAGGTGGAACTGAAGGCTTCCAGGGAGAGGTTTCAGGGGGGCCCAACCTAAACGAAAAACTATCCAAGCAACATTTATATCAACCTTGTCAAAGAAAGAAAGATTTTTGCGTTTACAGGCAAGTTTCATCGGAGACAAGAAAATATTGTGTTAATTTTGTGACTGACTGGAAAGGCAACATGTTGAAGAGACAGAAGTCGTACACATTCCACGCTTTTCAAGCCCAATCCCGTGAACTCCAACAGGTAATCCCTACAAGTAGATGACAACGTAGGCAAGTCATACCGAATCACTTGTTGGGCATCTTGTAAAAGATATCTATATCAGGACTTCACATCATCAGGTGGAGCATATCGTAACCATTCCAGATCTATGCTTTTATGCATCTCAACAACTCTATTTAAAAATCCCTGTGAAAATGACGGGGTTATTGTTATATTCAAAAGAAAATAACTGAATCAAGTGATGATAAATTCTGCCAGGAAAAATAGTGCTAGTAACAACTTCCAATACCTTGATGCTCCCTGCTATAATAGTTTGCTGACCACGTGCTTCGATGATGCTTGCAATTTCACTAGTTTCTGCTTGTCTTACTGCCTCCCAATCCACGGAATCCATTTGATCCTTGCTTCTTGGTCTAGAATAGATCTTTCCGAAACTCCCCCTTTTCCTTCTTCTGAGTACCATGTCTTTTACAATTTTATTCTTCCCTCTAGGTGTGGTCCTTTTAGTCTCCTTAGAAGCTGCTTTCCCATTCTGGCTTCTGTTCTTTATTTCAGTTTCATCATTACCTTCTTTCCCGCTCTGTCTTTGCACCGGTTCACCTGGCGAGCATACAGGTTTTTCAACTGGTAAAGTCTGAGGCATGCGGCTCCTATCTGGTTCAGGTTCTGACATCATAATACCATTTTGCCTTTGCACCTCTTCTTGAAGCAAGCATATGGCTTTTCTGCTGATAAATCTTTGGGCCCTTGATTTATATCTGGTTCAGGTTCTGTGACAAAATATTGGCTGCCATCTGAATCAAAAGTGGGTCCAATGGATGCCATGCTGCTCTCAACTGGTCTTTGGTCATCTACAGTCATCGACTCTTGTTGAATACTAGTTGACCGAACAGGAAACTTTGCAACAAGTGACATGTATGCAGCACTGTCAACCATAGCAATGAGTTACGAAGTCCCCTTCATTAATTGCGTGCTGTCTTTCTATGAACTACATTCCATGATGAAATAAAAAATCCAAAGAAATTTCTTCACCTCGACAGATGGTCTGCAACATTTTGGGTAAGGAAAACTCCTACCACCGACCCCATAACAGAACCATTCCACTGTTTGAACCTCCTATCACCCGAGAAGCATGCAATGTGTCCTTCAATCGTACAGTTAAATGTCTCTGTCTAAATTTAATACAGCAACATAAGCTATGACTAATCAGTTAAAAGTTCTTTCCGATTTTTGCTCTTAGAAATTGCAAAAACAGCATTGATTTATTAGCTTAGCTTCTAGATGTTTACGGTAAACGACATGAATGAACAACAGGACGGAAGATTTAAAATATTGTCAAGTGGACAGATGTCGGCGCATTCTCAGATTGTTCATCAAATTCAGGATTCATTTATCAGGGATCAGCTTCCAAATTCAATAGATTATAGTCATATACCTACTAAGAAGGCAACGAATATTAAGATTTGATGAAGAACTTTTCAATTCACCAAATAAATAAAAGGATGACTCGCTAGAAAAACTTGGAAAGTAAACGTATGGTATAAGGTATCATCTTTTCGAAGACTGATTTTTCCAAAAAAGAAAAAAGCCTCAGACAATTCTAAACTTAGCCATCCAAATTTTGAATGATGTAAAGTAATGGTAGCTAGTATGAAAGTACCTAGGACCTGATGCAACAGAGAAATAAATAAATCTATTCGTCCTTGGAAAGTTAATAGTTCTCTTCGCCACCATTGCTCCCTTTCCCCGTCTTCTTTTTCTTCATCCACTCCACTATATATTTTCACCAGTTGATTCCACATTCTCAATGACTCTGGATCCAGATCAACTTCATGTTCTGCTCTGCCACGGCCCTGATAGGGAACTACAGCATGTATCTCACTGGTCTTTCTGCATGTTGTTCCATCGACCATATGTTCTGGATTGCTTTTCCGTCTGCCAGGACCCAGCCAGCCAGTGTCGTTTGGTGCCTAATTTCTGTAGTCGATCACCAAGTTTATTCATTACAGCACGATTAACTGTCTTAAGAAAAACACCACTTTCTTCTTTGAAAATTCGGTCCAGCTGAAAAATATTTAGAAGATATCGTTAAATAATAGAATTCGCAGCAAAAGAGCTCCGGGAAGCCATAGTGTAAAATTATGTACTGCATTTATATATTTTGTTCATTCACACAAGTGGAACAGAAGAAAACAGAAACACTTCGATAAAAGGCTCCATTAAATAACCCACAAGAATGTGCTCTATATATATTCTGGGAAGAAATTTTAATCACTGGGAAATTTAGAGATTTTACAAGTGAAATGCACAAGTACTAGTTACCGAGAAAGAAATATTAAGTTCCATGGCTTGGAATTTCATCACCTGCTTCTGATTCCTAGAGCAGCTTCATGGAATTATATTAGGTCAGTAATAAAAGTAAGATGTTGTATATTTTCATTAACTAACAAGAGTTCAACCACTACTATTGATAATTATGAAGAAAGGTCATAAGATTAATTACTAAACAAAACTATCAACTGACAGTCTATATGCTCTAGTTTTAGTTTAGATCCCACAAAACATTACTTTTATTATGTCTTGACTCTTGTTTCTCTTGTTAGCATCCTTTTCCATCTCATAAATAGAAATTCTTAGCATTCTCCACGCTTTCAGCACGCTATTTGCTAGTTTCCTCTTTAGAGGAAAATTGCTTTGATATGTCAATAAGCTTCGATTCTTATCGATGACAGATTTTTACTTGCACAGAATTCTAAAACTTCTATGAACGGTTAAAATGCATGCTTAAAAAATAAATAAACAATTTACACTAGCATCACGCTAAAGATTTGAGGAGAGGGAAGAAAACGTACCTTTTATTGATTCGTCAGTGATTTGATTCATCATTTTTTACTCCCGTTGTTTGCTTTTACTATCCTGAAACTTTGGTTTGCAGCATAGGGTACCATCTCAGGGAAGCTTTGTGCTTTGGACTCCATTAACTTCACTGTTTAGAGCTTGTTCAAGAGAAAGCCCAACCTCAATGCAGTCCTCTGTTAGACTTTCGAGGTTTTCTCCCTTTACTTTGTCTGTTATTTGAAGCTCTTGTTCTTCAAGAACAGCTATATGATCCCGAGGAGCTGTCACTAAAACCTCATCTATCTCTGCGAATCCTGCAATGAGAGAAGTGAAATCGACTCTTCGAGTAAACATCTCAGATCTTTTCTTTCTTACATGGCCCCTAAAGTGATCGGACAACCCTAAAGTACTGAACATGTTCAGTTTCCGCCTCCTCTTCATCCTTTTTTTCATGCATCTTTTAGGAACACTAGGCACAACCCTTCTGCTATTACTGAGACAGGAGTCTACTTTAAATATCCTTTTATATGCCAGTAAAGAATTGTATTGATGACAACCAGGTTTCGGCCAATACTCTCCCACAGACCTCAATGCACGAACATTCCATCTTAGTTCATTCTGATTTGAATCAAACCCCAAGTCAAAACCAATTAACAAAACCATTGCTCCGCTTTTGTTATCCATGCCAGCTTGCATAGTTGAATCTAATCCCAATCTATTGTCATCTTTCAACTCATGGTTGACATTACTAACCATAGCCATCTTGTTGTCATCTTTCAAGTCACGGTTGACATTACTAACCATAGCCATCCTTTTGTCATCAACTGCCAGATTTTCTGTCTTGGGTATTTCAGCAACTAATTCTTTATGATCCTCTGTCACTGAACTCTCTTGGCTTCTTCCGATAGGAAGAGCTTTTTTAACATACTTCCTTTTCGGTGTTGTAACTTTTTTAACACACTTCCTCTTCTCGTTTGGAGTTGAAAGTTTTGTCATCTTTTTCGGAGTTCTTTTCGGTTTACCTTCAACAGCAACTTTGGCTCTATGCTTCTTCCTTTCGGGTTTCTTCGCTGGCTTTTTGTTCTTATCTATGCCATTGTTTGGTCTTTTGTGGCCACTTCTCTTCGGCAATGGAGTCGAAATCATTACTGGCTCAACAGGCTTTGAGCACTCGATACGATCAAGCTTCTCATCATTCACGTGAGAGATTAAACCATGTTGTTTTTTACCATCTGCATTCAAATTCATCACGTAAGTAACTACCATATTTTATTAGCCAAGTTATAACTAGTTCCTATATATATATATATATATATATAGTCCAAGTTATAAGTACTACCATATTTTATTAGCCAAGTAAATACCTGATATAGTTGCAACCGGAGATGGAAGAACATAATCCCTGAAAACACAGTGCAGCAGAAAACCAAGGCGAGTAAAGACAGGAAAGATCCAGAAATATATGCAACGAAAACGTCAATATATTCTTTGCTGCGATCTCGGTCTGTGCTGTTACTACTATGATAATGGAGGTATAGAGGGGGGGGGGGGGAATAAGAACGAGACAATACAATATAATACAGGAGCTATTTGTTTGACAACACTAAAGCTGCAAAAAAAAACTATCTTGTTTTTAGCAGACAACTAGTGCTACAAGGAGTGTTTTGAGTCTTGACTGCTTATGCTATAATTAATTTAACTGTATTTTAGGGAGAGAAAAAAAGTCAAGAGTTCGTTAATAACTACTAGTCTACTACGAGGATAAATATTTTAATATTTTATTTTGTATAATAGTAGCGATTGTTTATAAAAATATTATTTATTTAAAAATATATTAAAATATTATTTTTTTATTTTTAAAATTTAGTTTTTATATTAACACATTAAAACGATTTAAAAATAAAAATAATTAAACAAAAACAAAAAAAATTATATTTTTTTAAAAATACATTTAAAATACAAAAATAAACAAACTCTAAATAATATTAAAAGTAATAAGATCCTAATCAAAATGAAAAACAATATTTACTGCAGACAGCTATTTAGATTTGATATATACTAATTTAACCTCTTTCGTCTATTTTTGAGTGATTACACAATTTTGTCGAGAAGTAATATTGCACCAGTTCATACATAGTTTTAAGTGTGTGTTCGTTAATATGGTTAAAAGTGTTTTTTCTGTTGAAAAAATTATTAAATTAATATTTTTTAAATAAAAAAATATTTGAAGTGTACTTACAAAAATACCACAATAAATTTTATAGTGAACATGAATAATTAGTAGCATCTATAATTAGTTGCCCTGCATATGCTTCATTTTGAAAAAAAACAAAAACAAAAAGACAAAAGACTAAAGTTCATTCATGGCAGTTTAATCTTTTGACATCGAATAGACACCACAATCGTTATTATTGGTGGCTAGAATTTGACGACTTACTCTTCTTTATTAGCTTTTACATACTAAAATAAAAATCAATTTATAGATCATAATATAAAATCTTAAGACAACAAGGACCACATAATGTGTAAATTTAAACTTTAGGGACCAAAATAAAGTTTTTCACATGAAAATGAAAAAGGTTTTGCTTTTTTTTCTGTCCTTGTTCTTTCAAGTTTTTTTAACTATGTGCTTAAATTCTATTTCATGAAATTAACCTTTAATTCATTTATATAATTTGCTATTGCATTTTGAGCACGGGAGGGTATGTAAAGAGAAGCAAATTCTAATACATAAAACAATGCAAACATAATTTGTGAGGATGAAATTGAAAAAAAAAATTAAAAACAAAAAAAATTTAAAAAAATGACATTGTTCCTTGAATGGTGTTCTCCTAACAAGAGTTTTCTGCTACACTAAAAAATGATATTCTTGTATAATGTATATTATTGTTTGTGCTATGATGAGGGTTGAATTAATTTTTTTTTTCTGGATGCAAGAAAAATAAATGAAGGGCATAAGGGAAACTTGGACAGCCGATAATAACATTTCTGACAAACCTGTAACTCGAGTTATGTGAACATGAAAATCATATAAAATGAAATGTTAGAAAAAAAATATTCATACAAAAAACAAACTAAAACATATTATGAAGACCAATTCAAAATAATTTGAATTCTTTTAAAAACAAATCAAGATGGTATCTTGTTTTAAAAACATATTAAGATAACAACATATTTGATCAATTTGAGTTTTGCGGTTTAACCGCTAAACTTGTGACTTAGGTCATGAACTCCACTAGATTTAATAACTTTTTTAAACTATATTTTACTTGATCATATGATAAAAAAAAAAAAGTTCAATGATGAAATTAGAAGCAAAAAAGATTGAAGAACAAAAATAAAAAGTTTAGGTGTGCGGGCCTAGTCTAGGTGGCCTAGCGTACCTGAGCCTTATTTGTTTTCTTGTTCAAGGGACAAACAACTATTTTTTTGAAAAAAAATAAAAATAGATGTTGTATCATATGCCTTTACCCATAAGCTAGCAACTACTATGATGACCGAAAAATCAAGCCTATGATTTATAC
>Ga0307510_10002820_pt1 | contig 19933 bp, 7 predicted proteins | sample 12_EM_MG_FD_207224 | JGI IMG/M metagenome (GOLD analysis project Ga0307510, IMG submission 207224) | Populus trichocarpa ectomycorrhiza microbial communities from riparian zone in the Pacific Northwest, United States - 12_EM | ecosystem: Host-associated > Plants > Roots > Unclassified | place... | reverse complement strand
GGGTGGTCGCCAAAATTCAGCAGGGAGAGGTAATGGGAAGAGAGAGCGGATCGTTTTTTGTTTTCTTATTTTTCTCCAGGGGAACAAGTTCTCTCTTTAATCTCTGAACCAAACCAACCAAACCTTTGTTCTTCTCTCTGTCTCTCTGTTCTTGTCCTCTGTTTACGTGTTTTGATTCTTACAACTCAATTATCCTCTTTTTCATACTAATTTTCAACACCTGTTTTCTGCAAGACTGACCCCTACGTGACCTTACTTTCTTCCTTTGTCCCATTCCTTCTTTCTCGCCGTGCTTTCAGCCCCTTCTTTTTTCTCTCCTTATTTGCAGCCGTGATTTCAGTTATGTTTGTTTTTTAGAATTTACTTTTTAAAAAATTATTTTTTAAAATTTTCTATGTATTTGCTATTAAAAAAGTTGGTCAACGGAAAATACTTTTCAATCAAATGAAAATTTAGCTTGGTTTCCAAAAAAGTGTTTTCCTAGAAAATTTGGACGGAAAACACTTTTCGGAAGTTATGAAAAATTTAAAAATATCATATTATTTGCTGATTATATCAAATTTGATTCTCAAACTTTTGATTGCTATATATATTTTGTTTTGAATATTTATTTTTCAATTTCATCTCTTAAAATTTAATTTTTATATTAACTTTGGTCCTCATTTTTATAATTGTTATTTGCTTTTCTCTTATCATTTTTTTATTGAAATTTCTTATCTATCAAATTTGGTCCTTATTCTTTTGACTGTTACTTATTTTATTTGAAATAATTTATGAAATATTAATTATTATTATTTTAATTTCTTCATCTTTTATTTTTTTATTTTTTAGATTTGATCTCTATTATTTTGATTATTATTTATTTTATTTGAGATAATTTATGAAATTATATTTTTTTTCAATTCCATTCTCATTCAACTTTTTAATTTGTAAGATTTGTTCCTCATTATTTTAATAAACTTGAGAAAAATAAAACATTAATAAGTTATTTTCCAGCTTATTTTTCATGACATAACCAAACACTGGAAAATGTTTTCCAACTTATTTTCTATTACACTACTAAATATCGAAAAATAATTCACTTTCCCGGAATTCATTTTCAAAAAAGAAACTACTTTTTAGCAAACCAACGGGTCCTCCATTTTGATTTAATTTAAAACAAGAGATACTCAATTTGTTTTAAAATCAAAACGTCTTATTTTTAAAATCATATACGATATGATTCATTTTATTTTATTTTATTTGGATCGAATTCTCAATTTGGAGAGATGGGGTAAATTAAACTGAATTCTGTGTTTTTTGTTTTACTTTACTGCCTTCTTTGTCATGTTTCGATAACAAAAGTGTTTTAAGCCTAATTCCAAAATTGAACTAATGATAGTTAGGGTCATTATTAGTTAAAATAATATAGTTTAGATAAAAACGAAATTCAACAAAATTAATTTTTTATTTTCAAAATCTTAAATCAAATTAAATAAAAGAACTTAATTGATTAGTTTGACTTAATTTCTAGAAAAGCATTTTTATTTTATTTTGAATAGAAACACTTTTTAGAAGCGGTAAAATTTTTAAAAATATCTTATTATTTGTTAATTATATAAAATTTGATTTTTTAATTTTTTTATTGCTATATATTTTATTTTAAATATTTTTTTTAATTTTATCCCTTAGAATTTTATTTAGTTTTATTTTTTACCAACTTTAATCCTTATTCTTTTGATTGTTATTTGTTTTTGTCTTATTCTTTTCTTAATTGAAATTTTTTATTTATCAAATTTGGTCACCTTTCTTTTAATTATTATTTATTTTATTTGGAAGAATTTTAAAAAAATTATTTATTTTTAATTCATCCTCTTTAATTTTTTTTATTTATCAGATTTTATTTTCGTTCTTTTGATTGTTATTTGTTTTATTTGAAATAATTTATGAAATTGATTTTTTTTTAATTTCATCATCTTTTAATTTTTTTTATCTATTAGATTCGGTCCCTATTATTTTAATAAACTTGAAAAAAATTAAAAAGTTTTTTTTCCTAGCTTGTTTTCTAAGATATAATCAAATACTGAAAAATATTTTTCAATTAATTTTTTATGATATTATTTAACATAAAAAATAATTTATTTTTTAAGAATTTATTTTCCATTAAAATAAAACTTCAAAATGAAATAATTTTTTGAAAAACAAGCGGACCTGAATAAAATCTTTAATTGTACTATTTTTTGATGAATTTTAATTTAATAATCATGAGTTTTTTTTCCGACTTGGTTATTGTTAGCTTTTTCAGCTTTTAAAATATAAAATCAAAACTAAATGAAACTAATTTTTTTAAATAACCGAAATTATCTAATAATTTCTTTTAAAAATCATTCCATTTGATCGATTAATTTGCTCAGTTCTGTTTCTAATAATCGTTGCTACAAGATTACGCTTATCCTAATCCTCGTTGGAATCATGGTTGGAATAGGTTAAAATCGTGTTTTTTTAAATATTAATTTTTTTATTAAAAATAATTTTTAAAATATAAAAAAATATTATTTTAATATATTTTTAAATAAAAAATATTTTAAAACATAATATAATAATCTCAAACAAGTCAGTTAAACTGACCAATTAGAAGCAAAGATATTTGACGGGTTAAAATATTATTTGATTTTTTTTAATTTAAAATTAACTTTTTACATAATTTTAATATATTAAAATTAAAAATAATTTTTTTAAAAATATTATTTTAATATATTTTCGTACAAAAATCCATCAAAACTGCAGTTGTAAAAAAAAAAACAAAATACCGCAAAGGCGCAAACCTCGCATCATCTTCAACATGAGTCGCCACTCGCCACCTTTTCCTAATATCTAACTTCTCTCCCCCTTAGAATCCTCGCTGCCACCAAGAGTTCAACATCGTCAATAGAAAATGGCATTCACAGAGTTCAGGCCACTGGCCGAGAAATCTTTAATTGAGTACATTAAGGCCACTTCTGTTTTGTCAGATAAGATCGGTAACAATTTCGGTGACTTGAAGATCAAAGAAGTCGGTGATGGGAATCTCAATTTCGTCTACATAGTCGCTAGCCCATCTGGGTCTTTTGTCATCAAGCAAGTAAGTGAAAAAAATCGGGTCGGGTCTATGTTTTTTATTTTGTGTTTAAAATCCTTGTGGGTTTGTTTTGTTGATGGGAGAATGTAGAGAATGAAGTGAATTTGTAAATTTGAAGTCTTTTTTAGGCCCTCTTGAACAAGCACTTCTTTAGAAAAAATTAATAATGTGTTATAACTTCTTCAATTTGTATTTGAAAACTATAGTGGGTCAGTGTTTCAATGTGATATGTTAAACGAGCAATTAATTTATATCTCTCTCGCATTATCTCGTTGAATTCGCTTAAAATTTGGAATTTCATCATGTCTACTACTAGATGACATATTCAGTTTTATAAGTTAATTGTTATTAATGAGATGAGATATAAATTCAGTGTTCAAAATAGTTTTTCGTTTCATATGAAGTAAATGGGATGGAAATATCTGGGATTATATTTGAACTGGTTTTTTGTTGTTCTAATCTAGTAGTGTTTATGTTCAGGCACTTCCATACATACGATGTATTGGAGAATCATGGCCAATGACAAAGGAAAGAGCATATTTTGAGGCTTTGGCACTCAGAGAGCATGGCCGATTGTGCCCGGAAAATGTGCCTGAAGTTTATCATTTTGACCGTACTATGTCTGTGATTGCTATGCGATATTTGGAGCCCCCACATATAATCTTGAGAAAAGGGTTGATTGCTGGAATTGAGTATCCCTTGCTAGCAGAACACATGTCTGATTATATTGCAAAGACTCTTTACTACACTTCGCTTCTCTATCGTACTACCACTGAGCATAAACGTGATGGTAAGTAATTCTACTCTGTTGTTTATCATTTGTTTTAATTAGCTAATTGTCATATTCAATTTCTCACTGGTGCATTGCAAATGGCGACCTTGAAGAAATGTTTCTGATGTGCTCACTATAAATGCTCTATGCAGTTGCTGAATTCTGTGGGAATGTGGAGTTATCCAGGCTTACTGAGCAGGTTGTTTTCTCTGACCCATACAAAATATCTCAATATAATCGTTGGACTTCCCCTTATCTTGACCGTGATGCTGAGGCTGTCCGTGAAGATAATATTTTAAAACTCGAAGTTGCTGAGTTGAAATCCATGTATTGTTTCATTTTTGTTGCTCATTCATTTCACAAGATGTAACAGTATGTCCCCTTTTATTAAGCTGATCATATGATTTACCAGAGTTTTTTTTCCCTCATAGGTTTTGTGAGAGAGCCCAAGCCTTAGTACATGGAGATCTCCACACTGGTTCTGTCATGGTTACCCATGATTCTACTCAAGTTATAGATCCAGAATTTGCATTTTATGGTCCAATGGGTTTTGATATTGGAGCTTTTATTGGAAATTTGATTTTGGCCTTTTATGCTCAAGACGGGCATGCTGATCAAATGAATGACCGAAAAGTATGTCTTAATTACCATCCTGTGCTTTTTTATTTTTATTTCCTTTTCTCTTATTTTGAAATACTTTCTCCATAACCTTCATTTATGTATCAACTAAAAATATTTTCCAAGTCACCCTAATTTTGTATTTATATCTTATTCCTCTCTTTATTTGTGGGATGTGCTTCTTTTAGGTCATGTTTCAATAAACGAGGAGGTAGTTTCAGTTTGCTTATGAACTGGAAGGCACAACGTTTTACTTTGTAATACATTTATTATCTGTTGTTTGTTGAGGTTTGTCTCTGAAAGTTGTACTCGTATGCAGAGATATAAAGAGTGGATTTTAAGGACAATCAGAGAGACCTGGAGTCTTTTCTACAAAAAGTTCACTGCACTCTGGGATGAGCATAAGGATGGCTCTGGTGAGGCATATCTTCCAGAAATTTATAATAATCCTGAGCTTCGGCTGCTTGTACAGAGAAAATTCATGCAAGACTTGCTCCATGACACCTTGGGATTTGGTGCGGCTAAAATGATAAGGTGAGTTGACATGTGGTTTCTTAAAATTCTTGTACTTAAAGAACTTATATTTGCTAAAATGATAAGTAAAGTTATGCAGCTTGTTTCACCGTCCCATCTATCATGAGACTACATCATATATATTTCCAGTACATGGTCTTTTTCAATTTAAACGTTTGGCGTTGAATTTTAGACTTCTGTACAATACATTGTTTTTCAACAAAAAGCTACTCTAGAAACCTTATTCCAAACTAATTAGGGAAAACTGCATGGCTGCTTCTTCACCTTTGGTCCCATGTAAAGCCACTAGATAGATCATTAATGTTCACTAGGATCTGAGACTATTTAGGAAGTCTAAACAGGGGGGACATCTTAAGTTGGGAAGACAAAGCTTGATATCAATCAGCTTTTGGCTTGGGAAATGGGCGTAAATCATTTGGATCATGTGATCTTTTGAAGGAATGAATCCATCATAATTAGTTTTAGTGATGCATGACCTACTGGAAAACTGATTATAACTTGTCTTATAGTGGGAAACTGCAATTTCATAGCCTGATTGTCCCATCTTATTTTTTGTGAAATTAAAACGTCCTGTTTCTAAGAATTTGTTAAATTGAATGCAACATGTTGATTTAAATCTTTGCATGACAGGAGAATTGTTGGCGTAGCCCATGTTGATGATTTTGAATCAATTACTGATGCTAGCAAACGAGCCAAATGCGAGCAGCAGGCTCTTGACCTGGCGAAGATGGTTCTCAAAGAAAGGAAAAAATTCCAATCCATCGATGAAGTTGTATTAGCCATTCAGCAGGTGCAGTGATGACATGCTTGGGGGTAAAGTTTGGGTATAAATAATGGAGATTTGGTTGAGCTATTTTCACATTCACCTCGGAGTAAAAACGCATGTCACCGCAACATTATATCAGATTGTAATTTTCCTCTAAAGGAAAAGAAATAAATCTGCACTCCTCCCCTGTGAGTAATTTTATAATTTTCTTGGAACTCTTTCCGTTTCTGTTTTTGTAGGATCACTGGAAATGCGTTCACCATCTGACTCTCGGGGTCGGCCATGGCCAATTTGAAAGCAAATGGCAAAATGCATTTCATCTTTTAAATTGGATCAACGGATGCGTACATGTATAGAGAAATGTCATTGCAGGAAATCAAGGTCGCAGAAAGGAAACTAATTTCGAAGTGATCGTTCTTAGAAGTTGCCACTGCAATTGTCCATTATATATTGATGCGAGCAATTACAAGCGTGCAACATTCTATAATTTCAGCCCTTGATTAACTAAGCTCTCTCATATTCCGTACTTGGCCTTGTAGTGTGTCCAAAGCTCATCAACAGTCTTCCCCAGCAGATCAACAAAGTACTGAGCACTATAACCAGTTCTCATCTTATTGTTAAGCTCTGCCACAAACCCATTTCTAAGATCATTACAATAGTCCAAAAACCTAGCAGTAACATCATACCCTCGATCCCACCTATCACCCTGCCCTGGTTGCACCCAGTGACTAGGTGTGTAATTAGCCTTTAACCTTACAAAATCAGCAATCCCTTCAATTAATCCTCCTGGAGTTGTTCCGTTACCGTCCCATTGCCATACGTGTGTCATTTCATGATAAAGCACCCCACTGAACTCTCTTTCCAGATCACCAGTGTAGTTCCCTATGTAATTGCTGCTGACATGAATCTCATTGTTATCAGCGTATGCAACACCATCCATGACATCTATGAACAAGTCCACCCTATGAACATTTTTTCTATCTGCTGGGTCAGTCTGTTGGAAGATACTCCATATGAATGCTGTTGCGGATGCTAGTATTTGCTTGCTATGATCCACCCCGATATCACCTGTGAACCTAGCTCCACCAGCCGTTGCACAAGCGTTGTTGGTGACAGTGTAGGCTGTGAAGTCCTCGGCTGCAACGGTACTGGTTGCTAGTATTACAAGCAAAGAGAGAAACAGATGCGGTGAAAGTACCATGGTCAAGAAAGAAGGGGCACTATATATAGTTCTTTAGGTTGTGTTTGATTTGCACTGGATATGAGTTGCTGCTCCATGGTTTATATAGGGAGTTAGGCATGACCACAGTAGCAAGCGGTTCAGAATTATGTAAATGTTCAGCCGGCGATAACTAGTTTTTTTTTTTTTGGTTGTTATTAACGTGGGTGTCCGAATCAGTTTGCGCGTATCTCGACTAATTTTATGAATCTTAAAATTAATAACAATATAAGTTTTTAGTGGTTTTAAGCATATTCAAGCTCATTACCATTAAAAAATAAACTTAAAAGGTGATTAGTTGAACTATCCTATAATTACCAGTCCCTTTTCTCCTGTGAGGATGCGGTCATGAGATTGACACCAGTTCCTTTTCTCTACAATGATGGGTGGGAAAAGAAAAATAAAAGCAACGAGAACCCAATAAATTAATCTCTTGGTTCTGCATTTATGACAAAAAAAAATATAAACGTATATTATTTTTATCATTTAAACAATAGGACAAGAAATTCTTCATAAAAAGTATTATCATTGCAAGTCTACCTGAAAAGAATTGGTCTCTCCATTTCAAATAAACAATAGGCCCTCCAAAGAAAAACAGCAAAGAACACCTTGTCTCACGTCCGTCCTTTTCCTCTGGAGCGACAAACAAATCAAACCATAAAACTCACTAAATGTGTTCCTCGATTTATGGGCAAATTAATGTCCATTATCAATGTCTTTTAGCCATGCTGTTCCTAGCATATTACCAAGGCAATCAGACAAAAAATGACTATGGTCCTTGTTTATTAATACCCATGCAGGAATGCAGAAAAGTGTGTGTGTGTATGTGTGTGTAAAACAAGGCAATCAGACAAAAAAGTGTGTGTGTGTATTAAAAAAAATAAAAAAACAAGGCTACCAACGCATGAATACATACAATGCAGGCATGAAATGTGAGCCGGGTTGCGTGGATTGACCTCTTTATCGTTTTTTTCCTATTGTATTTCAAACTTGTTGGAACAAATATTTCATTCCCTAAATAAACAGAGGATTACAATGTTGGCATAATACAATTAAGTACTGCATAAGCAACACAAACTGGGACCTCTTTTAATCACACCATATGCTTTGGAGAGTTAATAGTTTATATTCTTGTGCTACATTGTGCATTGGATCAACTTCTTTTTTAACATAAAAAAAATATTCAGGCTATAAAAAACTATTTGATATTGTTATTAAACTTGATTTCATAGGTCACCTTGAAATCTCTTGATCTGATTCTTTGTATAGCCTGGTTTTAAAATTAAATTATATGACAGTTGTCTCGATGTAATTCAATTGACTTGATTGGTTTAAAAAAAACTTGAACGACCGTTAAAAAAAGTATGAGGATTAAATTGAAAAAAAATGAAATTAAAAGTAAAAATAAGGAGTTGAATTGAAAAGGAAAAAAAAAATCTTTGAAATGAAACTCCATAAAAAAATCCCATTTTATTTAGTATAGAAGGTAACCTAAACACACACACATATACATATACATACACACGCAACAACAGGCTCATCTCCCTTCATAAGGATAATTTTCATAAGAATCTCAAGTTGGGTTGAGAATGATCGACTTTTATATGGAGGTACGAGCTTAATTGTTGGGTTTCCCAAAACATTTACATGTAGCAAAAATGGTAAGTTTATTTTTTAAAAAAAGTCTCAAAGATCCCGTTAGAAAGATCTAGAGTTGTCTAGGGTTTATACAAAGACTACCTGAAGATCAAATGTTCTTTTTGGCTTTGAATAATTAGTTCAAGGTTGGGTTGTCGCAAACCATAAGTTGTCCAAGTGTCTAGCCTTTAACGGTAATCCACATACCTTTGAGTGCAAACTCTTTTCTTTTGTATTTAGGTGTTTCTGTACTGTATTGTTGTACTACCATCTAATGTCATTCACAGAAAATAAAAGACATGGCATTCTATTTATAGGAAAACCTGAAAACCTTATAAATAGTAAAATATCAATTTGCTCATTAAATAATATCATTTATATTATTTTAGGATAATTTTAAAAATCTATTCAATTAAGTCCCTACTTGATTTTTTCTAGATCTAGAATTGTAATCCCTTATATTAATTACATTCTAGTCCTTAATTTCTAAAATTTATTTACAATCATATCACACTTGATTAATCATCCCATTTTAATTTCTAACCAATTATTATTATATGTGTGAACCATTAGGTTCCTTAATAAGTTGACCCAAATATAAATCATAATCCTAAATAAAATAAGATTAAATAAATTAAACAATTGAATTTATTATGAATTCAACAATTGATTGATTTATATTTGAAGATCAAGTACAATGTCTAACAACTTGTCACGATCCCTTAAATATTAAGAAAGTCATAAGTGGTTTGACTTAACCTTTCAGTGACTAGTTTTTCAGTGTAATTATTATCCATTCATCAAGAATGTTTTGATTTAGATATTATAGCATGAAGTATGTGTACTTTGTTAAATCATTTTAGTTATGAACACTATAGTAATTGATTCTTTGAATAAGATTTGAAACTCTTTTCAAATCTCATTCCACCTTGGCCAAGGATTTCACAATCAATACTATTTAAAAATAGATAAAACACTTTTCCTAATTCACCTAGGGTGATGAATCCTCTCTTGATTACTCAAATACCTTCATATAGTTTATGTATAACTAATATTTGCATGTTTGTTACCCTTGATTAGGACAACATGTGGTCAGGATCAAAACATAACACTCCATATATAAGTTAACGTAGTGATCCCAATTATAAGGATCACACAACTATTATGTGAGTCTTTCCATAAACATAAGTAATCTCTTCATATGAAATTATCTTACGGGTTAATTCAATGTACATGTCATCTGAGAAGCATTTGTATATTAGTTTTAAGTATCTCTTATACCTTAGTTTATAAGAGCAGTTGCTTCCTTTTATAAAGGAATGAACATAATATTCACCAGTCTTAACAACTCTAATTATTGTCTAGTCTTAATAGAATATTGACTAGGAACTTTTAGGAATAATGCTTTGATGCAATAGGAATCTCATAATTATAACAACTTTATAATTTTTTATGCAAAACATCTTGTCTATATACGTGGATTAGAACAATCTAAGCAACTTTCTAGATATATCTTTATAAATTTTTATTCTTAATATATAGGTTGCTTCTCTCATATCCATTATGGAGAAATTCTTGGACAAACAAATCTTTACTAACTAAAGTAAAATAATACTATTTTTTTTTATCAATAATATATCATATATATATATATATAATAATAATAATAAAACGACGCCACTACTACTAATCTTTTTATAAACACAAGGTTTATCCATATTTTTAATGAAATTAAATTGTTTGATTATCTCATCAAAATGGATATTCCAACTTCTTGAAGCTCACTTAAGTCTATAAATGAATTTTTATAGCTTGCATATTTTATTGGTAAATCTCTTAGATTCAAAACCTTCAGGTTGTGTCTTTTACACATTTTCGTAAAGATTTCCATTTAGGAATGCAACTTTGATATCCATTTGTCAAATCTTATAATCATGGTATGCAACTATAGTAAATAAAATCCTTATGGATTTTAACATAGCTATAGGTGAGAAGGTTTTATTAAAGTCAACATCTTGTCTTTGTCTGTAACTTTTGACAACTAGTTTAACTTTGTATGTTTATACATTTTCATCCGTATAAGTCTTTCTCTTAAATACTCACTTACATTCAATGGGCTTTATCCCTTCAAGTGGATCAACTAAATTTCATACCTGGTTGATGTACAAGAAATCCATTTCAGATTTCATAACTTCAAGTCATTTCTCATAATCAATATTAGATATTGATTTTATGTAGTCGGTAGGCTCATCAAGTATGATTAATTAGTCATAATCAGCTTCCACAAAAAAATGATATCTCACTAGTTCCTTCTACTAGTCCTTTGAAGAACAAATTCTTTCTTTAGAAATGTAGTATATTTTGAGATAAATACCTTTTGCTCAACGAGATAGTAGAAATAATATCAAATTGATTTTTTTAGATATTTAACAAACTTGCAATTATCTAACTTAGCTCCTAACGTTTAAGATACTATATGTTTAACATAAGTGTTACATTCTCAAATCTTTAAGTATGATAAGTTTGGCCTCTCTATCATTTCATATCTCATATGGAGTCTTATCAACAACTTTCAATGGAACCCTATTTTAAAAACAAGTAGTAGTTTACAGGGCATAACCCTAGAAAAAATGTGGAAGGTATGCATAGCTCATTATGGATTGTATCATACCCAATAGGGTTGATTTCTCTTTTTAGAAACTCCATTAAGTTGTGGTGTTCTAGAAGGTGTCTATTATGAGAGAATCTCATTATCTTTCAAATAATCTTGAAATGCTAGGCTCAAGTATTCACCACCTCAATCCAATCTAAATATTTTAATGCTCTTTTCAATTTGTATTTCAATTTCATTTCTAAATTCTTTGAATCTTTCAAATGATTCAGGTTTTCATCAAATACACATGACCATATCTAATATAGTCATCAATGATGAAATACGTATATCCATCTATGGCACAAATCGTTATTGGTTAATATCCATATGTATATATTAAACTTAACATTTCTTTAAACCTTTCACTTTTTTTAGTAAAAAGTGTTTTGGTCATCTTACCTAATAAACAAGCTTCATAAATTTCATATGATTCGTAATTAAAATGATCAAATATCCTTCTTTATGTAACTTAGTGATTCTTGTTTTATTAATATGACCTAGTCTATAATACCATAAATAATATGGATATTGATTATCTAATATGTTCTTCTTGCTATTTATATTGACTCTTAGCATTTCATGTATATACAAACCATTTGTATAAATACCAAATTCATAATAAACATTATTTTTATAGAAAGAACAAGTATCAATCCACCTAGCAAAGTTAATGCAAACCCTTGTTTCATTGTCAACTTATAGGTCAATTTTACCTTTATATAATCTTCTACTTTTTCTTAGGTGTTCAATACCTAAGAACTACTATGTGAAGTAGAAAGATAATTTTCAATCATAAACATACTTGAAGTGGGAACCTTAATAAGTTTCTTACCCTTTACAGTTGCAAGATATTCCTTGCAATTCCTCCTCCAATAGTTATCTTTTCCACAATGATGACCAGTAACCCTATCTTTCTTAATGCCTCTAGTAGGCTTCTTTTGTTTAGAGACAAAACTCTTATTCTTCTTGTTCTTCTTCTTAGATATTCTAGAAGACTAAATTAAGAGAACATGACTTTTTTCCTTTTTAAAGGTCCCTTCAACAATTTTAAGCATATTAAACAATTCTCATAATGCACTATCCAACTTATTCATGTGATAGTTCATAATGAATTATGAAAAACTTTAGGATAATGACTACAAGACAAAGTCAAAACATAACTCATGGTCCATGATAAAATCCAATTAGCCTAATTTCTCAATATAGCCAATCATTTTCAAAACATGTGTGTTCATTAAGGAATCATCTGTCATATTGCAGTAGAACAATTCCTTGGAGGTCTCATACCTCTAAGTCCTACTGGCTACATTGAACAACTCCTTGAGATGCATAACCCTAGTATGGGCATCCATATTATCATATTACCTTTGAAGTTCAGGTGTTATGCTAGCTAACATCACACATGCAACATGTTCATCATCATTAATATGACATTGATATTCATTCCTAACTTCTTCATCAACATCGTCATTAGATGCAAGGGGAATCAAATTTTCAAGAACATATAACATTAGTTTTGCTTAAGAATAATTTTCACATTACGGTACCAATCCAAGAAGTTTGTTTTAGTCAATTTGTTAGTATCAAGTACATTGCATACAAATATGTTACTACTCATTTTAATCCATCAACTTATTCATGTAAAGAATAGCAAGTATTAGTTTCATGAATACATATTTAAAACCAAATTCAGATAAGATCTTTAATGAGGGATTTATTATTTTTCATTAAGTCTCTTTACATGAAATTAGTTATATATCATACATAACAATTATATATAAACATACACTTGTAACATATCATTCTAAATGGATGATTATAGACATATCTAAATTAATTCTCTTGAGCTATTAAAGAGAATTAAGTGGTCAAAACATAGGTAGTTGTTGCAAATCTTCATAGGTCCTTTGCGAACATCATGGTTATATCATTCACCGCCATTCTTTCTTCGTTTTGGATTATAACATAATTTTTCTATCTAAATTCTTACATTTTTAAATTGTATAACATTTACATAATAACCTTGAGTTACATTCGAGAGGAATTACATGAGAAAATAATTTTACAACCCAGAAGAAAAATTGAGAAAATACAAAACACATAAACCGTATTTAATATTACAACCATTCAACCATAAAAACACAATCACATTGATCTTTAATGTCCATAATCATCCACCATGCATAGTAACATATTAATATGCTTAAATAAATATATCGCATGCTACAATTCTAGTATTGGCTTTGTGTGTAATTTTTAAAATAAAATATTAAATCAAATCCAATTTGATAATTTTCCAAGCATAATAAATTTTATTTAGTATAAATTTTCATTGAAAAACCATTTTTCAAAATGTAATAAGAAAATTGATCATATTAATTTAGGATCAATTAAATAAAATTTTCCAGCTTAAAAACTCGTTTTATTTTAGAAAAAATATTTTTCTAAATATTATTTAATTAAATTCTAATCCAATTATAAAAATAATTCTATAATTAATTTAATTTAGGGTTTCAGTTTTAATATAAAATTATTATTTTATATATAGAGGGGTAAATTCATAATTTCAACGCCAAATATACCTAGATGCAATTAGATATAAGTTACAAGGGTATAATTGTAATTATACCCTTTAAAAGCCTAAATAAAGCTCGAGGGAAGAATCATAATTCTACTCCTATCTTCATCTCTTTACTATTGTAGTTGTTGCTGCAAGCGTGGGTTGTTCACACCAACAAAAACCTTTAGTAGTGACAACAGTGTTGTCACTGCACCAGTTAGCGTTATGTGTAGCAACGTTTGATGTTGTTATGGCTACTACCAACAATAACTGGTTATGTTATGTGCCTAACTAGGCACGCCACCGATAGTGGCTATTGCATCCACCCAAAACCAATTTGTTTTTAATTTCAATGGTGGATTTCGATTAGAGGCAAAACACTTGACCAGATCTGGTCAGAATAGTAGCCAAATTTTATTTTTTAAAAACATCATGAGAGAAAAAATTACTTTTGAAAAAAATAAATTTACACGCAAATTTAATTTGTAATTAATGCCAATAAAAATTAAAATATGCAATCAACAACCCTATTTGTCTAAAGATGTCGTTAGAAAGATCCAAAGTTGTTTAGGGTTTATATAAAGATTATCTAAAGATCAAATGTTCTTTTTGGCTTTGAATAATTGCTTAAAGGCTGGGTTGTCATAAATCACAAGTTGTCCAAGTATTTGACATCTAACGGTGATCCACACGAACCACTAGTAAGAAATCTACTAAACGTTTTTAAAAGAGAGGGATTGTTATACCTTTGAGTGCTACCTATTTTCTTTTATGTTTAGGTGTTTATGTATTGTACTATTGTACTATCATCTAATGTCAATCACAAAAAATAAAAGGCATAACATTATATTTATAAAAAACCCTATAAATCTTATAAATAATAAAATATCAATTTGCCCATTAAATAATATCACATATATTATTTTAGGAAAAATTTAAAATTTTATTCAATTAAGTCTCAACATGATTTTTTCCAGGTCTAGAATTATAATCTCTTGTATTAATTATATTCTAGTTCTTAATTTCTAAAATTTATTTACAATCAATTAAGTCACACTTGATTAATCATCCCATTTTAATTTTCGACCAATGATTATATGTGTGTGACATATTAGATTCCCTAATAAGTTGGCCCAAATATAAATCACAATCCTAAATAAAACACGATTAAATAAATTAAACAATTTAATTTATTGTTAATTTAACAATTAATTGATTTATATTTGAAGACCAAGTACAATATCTAGCAACCTGTCATGATTCCTTAAATATTAAGAAAGTCATAAGTGGTTTGACTTAACCTTTCAGTTGTTAGTTTCTCAGTGTAATTATTATTCCTTCATCCCAAGAATGTTTTGATTTAGATATTATAGCTTGGAGTATATATTCTCTGTTAAATCATTTTAGGTCTCAACACTATAATTATTGATTCTTTGAATAAGATTTGAAATTCTTTTCAAATCTCATTCCACCCTAACCAAAGATTTCACAATTAATACTATTTGAGAATATATGGAACACTATTTCTAATTCACCTAGAGTGATGAATCCTTTCTTGGTTACTCAAATACCTTCATATAGTTTATGTTATACCCAATATTTATTCGTTTATTACCCTTGATTAGGACAATGTGTGATCAGGATCAAAGCATAACACTCTGATACAATCCAAGGAAGGTCAGATTTGGATATTGATGTGAAATTTTCTACCATTCAGTTTTACGTTATTGGGCATAACTCCATATCAAACTGTTGGATCGAGCTAAAACTTTACTAGAAGATTCCTAAGGTATTTTACCATGTTGGGGTAAATTTTCAAGTGAATTAGAGTTCAGGAAAGACTTGCGATATAGGTCAGAACATGTTGTATAAATTTTGTTATTTACTTTCTTTTGACTTGTGAACTTTCTATTTGACAATGATCTTTTTCCAGCAAGGATCTTTTTCCTACAAGGATATGACAACATGTTTTGGGAATTTTCTAGTTCTACAAGGATCTTTAATGGGTTGCAATATAATTTTCAAGTGTGGCAAGGATTCATTAATGTTTTAAAATTATTTTCTTACAAGGATTTCTTATTCATCCTAGCTACACAAGGAAAAAAGGGCTGATGGTATTTAATGAAAAAATTGTTTATACGATCATTGGGCAGCACTGTAGACTATAAATAAGCCTTATATCAGACTTGTATTGTTTGATTTTCTTCTTCTATTTTCACAACATCATAGGAGGTTAACTTATGAGTTTTATTTATATTATTTCAGCTATAGTCCTAGACTTGTTTGAGCTTAATTAATACTATCATGTGAGTCTTTCTATAGACATAGGTGATCCTTTCATATGAAATTATCTTGCGAGTTAGTTCAATATATATGTCTTCTAACAAGCACCTGCATATTAGTTCCAGATATCTCTCAAACCTCACTATATGAGAGCAGCTACTTCCTTTCATAAAGTAATGAATATAATATACATCAATTTCAACAGCTCTAATTAACGTCTAGTCCTAATGGAACATTGACCATGAACATTTATGAACAATGTTTTGATGCAATAAGAATCTCAAAATTATAAAAACTTTATAATTTTCTATGGAAATCATTTTGTTCCACAAACTTTAACTTTACTCTAGATTCATTAATCAAACATTAGATTTATTAATCAAATATAATTGAATATTAAAGATAAAGAAAGTCTTTATTTAATTAATATGTTTTACATGAATAAAATTATTGTTACGTGTAACTAACCGATTGGTTACAAAATATATTCACTAACATTAACATCATTTGATTTATTGAAAAAATAAACTCCATATAATTGTGAGCTTGAATATATTTCTATAATTTATCTATAATTGGGGTGAGCAATCAAAAGATTATTCAAAAATAAACTCCATATAATTGTGATTTATTGAAAAAATAAACTCCATTAGAGTTTTTTAACTTACATTATTCAAAAGATTCGAATAATCATTCCGTTTGATTGATTTCAAATCAGTTTTGACAAATATTCCGAATAATTCAATTGATTTGCTCTACCCCAGTCTATTGCATGAAAATGCTATTTCACAGTGTGTGATTATCTCATAATCATTATTAAAATCCTTATTCTAGAATTTGTTAGGAGTAACTGGAATTACCCTAAGTACAGATTTTCTTGGTATAGCACATGTTCGTGGTTTTTGGAGCATGCCGAACATTGTGTTACCCAGAACAGGTGCCTTTTTTTCAGTTCATTGATTGTAACATAAAGGTATTTAATTTTCTTTTCAATTGAAGATTTTAGTGACAACCGGTTTATAAGTCAGCTTGACGTTTTTTAACTTTCGATTGACATATTGAAAACATCCGGTCCAAAATGACCGTGTTTCTGTTAAAAAATAATATAAATTATATCTTGAAACCTTACCTAACAATTTAAGTTATTGGGATGGTTCTTTGAAATTGTATCAAAGCCTTGATGACCAAGCGCTTACGAGTTCAAATCTCACCATTCTTATTTATTTGATAAAAATTAAGCACAAGGTAATGTAGGTCTGTGCAAGTTTCAAGTCAAAAGAGCTTTTATTTAAGGGGGTGCGTTAGAGAATAATATAAATCATATATTGAGACCTTACCTAACAACTTAAGCTATTGAGGAGATGATTCTTTGTCACGGGGTCAATTTTTCATCCCAAAAACAAACCTCGCGCGATAGTCTAGTCCCGCCAGACTCAGCCTTTCCCTCACCGATTCACTCGTGTTTGCCTAGGTGTTTCCCTCACCAAGAGGTTTCCCACACTCTCTCCTGTTACGTAGACAAGCGGAATACACAAGTGACGATGCACGAGACCAAGTACACAAGTTATTACAGGAAAACATTACCAACCTTTATTAGTCTCGTCAACAAAGGGTATACACAAGTCCGTTAGTGTGCGCGCGCTATGCACAAGTGTTCTGCCTCCACCGTGGATCAAACAACGAATGTCTTCACCAAAGGCCAAACTGCACAACATTTTCAGTATCTAACAAATAAATTAATGGTCTATCAAAACCCCATTAATTCGAGGGGGGTGTTAGACTATCAGAATCTTCAGCAGAAAATCCAGTATCATCTGCACCAATTTTTCACTCCATCCATTCTGTTGTCAATTCAAAATAATCCAGCTATTAGAGTGACTTTTTAATTGTATCTGTTTGTTTCCTTATTCTGCTCAGATTTGTTTCCTTATTACAGGCATTACAATTTCATTTTACAGCTATAAATATAATGGAAACTATATGGCTTAAATGTGTTAGCCGAAACAAAGATATCTCATGTATTCATCTCTTTGTTGAATTATTCAGATTTTACATGGTTTGTTTTTGGGCTTTCACCTGAAGATGTGTCAAAGATTCATCTCAATTTAATAGCTATTATTCTTTAACATATTCTAAATGAAATCTCTTTGAGCTTGAAACATATTCTCTAACGTTAATTAGTGCTTTCCGTGTCATATTGCTATAAGATTATCACTTGAATTCATTCTTATTGCAGAATCAATCTTGCCACTGCCACTGCAATATAAAATTGTTTGAAATGGACCAAGGCTGCGTACTGATAAGGATAATAGCAGTGCTGGCTGATTCATTTGTGGAAGCCAACAAGGACTGATTAACTTTTGTGTCAACATGGTAACATTTATTTAATTTATTTGGCAATAATTCCCTCTCCTCTTAATTCGTGGAAAAACGCCTGTCCATGAGAAGACATGTTCTCTTAATTGACTAGAAATAATGCAAATAAAGAAACAACAGTATCTGTATGGGAAAATGACAAATGGAAGATCAGTAACATTGGCTTTCCTTTATTTTTCTTGTTCAGCTGCTCAACGTTGACTTCAGGATTTATATTCTTCAATAATCAAGAAAAAAACATTTAAGTGCTATCTATATTTTCTTGTTAAGTTTAATAACGAATTGGGAAGCTAAAATTTGTGTTCTATATATCATACTTCAGAGTGAAGGTTTTTTTTTCTCTTCTTTTCTTTTTGGGAGGCCCAATTGCTCCAATGGGGGGAGTTAGCGAGCCCTGCCCCAGTTAACGTCCGATTGTGGCAGTAACAATCACAGGATTACCACTGAAGTTGTAATTCATTGACTTGTAAAGTATTACCACTCGGGAATCAAAACACACTAGCGCATGATGCTTGTGGGGGAGCTTTCGGCAGTCAGAAAACAGGACAGAAATTTGTTGTGGTTTGTCTATGCATGAGATGGAGACTGAAGCAATTAACGAATCAGAGAAGGGAAGTAGATCGATGGATTTGTTCTCTTGACAGATATTTCGGTACAATGAATTGGCTAGGTTTTAGGATAATTTAACAGTAACCTTTCCTTTGTTTCTCTAATAGAAGGGATTCGAACTAGACTTCCTCTTTCAAGGCATTTCAATTCAAAATTTGTGTGTGAAACACACGGCCGGGTTTTCTTGTGTGCCTTGGTGGTTTTGAATTATCTGAAGATTTTATAGTGACATGAGTACCGTGTGATACTGGAGAAGCGTAAGATATGGAATCATCATATTTCTTCACAATAGTTTGATGATTCCATTTTCACAGATTTCAAGCAAATCACATAGTAGTATTGCTTTCATGGATAACTTGATGATGAGAAGCCCTTCTTTCTCATGGTTAATGATTTTGCTAATTAACATCCGTGAGATCTGTGTTCTAATAGAAAGCTTAGCAGCAAAATGAAAAAGGGCACTCGAAAAAAAATACAATTTTCATGAAATAATTTTTGCCCATCTGAAATGGGTTTTATTCAAATTTTATTTAGGATCATAGGATGTGTATATTGATGCGAGCTGCTAAAAGTGTTACATTTCAAATATTCAGCTCTTAGTTAGCCAAGCTCTTCTATTTTCCATACTTGGCCTTGTAGTCTTTCCAAAGCTGATCAACTGTCTTCCCTAGCAGATCAACAAAGTACTGAGCACTATAACCATTCTTCATTTTCTTGTTAAGTTCAGCAACAAACCCATTTCTAAGACCATTACAGTAGTCCAGAAACTTAGCTGTAACATCATAACCTTGATCCCACCTGTCACCTT
>Ga0307510_10002819_pt1 | contig 19937 bp, 23 predicted proteins | sample 12_EM_MG_FD_207224 | JGI IMG/M metagenome (GOLD analysis project Ga0307510, IMG submission 207224) | Populus trichocarpa ectomycorrhiza microbial communities from riparian zone in the Pacific Northwest, United States - 12_EM | ecosystem: Host-associated > Plants > Roots > Unclassified | place... | reverse complement strand
TAGGTGTCTGTGGAGTGAACGGGTTCGTTCCCTGAAGTGTGGCGATGTGATGAAGACCTCCTGCGAGTGTCTCTTCTGGGGGTGCTGGTGCGTGTTCTGGGTGATGTACGAAGAAGTCCGGGTGCTGAGAATCATCAATATTCCACCAGCCTAAAAGCTTGTTTTCTTTGGGAACGAGAGCTTCTTTGGTAGTATACCAGGTGCCGTCTGTTTCTCTTCTGAGTTGTGTCCAATGGTCTTCTCCGTTTGCTGTGACGAATTCTACAGCAAGTTTCTCTGTTCCTACGCTGAGGTAGTATCCTGTGTCTGGGTTTGCTCGTCCTCTGAGTTTGGGGTGTGATTCAAAGACTGCCTGTCCCTTAACGTGGTTAGGGAGGTTGTCTGCTTGTCGCCGTTGTACGCGTTTGTGAGCTTCTTCTAAGTCTCCAATAATTTGTATACCCGCCAGGGTAGATGTCTGTGATGCTCCGCAGAGCCTGGGTGGTAAGCCTGACTTGTGTTAAGGGCCAAGGACCCTAAGGTGCGACGTGCACGGATTTGTATGATGGTAGCGGGACTTGTTCTTCAAGGGATAACAGGTGGCTAACACTGACCCTTGGATGCGCTTAATATGAGTGGTCTGCACGCATGCAAGACACTAGTGGGGATAATGAAAGATGTAGAGGAGAGTCTCGACGATGTTCAAGACGACTTGTACGAAATGCGGGCAAAAACTGAAGGCGCTGTGGAAGCTACAACACTTGGGATTAAACCAAGTCAGGCTTAAGGCCCAACTCTAGGAAAACACAAGGGTTTATATACATGTGGAGAGGCTGTATGACTAAGGACTAATACGACGAGTACTTGTACTAGTAACAAGTCATAGTCCAAGAAATGGAGTCATACACTGCAGAACTGACTCATGTGTGAAGGTAACAAGAAAGGAGTCAGTATGAGTCGTAAAACGAGGCCATGGGAAAGGTATAGTAAACAGGCCGAGAGTCCGGAAGTGAGGCTGAGGTAAGCGAATAGAGACGAGTCATGGGTAGGGATAGAGTCATGTGGGAAAGGTATAGTAAACGGGCTGAGAGTCCGGAAGTGAGGCTGAGGTAAGCGAATAGAGACGAGTCATGTGAAGTCAGGTGAGGGAGTATTAGGTGATGTGCAGGTGACTTGAGAGCAGGTGATATAGGACAGGTGACTTTGAGGAGCAGGTGACTGAAGTGGCATGTGACTGGTCATGTGGGTGGTCAGGTGACTAGTCAGGTGATTGGTCATGTGATCGAGATGGATGGGTGGTTGGTCACGTGATGGGAAAGGCTTAGTAAGCAGGTGGAAAATGAAAAATACACCCTGCGTAGGCCCAAGAACGTAACAAATGTGTAGCGATGTCAATCGGAGGTGGAATGAGCACACAATGAAGGCACCACTGATGAGTATGAAATGATGAATATGAATAGATAGACAAAGCAGATGTGGTTCTCATGGGGATCAAGTCAGCATCAGCCAATACCCCTGTATGTGAGCGCCTCAGTTGATGTCGCCAATTTTATATACTAAGTTACAACAAGACTGATGAATTAAAGTGTACATAAGCCCAGCTAGCTGTTAGACTACTAGAATCAGAGAATCTATAAAATAGTACTATCAAACATAGTAGAACATGATGTCAAATAGTGCAACTAAATGAGAAGGTAACTGTAGAATAGTAGTACAAAATGGAAAGTATCTGTAGGATAATAGTACTAGATGGGGTGATAACTGTAGGGTAGTAGTACTAAATGGGATGATATCTGTAGGATAGTAGTACTAGATGGGGTGTTAACTGTAGGATAGTACTACTAAATGGAATGATAGCTGGAGGATAGTAGTACTAGATGAGGTGATAACTGTAGGATAGTAGTACTAAATGGGATGATATCTGTAGGTAGTAGTACTAGATGGGATGATAACTATAGGATAGTACTACTAAATGGAATGATAGCTAGAGGATAGTAGTACCAGATGGGATGATATCTGTAGGATAGTAGTACTAGATAGGATGATATCTATAGGATAGTAGTACTAGATAGGACAATAACTGTAGGATAGTACTACTAGATTGGACAATATCTGTAGGATAGTTGTACTAGATGGTGTGATAACTGTAGGATAGTACTAGTAGATGGGATGATAACTGTAGGATAGTACTACTAAATGGAACAATATCTGTAGGCTAGCACTACTAAATGAGATGATGACTGGAGGATAGTTGTATTGAATGTAAAGGTACCTGTAATATAGTACTACCAATTGAAAAATATCAGTCCAATAGTACTACTAAATAGGACAGTAACTGTATGATAGTATTACTGAATGTAATGATATTTGTTGGATAGTAGTACTAAATGGGATAGGATCTGTGGGATAGTACTACCAAATGAGACAGTAATTGTAGAATAGTACTACTCAATGACTAGTTATCTGTAAGTAGTATTACTAAATTGGACTATACCTTTAGAATATAAGAACATTGACTAACTGTAGAATGGAAATACCAAATGGGCTGTTATCTGTATATTCATACTACTAGATAAGATGCTCTCTGGTTATTTATTAGTATTATGCTATGGATAACTGTGTATTTAATGGTATTATAAACCCTAAACCCTAACCCCTAAACCCCTAAACCCCTAAACCTCTAAACCTCTAAACCCCTAAACACCTAAACCCCTAAACCCTTAAACCCTGAAACCCTAAAAGCTACAACACCTATATAATTCTCTACTTAAATGCCATTGCCAATGTAGCCTGTAGTAGATAAATGCCCTCTATGTTGATCAAGGCTATATACAGGAAATTAGAGGCTAAGAGATTAAGCAGTAAAAGAACATTGAAAGTAGTTGTGATGACCACAAAGTGAGGGCAGTTATTATAAATAGCTGACAGTAGCACTTGAATTGCATATCAAATAATTATAGGTTTTATATATCAGCTCAACCACATACCTATAAGCTTTAGCAAACATTTGTCAACATATTTGTAAGCTAATTTGTATGATGAACCTTGTTTCTATATGCAATTCCATGTTCTAGATTTAGCAGTTTATAATACTAATGTATGGCTTGTGTTGTACTCACTTTGTTGTGGTCAAACCTACTTTCAATGGTCTTTCACTGCCTAACATCTTAGCCTATAATTTACTTTATCTGGCCTTGATCTGGAAGGAAATATATTTATTGTTTATGTGCTATATTATTTAGAATATGATCTTGTTAGCTGGGCCTAGAGCATTGCAATCAGGAATTGTGTAGGGAGTTCAGGGTTTAGCTTATAGTGTTTGGGGTTTACAAATTATAAACACAACTAAATGGACAGCTATATATGGAATAGTACTACTCAAGAATCAGAGAGCCTACCATTATATATTACTATAGCACAGTTAGTTAATTGTTTAGAAATAATATGCTTTAATAAATTTAATATATACAGTAATAGTGCTGTACCACAGTAAATGTCTCCCTCAGTAGTACTATTTTATGAATAAGTTCCTATTCAGTGGTATTATCCTGCAGTCACCATATGATTTAGTAGTACTATCCTACGGATATTGTCCCATCTAGTAGTACTATCCTCCAGCTATTGGTCCATTTAGTAGTACTATCCTGCAGTTATCATCCCATCTAGTAGTATGATCCTACAGATATCATCCTATCTAGTACTACTATCCTCCAGTTATTGTTCCATTTAGTAGTACTATCCTACAGTTATCGTCCCATTTAGTACTACTATCCTATAGTTATCACCCCATCTAGTCCTACTATCTTCCAGTTATTGCCCCATTTAGTACTACTCTCCTACAGATATTGTCCTATCTAGTACTACTATCCTCCAGCTATCATTCCATTTAGGACTACTATCCTACAGTTATCATCCCATTTAGTACTACATTTAGTACTACTATTCTCCAGCTATTGTCCCATCTAGTACTACTATCCCATAGTTATCACCCCATCCAGTAGTACTATCCTACAGATATTGTCCTATCTAGTACTACTATCCTCCAGCTATCATTCTATTTAGTAGTACTATCCTACAGATATGATCCCATTTAGTACTACTATTCTCCAGCTATTGTTCTATTTAGAAGTACTATCCTACAGTTATTGTCCCATCTAGTAGTACTATCATTCAGTTATCACTGTATTTAGTACTACTATCCTATAGTTATCATCCCATCTAGTACTACTATCCTACAGATATGATCCCATTTAGTACTACTATTCTCCAGCTATTGTTCCATTTAGTAGTACTATCCTACAGTTATCCCCCCATTTAGTACTACTATCCTACAGTTATCTTCCCATCTAGTACTACTATCCTACAGATATTGTCCTATCTAGTACTACTATCCTCCAGCTATTGTTCTATTTAGTAGTACTATCCTACAGTTATCACCCCATCTAGTAATACTATCCTACAGATATGATCCCATTTAGTAGTACTATCCTACAGTTATTGTCCCATCTAGTACTACTGTCCTACAGATATGATCCCATTTAGTACTACTATTCTCCAGCTATTGTTCCATTTAGTAGTACTATCCTACAGTTATCATCCTATCTAGTACTACTATCCTACAGATATGATCCCATTTAGTACTACTATTCTCCAGCTATTGTTCCATTTAGTACTACTATCCTACAGTTATCACCCCATCTAGTACTACTATCCTTCAGTTATTGCCCTATTTAGTAGTACTATCCTACAGTTATCATCCCATGTAGTACTACTATCCTACAGTTATCACCCCATCTAGTACTACTATCCTATAGATATGATCCCATTTAGTAGTACTATTCTCTAGCTATTGTTCTATTTAGTAGTACTATCCTACATTTATTGTCCTATCCAGTACTACTATCCTACAGTTATCACCCCATCTAGTAATACTATCCTACAGATATCATCCCATCTAGTACTACTATCCTCCAGTTATCATTCCATTTAGTACTACTATCCTCCAGTTATTGCCCTATCTAGTACTACTATCCTACAGATATCATCCCATTTAGTAGTACTATTCTACAGTTATCATCCCATCTAGTACTACTATCCTACAGTTATCGCCCCATCTAGTACTACTATACTCCAGTTATCATTCCATTTAGTACTACTATCCTACAGTTATCACCCCATCTAGTACTACTATCCTCCAGCTATCATTATATTTAGTAGTACTATTTTGCAGTTATCATCCCATCTAGTACTACTATCCTACAGATATGATCCCATTTAGTACTACTCTTCTCCAGCTATCATTCCATTTAGTAGTACTATCCTACAGATATTGCCCCAAGTAGTACTACTATCCTACAGATATTGTCCCATGTTGTACTACTATCCTACAGATATCATCCCATTTAGTACTACTAACATACAGTTATCACCCCATGTAGTACTACTGTCCTCCAGTTATTGTTACATTTCATACTACTATCCTACAGTTACTGTCCCATCTAGTAGTACTATCCTACAGTTACAGTTCTGTTTAGTACTACTATTCCACAGATTGTCAATACTACCTTTAGTAGTACTACTTTATAGATTATCTGATACTTAGTAGTCTTACAGCTAGCTGGGCTTATGTACACTTTAATTCATCAGTGTTACTGTAATCTAGTGTATAAAATTGGCAGCATCTATTGAGCACCTTCCACATGCAGCAGTGTGGCACATCTTATATCTCCCAGGGGGTTGAAATTTTGACCATCCCCAGTCAAACCCCGTTCTGGTCTGAATCATTGTTGTCATCGTTCACAAGGTCTTGGACCACCTCAGCAAGATTGTCACAATTGAGTATGCGCATGACTGGGATGGAAGTATGTGAGTGGGCAAAGTAAGGGACAAGTTGAAAAGCGGTGTAGCAAAGCTTAGACACCGCTCTGTCAAGCTCTGCAAGGCAGTACGTGCCATTGCAGGTCCTCCTGAGAATGACCATGGGTCCGACATAGTGTGGCTTGGTTTTGCAACCGATATTCGACTCCATAGTGGAGTTGCGCATAAGCACAAGGTCACCGGGTTTGAAGTTGTATGCCAGGAGAGTGTTCTTGTACCGGCACTTGAACTGGTGGATGGAGGCAAGGTGTGCCTTGAGGACATTGTCACAAATGGAGGCAAGATCATCTTTGCACATCTCGAGTTGGTGGGTGTGGATAGCAATGAGATCGGCGGTCAAAAGCAGCTTAGTGAGGTTAGGGACAAGAAATGTTGCGAGAGTGGTGTCAAAAGGAAGGAGGGGCTCAACCCCATGCACCATGTAGAAGGGGGAGTAGCCGGTCGACTTGCAGATGGTGGCACGGTTGGCCCAGAAGACATGGGTTGTGCAAGTTGGCCACTTTGAGTTGTCACCTTTGCAAGCCTTGATGAGGGAGTCGCAAATTGTCCGATGTTGTTGTTCAACAATGCTGTTGGCATGGGAGTTGTACAGGGATATGTGGATGTGGTGGATACTATACCTGTCCGCAAGCCAGTCCAAGGTGGTGATGTAGGGAGTACCATTGTCGGTGATGATTTCCTTGATGGCACCCCATCTGCATAAGACATCCTTGAAAAGAAACATACCCAAGGTGCGCCCAGTTTCAATGTGTAGAGTGTGCCACTCTGGCTGTTAAGGCTTCAATGGGCCTTGATAGTACAACTTGTACTAAGAGTGAACTAGGGGCGAGTACTTGAAGAGGTAGAAGTCTCTAGTATTGCTAGAGACGACTCTGAGAGGCTTATGTAAGAGATGAGGAAAGGGGAGGCACTTTGGGGAGCTTTCAAGAACGTTGATATTGAGAATCAAGTCAAGCTTAGGGCTTGACTGTCGAAATACAGGGCGCTTATATACAGGCACGACCGCGCACAGGCCATGGTCACTAAGGTAGGTACTTCTGGTCAAGAGGGGGCTGTCTGTATCGTATGGTACTCCGCGGACAAGTGCTGCGGTCTGTATGAGTTGAACAATGAGCAAGAGCGAATGACAGATTGACAAGTTGCCTAATCCATCCTTAAGGGTCGAACAATAGTGGCGGGTCATTCCAAGAAGAGAAGCGTCGTCATGATGCGATGATGACCACGAGGTTTGAGGCTGATCTGAGGAGATCTGATCTCTGTGTGCCCATTCTGGTTTAATGGGCATCTAGTGTAAGCAACTACCCTTTAAGGTAGTCTGTATTGATGGTGACCCAATTAAGGGCCATGTCGCTATCCGCATCGTCTGCAGAGCTCTGTGTTGATGAGGGGTTGTCTGCGGATCCTTCGGGAGAGGTTGACTGGTAGCCTTGACTCTGGGGCGAGGTGCCAGCTATGGGCGACAAGGCAGAAGGGGTGATTGACTGGTAACTGCCTTCTCTACTGGTTTGTTGGCATATGGGTGCTGAGGAGGGACTTGTGGGTGACAGGGAGTGCTTGTGGGACACCGGAGAAGGGGGGCTATCGTGGTACGTCCTCCAGGTTCTGATGGGGAACACTCTGGCGGGTATGGCAACTGTGCCATCCTCAGTATTCAGGTATTGGGTTGGTTCTAGTGGTAGGGGCGGTGCGTCTTTTATAGGACTGTCCTGGTCCTCTAGTGGGTTCTCTACTAGGGGTGGCTCTTGGTACAACTCCATTGAGGAGTACTGTCGATGATGGGTGCTCCAGGGAATAGGGGTAGGAGGCTGCATTGTTGGTAAGTCGAAGTCTGGGTAGATGGACATTGCAGGGGAAGGTGATCGCATCATAATGACTTGGGATGGGTTGGTCCATTGCGGTTTGGCTGGTATGGTCTGCTCTGGTGTAGCTGGTCTGGTCTTCTCTGGTCTAGGTGGTAGATCCTTTAGAGGTAGTGGGTTTAGTGGTAATGGTACCTTTCCCATAAGCTCTGGCGGCGAAGCACTAGGGAAGATGACTGGTGGTTTGGTGACTAGCTTTAGGTCGTAGGATATGACCTGTGGTGTGTCCAAGAAGGGGTAGGGTAAATGAGAAAAATTGGGTGGATCATAACACTGGCCAAGTGATAAGAGAGCAATGAACCTGGGTAATGTAACAAAAGCCACCAGCAGGAGGCATGAACATAGTGTCAACATGTACCTTGCGAAAAAGAGGGGCAGGGACAGTGACGGTGGGTGGTATGCGGATCTTGGCAGTTTGGCAGAGCTGGCATTGATGGCAGGTACTGATGTACCACTTGACATCATGCTCAAGGGAGGGCCACCAGAATCTGTCTAAGACAGTGCAACAAGTGGAGAAGAAGCCCCTGTGGCCAAGATTATCATGAGCATTGCGAATGAGGGAAACACAAAGATGGGGAGGAATGAAAAGCTGATGGCAGCCTTGGTTTTGTCGGTGCCAGAGCCAGTCATCTGCAAGGAAGAACTGCTTGGCCCGTTTGAGCAGGCGAGTACAGGTGGCGTCGTTGAGGCAGTCAGGCTGCTGAAGCATGGAAAGATATCGGTGAATGAGTTTGAGTTCTTTGTTGGCTTTGAGCACCTTGGGATTGGCAGAGACAGGTGAGTTGGGGTCATCAAAGTTGGTGTGGGTGATGTTGGTGTATGTTACGTTCTTAGGTTTACACAGGGTGCATTTTTCATTTTCCACCTGCTTACTAAGCCTTTCCCATCATGTGACCAACCACCTATCCATCTCGATCACATGACCAATCACCTGACTAGTCACCTGACCACCCACATGACCAGTCACATGCCATTCCAGTCACCTGCTCCTCAAAAGTCACCTGTCCTACATCACCTGCTCCCAAGTCACCTGCACATCACCTGATACTCCCTCACCTGACCTCACATGACCCTATCCCTATTCCCGACTCGTCTCTATTCGCTTACCTCAGCCTCGCTTCCGGATTCTCGGCCCGCTTACTATACTAGCCTCGTTTCACAACTCATACTGACTCCTTTCTTGTTACCTTCACGCGTGAGTCAGTTCCGCAGTATATGACTCCATTTCTTGGACTATGACTCGTTACTAGTACAAGTACTCGTCGTATTAGTCCTTAGTCATACAGCCTCCTCACATGTATATAAACCCTCGTGTTTTCCTAGAGTTGGGCCTTAAGCCTGACTTGGTTTAATCCCAAGTGTTGTAGCTTCCACAGCGCCTTCAGTTTTCGCCCGCACTCCGTGCAAGTCGTCTCGAACATCGTCGAGACTCTCCTCTACATCTTTCATTATCCCCACTAGTGTCTTGCATGCGTGCAGACCCGTCATACCAGCGCATCCAAGGGCCAGCGTTCGCTACCTGCGATCCCTTGAAGTACAAGTCCCGCCGCCGTTATACAAACCCGTGCACATCGCACCTTAGGGTCCTTGGCCCTTAACAGTGTAGGCATTGTTGATAGTGGTGTCGGCAGGGAGTCCTGAGATAAGCATCCAAACTGTGGCAGCCTGGTCAGCATGGTCGGTGTGAGTCAAACTCACTCCCCATAGTCTGAGGGATAGGGTGGCATCGATCCAATCTTCTGGGTCGTTGTCTTTGCTCTTGCTGTCAGCAGGCTCATGCCGCAACAGGCCATCGGGTCCATGGTGCTTCTCCGCAGGGACGTGGACCAACTTGAAGTTGAAAAGTAGAATTGCAGCGATCTACCAATTGATGGTGGCATTGGGCTGAATGTTGGGATTCTTGAGCATACCTCAGATGTACTGAGCATCCATTTCGACAACAAGGTTCTTGACTCCAACAGTGTAAAGGCAGAGGGTGCGAAGGGCTTGGAACAACCCATAGAGCTTGACCTTGGCTTGCAAGTAGTGGCTCTCGCATTCGTTCCATAAGATGGAGCCGAAGCGGGTGGGGTGGTGGCAGCCATTGGTGCACTCTTGAGTGAGGATCCACCCCACTCCGCACCAAGACAAGTCTATTGAAAGAAACACAGGGCAATCAGAATTGTAATCGATGGAGATGAGTGCTGATAAGGTAATTATGGCATCTTTGAGTGCTTGCATGGCAGACTCATGTTCCTTGTTCCAAACGAAGGTGGTGCCTTTGCAAGTGAGGTCGACAAGGGGGTGGGCAAGAGCTGAGTAGTTCTGAATCCAAATGCACATGAAGCTGGTGAGGCCAAGGAAAGCACAAATGTCAGAGAGGGTCTTGCAGGAGGGCCAGTCGCAAATGCATGCGATCTTGGAGTCGTCCAGAACACAGCCATTGTAGTTGCACTTGTGCCCGAGGATGACGATCTCAGGGCTTGTGATGACAAGCTTCTTTGCAGAGACTGTGGCTCTGGCGCAACAGAGGTGATGGAGGATGCGGTGGACATCTTGGAGGTGTTCTGAGATGAATCTGCGGATTCTGGGGTTCTCTAGAATGGTCTTATAGTTACTGTCCCCAATCTCGTAGCGAGTTTGAGGTCCTTTTACAGCGGCGTTGTCTATGAATGTGTGGGCAACGTGAGGGATCTTGGGGGCTAGGATGAAGGCGACATCATCATGAAAGATAGCAACTGTGTTAGTCCAGCCCTGTGGGAGACAAGTCAGTTGGATGGCACCAACAGGGGATTGAACAGTGGTCAGATCTTGTAAGGCAACATCAAGAGTCTGGTGATCATAGCCAACAAAAAGGTCAAGGATGGCATAGCACGCTTGACTGCCCATGGATTCTATGATCTGGTCAGTAAGCGGAGGGACACCTGAGTTGCGAACGGTAATGGCATTGAGGGGTTGGAGATCATGGACAAGGCAAAGGGTGCTGCTCTTCTTCTTGACACAAAAGAATGGTGAGCAATAAGAAGCATCTGAGGGTTTGTAAACACCAGCCACAATCTTGTCTTTGAAAATCTGGATGACTTTGTCAAGGATCCCATAGGGGATTGGGATGTTCTTGTGAGCCCAGGGAACGTGCTCAATTACTGGTATCTTGACCAGGGAGAAGTACTTGTCATAGAACCAACCTCACTCTTTGTCAGTCCACACAAGTCTGGTCTCGTTGAGGAGGAGAATGTGCTGTAATAACTTCAGTTCCTCTGGCCATAGGAAGTCAAACTTATTGAGTTCCAAAGCTTCAAGGCGTTCTTCGGTGAGATGCTGGCTGGGGGAGAAGTCGGGAGGATGAGTAGGAAGTGGAGGAAGAGAGAGCAGAGGGTCTTCTAGGATGTGGTGGATGTTGCGAAAGTCTTCTGGAAGGGTGGTGGAAACTGGGCAGACCTTCTTGGTGACCTTCTTGTAGGCTAGGGAGGCCTTGTGGTGCTGAAGCAAAGGCGTGTTGGTGAGCGCGACCTGGTAAGCAAGACGAGAAGGGGGAAACAATGGGGACGTAAGACTATACAAGTAAGATGACACCTGAAGAGCATCCACTCACATCGCATGCGGCTTGTTGGTGGCAAGGCCTTTGCAATAATGATTGCACATAACCGGGACAGCATTGTCTTCTAGGAATGGGGAGAGGTAGCAGAGAGAGTTGGGTGAGGAAGGAGGAGTGGTGGTGATGTTGTCAGCCCATCCTTGAGGGGTGCAGGCATACTGCAAAGGACCGATTGGGGACTTGATAGTTACAAGATCAGGCAGCTCGGAAGGCGTGTTGGTGGCGATGGTGTCAGCCCACCCTTGCAGGATCCACATGAACTGGAGGGGGCCGACCAGAGAGTCGATAATCATGTAATCGAGCAGCTCTGAGCATGCATCAAGTGCAGCCGATGACTCTAAGATTGGATCAGCAAGGGGGGGCGGTGTATGGTTGACAGAGTAAGAGGAAACATGGAGGCTTGCTACCTGCACCCTTCGCGGCCAGGAGGGGATGTAAACACGACATGAGATGTCATGTGGATTGCAAACTGAGACCTCAACTGTTCCATTGGGGAGGTCCTCAAGGTGGCAGAGAAGTTGACGTTGGAAGGGGTGGCCGAGGAGCAAGTGAAAGGGGGTGCGCTTGACTACATGTGTGTGCAACTTGAATGAGACATTGCTGACTTGCATCTGGAGGAACTCAGCGCAACCTAGAGTCCAATTAGTATACCCATTTGCGCCTTCCATCTCAATCCAGAGTCCAGGGCTGACATGCGCGTTGATCTCTTGTGCCAAGTCTTGTTGGATAACGACGATCTGGAAGCCTGGGTCCAAAAGGCCTGGCTCAGAAATGCCTTCCCTGAGGTTGATATCGATCTCTTGCAAGGGGAGGGAAAACTCTGGTTCCGGACAGTGAGTCAAACGTGATTCTGCAGGAGGTGGGGACTCAGTGGTGAATGGGGCCAGGTCAGGTGCCTCTCCGTAACTGGCGACCTCTACACATCAGATGTGAAGGCGTTCCAAGATCTCCTTGCATACTGCTGGGCTGGCGGTGTATAGGTGCACTGGGGTGACTTGAGTGAGATTTCCCTGCCAGAGCAAAGAGACTAGCTTGTCAATGAGCCATTGGTCTTTGGTGTTGGACTGATAATGGTATTGAGGGGCAGGTTTGTAAGGGTCGAAAGGCAGGTTTGGCTTTGGGAGATCACTGGGCACAGGAGAGTGTGAGCAGACCTGCAATGGGGGCTTGGGCAAGTCAACTTGTGTGGCACTCTCGACTTGCAGTGTGGGGTTGCCCACAATGGCTGGTTTGGTGGTTGAGGGCTTCTTCAGTGGGGTGGCTTCGGGTAAGCAAGAGGGTTTGTGGGCACACTTCTTCCTCTCAGCAGTGAAGACTCGAAAAATGTCAGGGGTGTCAGTGTCAGAGTCGGAGCTATTGGTGTCAAGCTTGGTGAGGAGGTCAGGACTGGATGCCCCTGCTACCTGAAAGGTGTATGAATCAGCGATCTCCTCGATGCAACTGGTGGAGATGAGGGAGGCATGCTGTGGCAGATCGCATGCTGGTGCAGTGAAGCTTGGCAGGGATGCTGAGGTGCTGGTGGGTCTGCCAGCAAGCCAGGAGTCGATTCCCGCTTGAATGCTGCATCTGGTGCCATCATTGGGTACTGGTTCACTGTTCGGTAGGTGGATGCACCCACTGCAAATGGAAGCATGGCCGGAGTGGACGTACTCTTTAGTGAGGTTGCACTTGCGGATGTGGTGGCCATTCTGGTTGCAGAAGGTGTATCCTTTGGAGTGCTGTCAGGTTTGGAACAACAAGTTGGGGTCATCAAAGCTTGAGGTCAAAGTGGTTGGCGTGGGGGTTCATGACCACTGTGGCAAGGTGTTGGGGTTGGGTGCTGCCAGCGGAGCTTGGTATGAATAAGTTGCAGGCTGAGGCATAGTGGAAATGAGTTCCGGCTTGGGGTAGTTATTAGCTATGGTGGGCCATCGGCGACAAAGCTGTGCATGGAGAATAGCATAAGTGGAGTCCCAGATGTTAAGACCATGCATCTGGCTTAGCAAGTCCCCCATCTTCTGGTCCTTCTTGTGCTTTTTGAAGCAAACAACCTTGGTCTGAGTCGCGGGAGTGGAAGATCCGCACTGAGGGCTTGAGTCACAGGAATGGTCATGGTGGTCGTTGCTTTGGCGATGGTTGTGGTCGTGAGACTTGTGGTTGCAGCAGCTACTGCGCTTGTGAGGGTTGCTGCTGCAGAAAGGATTGCACACCCGGTGGTCGCAGTCATGGGAATGGTTGCATTTGTGCTTGCGGCAGGGTTCTTCATTGAGAGAGTCTTCTCTGAAGTCATCCTGGCCATGCCTATGATGGGGATCATAGTGTCGTCAGTCGGAGCCACCACGGCTGTACCTGCGATGGGAATCGTGGTTGTGGTGGGGGTTTCTTGAATCATGGTTGGGGTCTGAGTCAGAATCAGAGTTGAAGTCATCATCGGAGTCATTGCATGATTGGTTGCAAGATTGGCGCAACTTGGGCTGGTAGAACTGTGCGTTAGAGAAGTACCCTCTGGCAGCTTTGAAGACATCAGCGAGCTTGTAAGGCTTATCCTGTGGGTGGTTAGGCTTTATGGTGAAGAGGCGACCAGAGAGAATCTCCCTGTCATCCCAGTTGTTAAGGCTTCAATGGGCCTTGATAGTATGGCTTGTACTAAGAGGTGAACTGGTGGCAAGTACTTGAAGAGGTAGAAGTCTCTAGTGTTGCTAGAGACGACTCTGAGAGGCTTATGTAAGAGATGAGGGAAAGGGGGGGCACTTGGGGAGCTTTCAAGAACATTGATATTGAGAATCAAGTCAAGCTTAGGGCTTGACTGTCAAAATACAGGGCACTTATATACAGGCACGGCCACACATGGGCCATGGTCACTAAAGTAGGTACTTCTGGTCAAGAGGGGGCTGTCTGTATCGTATGGTAATCCGCAGACAAGTGCTGCAGTCTGTATAAGTTGAACAATGGAGAAGTGGACAAGGACAATGGGAAACTGGACAAGTTGCCTAATCAATCCTAGACAATGGCAGTGGGCGCTCCAAGAAGCGAAGCGTCGTCATGATGCAATGACAACCACAAGGTTTGAGGCTGATCCGAGGAGATCTGATCTCTGCATGCCCATTCTGGTCTAATGGGTGTCTAGTGTAAGCAACTACCCTTTAAGGTAGTCTGTATTGATGGTGACCCAATTAAGGGCCATGTCGCTATCTGCGTCGTCTGCAGAGCTCTGCATGGATGAGGGATTGTCTGCGGATCCTTCTGAGGAGGTCGACTGGTAGCCTGGACTCTGGGGCAAGGTGCTGGCTATGGGTGATGAGGCTGTAGGCATGATTGACTGGTAACTGCCTTCATGACTGGTATGTTGTTGTATGGGTGCTGAAGAAGGACTTGTAGGTGACAAGGAGTGCTTGCGGGACACAGGACTACTGGGCTGAGTGAGGTATGCTTCCCAGGGTTCGATGGGGGACTCTTCTGGAGACAAGGTGTGTGTCTGTCCTCCAGGGACATCAGGTTCATAGTGAGTGACTGGTTCTGGCTCTAAGGGCGGCGCATCCTCCATGGGACTGTCTGGATCTTCCAGTGGATTCTCTACTGGGGGTGGCTCTTGGTACATCTCCATTGAGGAGTATTCCCAATGGTGGATATTCCAGGGGATGGGGATGAGGGGCAAGACTGGTGGCTGATCAAGGGGTGATGATGGTTTGGGTGGTTCACTGGGTGGTAGGGGCGGCAACTCTGGTAGGGGTGATGGGTTCAATGGTAATGGTCACTTGGCCATGAGTGGTGGTTTGGATAGGGTGACAAGGAGGGGGTCTGACAAGGATAAGAAAAATTGGGGTGGATCATAACACTGGTGAAAGCCCTTGAAGAACTTGGCATCACGGTCATCATCTGATAGCTGGCACACTTCTGTAAGGGGGTTACTCAGCTCCAGGAAAAGATGATAGTAATCTAGAATGTCATCTTCATTGGTCATCCGGGAGCAAGAAGTTTTGTAGATGAGTTCTTGGAGGGCTTTCTTCATGAAATGTGTGGCTGCTGAGGTGTCTGGATACATAGCTTCTAGAGCAGCATGGAAAAGTCCCAGTTAGTTGGATTTTGATACCTGTCAAGGCTCTTCCAGAACTTCCTTAGGTTCAGAGTGATATATCTGAAGATGGCCTTGACTGTTAAGGCCTATTGAACCTTAAGGCGTGATGTGCGCAAAGGTGAGATATGCGGCAGTGATGAAGTCACAAGGGTCGTAATTCCCTTAATGACTTAGAGTGCTTTGGAAAGTGATGAAAACGAGAAGGTCGCTAAGACCAATGTCTGGGTGATGATAAAGAGGAATGGGAAATGTCTTCAAGGATTTGAAGACAATTTCAAAGAAATAAAAGAGGAAAATGGCTTGTCAAGCAACAAGGACTTTGAATGCAATAGATTGCAAACTAAGTCAGGCTTAAGGCCCAACTCTAGGATATAAGTCCAGCTTATATACAAAAGGGCAGCTACCTGACTAAGCATACAAATAGGGAGAACAATGGAGTCACGAACAATAGGGGTCACAGAACAATGGCATCACGAACAATGGTGGTCACAGACTACCATAAAGGGGGAACAATGGAGAACGTACAAATAAAGGGAACAATGGGTTTCCCGGCAAGGTGGCTCTGATGTACAGGTAATCGGTCATGTGAGAAGTGGTCAGGTGATCATATAAGTACATAGCGGTCAAGAAAAGAAAGAAAAATGTGGGCCAAGTGCCCAGGAGCATAACACAACACCCTTCCTAGAGAGTTGCTACCATGCAACTAAACATCAGATCCTTCATAACAGGTGTCAGCGTTGTCCCACTCCGCTTTGGCATATGCAACCTCTAATTCGTGGCGAAGATGTCCAGCCGGGGTTGCCGAACAATAGCTACCAAAATTGGGGTGCCCAAAGTAAATGAGGCAGCAGTTAGCTGCGCAGGAGTTATGGGGGGAGGGACACTCGTTGTGAGTGTGCTGAGTACTGAGGCACCAGCGGCATGTCTTCCAAAGGGGGCACTCCTCAACCCCGTGACCGGGTACATCCTGATTGCACCTGAGGCAGTATGGGAAGGTGACTTTGTTTTCCCGACGCCGCTTGCCAAGTACAGCGCATTCTTCCAAATTGTCTTCTCCTTCTTCGACATCAGGTGGACCTTGGGCAGCGAAAATACGTGGGACCTGATAATCACGGGTCGGAATAAGGAAAGTGGGGGGGAAGGGGGATGTGTGGCAAGGAGGTGTTGTTGGAGACAGGTGCAGACCGCACTGGAAGCAAGACATCGTTCTACCACAAGTAAGTCGGCCTCAGCTTGGGTCTCCTTCTTCTCCAACTCTAGACGTTGTCTTTTTGTGCTAGAGATAATATTATGTAGACCCCGAAACCGATGGACATCAGCAAGAACCCCAGGGTCTTTGAGGTTGACCAACGCTGTATCCACCATAAGGCAAGAAAGATGGGCGGGATGAAAGAGGTTGAGGTCCGTGTCCTTGACTCCATGATGGTTGAAATTGGGGGATGGATAGGCTTTCGCCTGTAACGGGGTGGCATACTCCTTCTTGTTCTTCCCTTGAGTTCCCACCAGGTAAGTGTCTTCTTCTGTGGAGCGAAAGCAAATATACTTGGCTACCTCTGGCTGCCCCTCATCGTTGATGAAGGTGAGGGGGTAATGTCCAGGGTTTCCAGCATCGAAGAGGGCCCACCCTTCACCAGGGTATGTAGGGTTGTTGAGTTTGTCACTCAATGGTGGGTTAATATTGATGGGGGATGGACTGCTAGATTTCAAGATGGTGGGATTGTACCGAGCACCAAGGACTCAGGTGGGTCGCTCTGGATGCTATCATCATCCAAGAATGGCTCTACCTCAGTTAAGACTTGAGGGACAAAGAAAAGATGTTGGACAGTGGAGAAATCTCGAAAACTGGTAGTGAAAATTTGATCATCAAGCCCGTCGTTGCCAAGAATATTAATGGCAGGCATCAGTCCTTCCGTCCAAGCCTCAAGAGCATTTTCGAGTCTTTGATGTGCTTCCATAGCTTTCAGGAGTGCTCGACAGTTCCTCCTGATGTCTTTTATGTCCTCTTGGCTGGGTGTCCCTATTCCGAAAATCATTAGTGGAGTCTCCTGGTACTCCAAAGGGGGGGACTGGGACCGATTGCAGAAGAATGATGGGAGAGGGGACCGCATATGACAGAGGACTACTGGTGTTAGTGGGCGAGATGGGGAAGGGTTCGGGGTAGTGGGTATGGATGAAAGGGGAGGGTTGGGGGACTGATCGTCGAATGGGAATGGGGACGTGGTCGCATTCACTGTGGCATCCGCCATGGCAAGTAGTCTCTGGGAGGGGGATGTAGAATGCCCCGTAGCATGAGGGGGTGCTAGGAACGTTGGTGGTGGTATCGGGAGTGGTGGTGTCGATAACTGAGAAGCTAGGTTGGGGGAGGTAGCTGGTGGATCGGGTAATTCGCCCAGGGTAATTGTCAGAGGTGTCCTCACAGGTGACAATGTATCCATCGCCATGTTGTTGTCCAGTGGTCCAACTATGGTGAGTGGCATGTCCTGGGGTGACGATCGTCAAGAAAAGGGATATGTCGCCGTTCCAGTCAATGCACTCATGGGTGTAGATGGTGCACTGTTCTCATTGGTAGACATAGCTTTGATAATGAGGGATGGTAAGGTTGCTGGACATAAGGGAGATGAAGTTGAGTCGTCAAGTTGGAGGGTTCTTATACTCCTTGATTGTTTTTGAAAGTCAGCTAGTAACTCCAGTGCGTGGAGATCCTCAGAGTTAGTCCATGAGTCATGGGCTGGTGAATAACCCTTCCAGCACACAAGGTACTGCTTCTTCCAACAGCCAAAAGACCTCTCCTTCAGAATTTTCTCAACTTCCCATTTGGGTTCTCCTTCTAGAATATCAGGTGGTGGTTCGATAAAATTGGGGCTGTGCTGATTGGTTTCTTTGTAAGGCATGAGTAATAAGGCATGAAAGGTGTTATGGATTTTCCAGGTGGAAGGGAGTTCGAGTTTGTAAGCAACTTTTGATATTTGGGAGACTACCTTAAAAGGTCCATATCTCCTTGGGGAAAGCTTGGGTGTGATGTTACTTGGAAGTCATAGGTTGGTTCCTTGTTACGTCCCTGGGCACTTGGCCCACATTTTTCTTTTCTTTCTTGACCGCTATGTACTTATACGATCACATGACCTCGACTCACATGACCGCTTACTTGTACAACAGAGCCATCTTGTTGGGAACTTCATTGTTCCCTCCTTTTGTATGTTTCCCATTGTTCTCTCCTTATGGTAGTCTGTGACCACCATTGTTCGTGACTCTATTGTTCTGTGACACCCATTGTTTGTGACCCCATTGTTCTCTTCATTTGTACGCTTAGTCAGGTAGCTGCCCTTTTGTATATAAGCAGGACTTATATCCTAGAGTTGGGCCTTAAGCCTGACTTAGTTTGCAATCTATTGCGTTCTCTGTCCTTGTTGCTTGAACAAACATTTCCCTTCTATCTTTCTTTGAAGTAATCTTCAAGTCCTTGAAGTTACTTCTCTTTCCTCTTTATCTTCACCCAGACATTGGTCTTAGTGACCCTCTCGCTTTCATCACCTTCCAAAGCACTTAGGTTATTAAGGGAATTACGACCCTTATAACTTCATCTCTGCCACATATTTCACCTTTGCGCACGTCGCGCCTTAAGGTTCAATAGGCCTTAACATTCCTTCTAGCCAGACCTTTGAGCCTACTGCAAATGGGACGTATTGTGGCTTCTCTTTTATCCAGGATTCTTGCGCTTTACGTTGGGCCTCTTGGGTGGCTTTCCTGGCTTCTTCAATAGATAAGAGTCGTTGTTTGAGAGAGGGAATGGTGGTCTTTCTGGTTGGTTGGTGTACTTGGGGTGTGTATCCGATGAGTAAGTCATATGGTGTTTTCTTGGTAGTTGTGGATGGCCATGAGTTCTTGGTGTATTGAGCGAGTGGTAGCCATGCGTGCCAGTTGTTCTGTTGTGTTCCGCAAAATACTCAGAGATATTGCTCCAAGGTTTGATTGGTTCTTTCACTTGCTCCATCGGTTTGAGGGTGATACGCCGTGCTGATATTCTGATGGATGTTGAGGATACGGCATAGTTCTGTTGAGAATTTCGATACGAAACGGACATCGCGGTCCGATATGATTTTGCGGGGAATGCCGTAGTGGGGTATGACGTGATTGAGATAGAGTAAGGCTACTCCTTCTGAGTTGATGGTCTCATGACAGGGGATAAAGATAGACACTTTGGAGCAGTCGGTGTCCATGATCATGAGAATAGTGTCAAAACCACCTGATTGTGGGAGTTTAGTGATGAAGTCCATTGTGATGGTTTCAAAGGGTTGCGCGTTGTCTGCGGGAGTGATGGGAAACATGGGTGGATGGGTAGGATGGGTATTGACTTTAGTCATTTGGCATGTAGTGCATCCTTTGATGTATTCAGTGACGAAGGTTTTCAGGTTGGGCCACCAGTAGTATGGGGTAATTAGCTGGAGTGTCTTGGTAATCCTGGCGTGCCTAGTGTTGCTGGCAGCTAAGCCGGACCTTTTCGGAAATTGGTGATAACAAATTAAATAAAATAGCTAAAATAATGAAAATAAAGATGTGAATGGATTAGGTCAAGAGCCGGGGGGTCACTTAAGAC
>Ga0307510_10002817_pt1 | contig 19940 bp, 22 predicted proteins | sample 12_EM_MG_FD_207224 | JGI IMG/M metagenome (GOLD analysis project Ga0307510, IMG submission 207224) | Populus trichocarpa ectomycorrhiza microbial communities from riparian zone in the Pacific Northwest, United States - 12_EM | ecosystem: Host-associated > Plants > Roots > Unclassified | place... | reverse complement strand
GCATATCGCGTCTATCACTTGCATAGGCCATTGCACCCTGAGGACACAATGGTTCTTTGGGTAACCTCTCCCCCACATAGAGACTATGCCAAGGTCGGTCATGACCTCATCCAACCCTGAGAATATACTCACCACAGGCATTCTTCAAACACGCCCTGTACACATGATGGATTCGTTGGTGTGAGAGCCCGCTCTCTGGAGTGGCGCCCTGTTCTGAAGATTTCCTTGCCGATCCGAACATCGGTCGTTTCTTGAAACACGACGGGTCCTCATTCGTTGGCCCCACTGCTCAAGGCGATCCTTGCTCGGGCGAAGGAAATGGCTCATTTCTTCCGGAAGAGAACGGTCGTCTTGAGCACTGTGATGGGCTCGGAGCCTCGGACAATCCCGTATGAGGTCTTTTCAGAGAGCCTTGGTTCCTACTTGTGCCACTTTGTGGCCAAGGATGGAAGCCGTGAGATTGTTTCCACCGTTATTACCGCTTGCCTTGGGATGGCGGAAACCGCAAATGGTTTCTTGTGGTATATGTATGGACAATTATAGGAACGACAGGTCCCGTGGCGGGTTTGGGCGATGCATACTTGGACGGCGAACTCGTAATTCTGACGACTTTGATCGTCATTCTTCTTCATTGCCTATCCCAGAGATTAGACACTAATCGCGACACTGACAATCTGGAGTGTTTGCAGAACGGGCCGTGCTGTCAAGAGCTCTGCGTCGCCGAAAAACCACTTGGCTGTGCCTGTGATGTGGGTAAATACTCAAAACCTCGGGCGAGACATCTACGCGACCAAGACTTGGGAATCTCTGATGAGTGAATACTCCTCGTGAGAGGCGACCGTACAGCTGACGAGGACATTTCGAGTAAGTATTCCTAGGGGATAAATTTTGTCTATATACCGTTTCCAGAAGTGTGGCAGATATAACTAGCCCTTCCCCTTAAGCTCGTCGAATCCTATCAGAAAGCGAGATGAAGCCTTTTCTAGTCAGGCATTCTCAGGAGCGCTAACCAGTAACTGTCCCACATACTGTATGTCCCTGCTATCGCGTGCTATAGGAATTCGACGGGGTGAACAACAAGATCGTCATTTTAGATCCTAGAGAGCTCAATCGTGGTGATTGCTCGAGAGTTGCTATGGCTTCGTTGACGAGTTTCTATGAGTATTGTACGATTTGTTCTCAAAGCTCAAAGGAAAGATGGCGCCACCAATACCAATAAGGATATTTCTGAAGGTCACGGTCTACATGGGTGAGGCAAACAATTAATGATGTGCTTAGTTCGCACTGCGCACGTTCCGTAGAACCCTGGTAGCATTCGACCTCTATGACTTGTTACGGAATCCGACACCTCCACACAGAGTCTAAACTGGGGGACTGACCGGGTGTGCGATCTTCAAGCGCCAAAGTCAGTGGAGTGAAGGGTTTTCAACAGGGGTACGTCGTAAAGGCAGGGCATATACACAGACCGATGACAACTACAACACGAAACACGGGAGTACTAGGCGATGTACTCGGATAGCCAATTGCTATAAGCAAGGGTTCATATTCTTAAATATTTTAGGTGCTCCCATCGAGGCAATAATCACCGCCGTGGGCGTTAGTCCTCTGAGCCAACAAGGGATGGCCTCAGAGGAAATCCGCCATTTTAAGTATGATCGCCACCTTATATCGACCAGCGGAGCCCGGTTCCATGCGAATTAGATCAACCTGTGAATCTGGAAGGTTCAGGTAACGGCTTGCAAGTCGGCGGAGGTTCTCTGCCGCTGGCTGGCCGGGAGCGGGAGGCCGTTGGTCCGATGGATCAAGAAGGGCAGCTCGAGTGGAGTTTGGGATAACACCCTGTGAAGCATGTCCGGGAAAGTCACTCCCTTGGTTCTCCTGCGGCGAAAGTCTCCGTTATCAACATATGTGGGAATAATAACTTGAAGTTGGCACATACAGGAAAAGGGAACTTCGGGAGGAGAGGGAAATCGGTCGAATCCAGGTCTAACTATTCGTGCCATTGCGATATACATGCACGCGACAAATTTTAGTGGAGATGGATGTGTACATGGGGGAGTGGCACAGGGTTGATGATGTTGATGTTGACAGACAATGAGCGAGGAGTGCCAGGAGTTTGGAGGCCCTGATCATGACAATCAATGTGCCGCGGTCGACAGCGCTGTGTCGAGGTAAGGGGTCTCTTTGGCAGCCACCGACCATTATGCATTACGCCGTGCCGCCTGAGTAACCAAACTGAGGGTGGCGTGTTGAAATTGGCAGGCTGATCAACTTGGAATTTGACAGGCATGACATCAAGTGTTCTTCTGGTGTTGGAATGAGCTTCAAGTTCGTTCGTCCGGGTCACTGGCCAAACGCCCCCCTTAGGGTCCTACCATGTACCGTAAATGAACAATACATTTTTTTTCAACAAAAGTCAAATTACGCGCCCGGTTCTTCTAAACATGTCTAGAAACGACCGGCGTGATGGCCGCGCGGCGCAATGGACAGTACTCCTAAGGAATTGGCAACGTCATACCGTGACGATGGCGCTGCGGATACCGAATGACCACTACGTGATCGCAAGTTCCCTCTACGTTCGTTATTCTCTCACCTCCCGTAAAATTCTGATAGCATTCGATTTCTACGACTTGTTACGGGATCCGACACCTCTCCAGTCGAGACTGGAGAAAATGGCTCAGATGCGCGATTGTTAAGTATCCACTTGCAAATATATAGTGTAGAGTGAATGAAGCTTGAAGGATTGCACATAGAAGGGAGGATTTACAACGGAGGCAGAAAGGCGGGTCATAGGGCAAAAAGCAATTACAAAAACACGAAACACGAGAAGTAGGCGATGTACTCGGATAGCCAGCTAAGACAAGTAATCATATTCTTACATATTCCATGCACGCGCATCGAGGGAAACCACCCGAGGCGATGCCTGAGAGAAACATCCCAACAGGGGACGGCCTCAGAGAAAATCGGCCATCTCGAGTACAATCACCACCTTGTATCGACCAGCGGAGCCCGGTTCCATGCGAACCATGTCAATCTGTGAATCTGGATGGTTCAGGTAACGGCTGGCGAGTCGGCGCAGGTTCTCTGCCGTCGATTGGCCAAGAGCGGGGGCCTGGTGGGCCGATGGATCAGGAAGGGCGGCCCGGGTGGGGTCTGGTACGACTTGAACACCCTGGAGAGAATTGCCGAAAGGGTCACGGTTATCCTGCAGTAAAAGACCCAGTTAAGAACATATGCGGGAAAGATAAGTTGGCGCATACGGGAAAAGGGATTTGCATGGGTTCGGGAACACCCGATCCTTGAGTAACTCCGAGTCCTACATTTGGATACGTGTATGGACCCGCAAGATCCTGCTGTCACCAGGTCATTGGCATTGGTTGAGTTGATGCATTGATTGTTGATAGAATGAAAAAGAATGGAATGGGTTATAGTACACATTTGGATAAGATTACTCACGGGTAATTGTGGGTAGCCCGCCACACCAAAATTTGCCGCATTGATATCATGGTGCGAGTTCCTCAGCGTACCTTGCAGAGCGCCGTTCTCGACGACTGGAGGTACAATCCCCCATTGGTCTTCGGTTTGGCCGGTATACGCTACGGGGGTGGTCTAAAGAGCACCGTGCATAGATAAGTGGGCGTCCTCAAGGAAGAGCATGACGATGTTCAAGCTGACCCTAGCATCACCCAACACGCGGTTACGCCGCCAGGGTGGAACCGAACGAGGAAAGGAATTTCTGGGCAGCTGGTTGACTTGTTGCGGTTCTATATCAGCCATGTAGGGCTGTAGATTCGATAGTGGGTGATGGGACTTAACGAAGGGAGGTGTCAGTGTTCAACCATGAGTAATAAGACGTGGTTTTATAGTTGCTTGGAGTTAACGCCCACTGGCAGTTGTTCAATCAAATGGGTTAGGAAGAAATCGGAAGATCCCAGCAAGGATCCCAGTACATCGCCGTTTGTGCCATCTTGTGACGTCATGGCTGGCAAAGCTTGTTTAGGATTTTTCGCCGAGGATGAGATTGGTGGATATAGCCGGGCCTTCCCCTAGCCATCCCACCAACATGCAACTCTGGCCCACAGAGTCGGCCAGACTCGTTCCTGACTCCGCGCCTCGGCGTCGACACAGGTACAAGCAACTCTGGCCCACACAGTTGGTCAGTCGTAACTCGACTCGACTCCACTACTACGTGAATCCCTCCTGGTAGACCAAATTTACACCGACCCTCCCCACGAACCTTTCCCCAAATTTACGTGAAGTTTTCCCCATCAACCTTTCCTCAAAATTTACAGAAACCCTCCTCGTGAAGCTTTCCTTTTTTTTTTTTGATCCCTTCTTCAATCCAACTTGTATACCGCCTGAGACAGAGCACAGTCTCTCATGTACTACCGTGACAGGAGAAGTTTAGTATAACAGGAGGGCTAGTCGTGTCGTACAGTAGTGTAGTGGCGAGAGGACAGTTAGGTTATCAATACAGTATACGGGGGGGGGGGGGGCGGAGAGAGTCATACCATACAGCCAGGGAAGTCATTCCAGGTCGAAAGGCTTCTCCAGCAGCTGGAAGAATGCCTTGATCGCCTCCAGGAAGGTCAGGAAAGCTTTGCCATCTTTCGTGCCGAAGCGGTTGGCCCCGCAGCCTGGGTATTTTGTAGGTTTTGCGTGGATAGAAGCGAGCTGTGTAAGACCGGACGAAGGGATGGCCTGTGATGAAGCAGACGGGCAGCAGCGTGACGTAGCCACCAGATCTAGAGCACATGAGGAGTCTTTGGTGGAATGCCGAAATGGGGATTAGGGCATAGTTGTAGTACAACACGTGGTCAGCTGATACTACAGACCCGCAGAACATTTTTTTTTCTGATGGGGGACTCCTTGAAGGCTTGAAGCTTGAACCGCGACCAACACCAGGCCGGTTTTTCCCACGACAAATGGTCGGGGTGAGGATTCAACAAAGGATACACCATCCCCCCCACATTGTCAGAATAGAGCAACTGATAATGAAAACTTGTCTAGTGTGACCCACACAACACAACACAACGCTTAACTGCCCCCTCACAACCCCGGTTGAGAATAACCCAACACGTTCTGGCAGTCTTCAGAACGTTGAACGGTCTCCTGCCTATCATGCCCAGACCCAACACCAGCCTGCTTCCAAACCACTACACTGCTACCCAGGACACTTGACCTGAGCAGCTGCCACTGGCCGTTCGGTGTTGTCATCCTCCACGGAGCTGCTACAACAGCACGCCCCAGTTGGAGCCGCCGCTGTATGATCCACTGCCCCCAGTTGAGGCCATGGAACTCCCAACCCACCAGTTGCCAAACTCTGTCAGCATAATTCTTTTGTGTGGCAAAACCTAAGATAAACTGTGGAAAATATTTTATTTTTGTGTTTTACGATGAACCTCATGTAGACCTAATGTTTTCAGCGACGGAACAATAGAGCTTCCCGGTTTATTCACTCTTATTCCTCATGCAAATATCAACTATAGGTCAAAGTTTATTCTCTGTTATCAGATGCAAAAACAGAGACATGTTGACGGTGCCAAGTAGATGTGTACAATGGACATGCGTGTAGTCGAGATGCCGCCCCAAGAGGGCGAGTGAGAACTCGATGGCCTGCCCAGAGGGCTGGCGCAAACCAAAGGTGCTGCCACGAAAGAGAGAGCATGATCCGACACGCCACCGCAAAGGAGCCCGAACAAGGGCAAACGCGGAGTTAAGGACGGGCGCTGCGACCGAGCAGGCGCCAAACTTGAGACGCCCTGACGAGTGGACAGGAGAGGATGACCGCACCAAAGTCAGTCAGAGAGTGACACCATCAACAACTAAACAACCACGCACCTTGACCCATACATTTGTCACCCCACCCCACCATTGAATTGGTTTTAGTTTTGAGGCCCACACTTAGGGTGCAGCGTCGTCCTGAGTGATGTAGAAGTGGTCATCAGGCTCGCATCACCCGTCGTCATGCATGTTTCTGATGTTTTGTTTGTCGAAAATGGGGGGTCATCTGTTGTCCCTGTGATGCTAAATTAAAGGCGGATTTGAAAACCGTATGGAAGGTCCGAGCGCAATTCACTTTGATTTTTTTTTTTTTGACAAGGCTAGCCTCGCATTCGCGACAGAACCTACTGACAGAACCACGTCCACGGTGAAGCCGCTCGTACCCGGCGGGTGGGTTCTACGGTTTCATAACGTTCATAGGGAAAAGAAACTGATGTACGTTGCTGATTATCTTCGCCTTCCTGGGTGTCCGATATTCCCGGCTGATAATATTGTGCAGTTCATCATGAAGCCAGTCGATTGCCGGGTTGGGCGAGCAAATTGTCAGCGACTCTGACGAGCGTTTAACGACTCAGGAGGAGAGAAGAACTACGGCCTGGGATCAAAGTCTTCCGTTTCCTTGATACTTCCATTTCGTGAGATCCGACCTTGACAAAGCAGCTTGGCCCTTTCGATTAGTGACTTTTCACCAAGGTTAGAGCAAAACCTCTTTTGCTGTGCGCCTCTGAGTTTGTCCATCCAATAGGGTTGTCACGATTGACAGCTATTACTTAATCGTGGCTCTTGACTATGCCATTTGGCGGGACCCTTGGGCCTTGGGCGGACCAGGCGAAGAGGCGTGGAAAATCTGCTGACTTTCTGGGACTTCTGATCCCTTCTTCAGATCAGATCCGTCAAATACATTTGTTCCCTACACTACAAGAGTGTGACGCCAACAGTGAGTCCGCGCCCGTGAGTTCGAGGAAGGAGGAATAGACGGAATAGAACCAATGCCGCGCCCGAGATAGGGACGCGCGATGGAGCAGAGTGGGGGTGGCATATTGACGTTTGTTAATCGTGCGACCGCCGGTGGGCACGCGCGATCGCGGAACGATCTAGAGATAGTTTTTAGCTTTTTAATGAGAAGAGGAAACGTACAGGACTGCGCGCAGCGTCGTCACGAAGGGAGCAGACGGAAGGAAACTGAGAAAAGTCGCACACGAGAGAGAGAGAGAGAGATAAATGGGCCGCAATTTGCCTGCCTTTCAGCGAGGTTGGGCGATAGCTTTTATACGTCGGGACTGAGGCGATAAGAACAAGTACGCTACGAATAATAGTGAGTAAAAGTTTAAGAAAAATAAGGAAAGTATGTCAGCTGGCGACAATTCCGCACGGCGATGTGATCAAGGAGCGTTCAGCATTGAGATTTGAAGGCAAGGGAGTATTGTTTCGAGGGTGCGACTGCGGGCACGAGGTCCAAGTGTCGACGGTGTTTGTGCTTGGACCGTCGGTTAAGTGGAAAAAGGAAGGTAAAAGGGAGCGTTGTGTTAATCGGCTATACAGAAAAGGAAAGGAAAAGGAAAACGGAGATGTTTGAAACAAAGGAAGGAGGTGACAAAGGGGGGCGTGCGTTGTCGTTTTGTTGGCTTGAGGCGACGATGTTGGGCGATCCGAATGTCTTCGGCACGGATCTTGAGCACGAGGTCTTGGCAATGCGAGGCAAGAAGCAGGAGAGTGGGCGAGGTGAGGAAAGTGGCGGTGGATGGTGACGATGAGCGGGTGAGGAGGCGATAAGGCGAGGCGCGAACGTGTTCGACTTGTTGAAGGCGGCCAAGTCCGTGGATTCGTCAGCACACACATGAGACGCGTGAAGGCGGATCCGCGCTCAGAGATAAAGGCGCTGTGGGTCGTTTCCGAGATCAACGCGTACGCGGTACGCTATCCTTACAAGAGGAACATTCAAGAGACAATATCGCAGTGCGAGAGAGGAACAATTGGAAGACAACGAGAAGCAATAAACATAAGCAGAAGCGGCTCGACGGTTCTTCTAAATGCTTAGCGCTTATCCTTTATTCGTGGCATGCTGGCCAAAACATGTGTTGCGTTGCCAAAGTTCCCGATATATTCTAAAGAACAAATTTACAACACCATAGAATAACGATGTTGAAACAAGCAAGATCTCGACAATAACTGCCGATCAATCGTAGGGCTTTTGATCCGTGCTTCCTGCTGCTCCAGCTCGCGAAAGCTGAAGATTACAGTATGTGCCCTGCAGTTTTCCAAAAACACGCCGTCGCGACCGCCGTTCAGACCATAAAGCCGCACCGCGGGTCAGTCGGAGTTGGCAAAGCACAGCTGACAAATGTGTCTGTCTGAGTCCATTTTGGGCCATTTTCTACTGAATTTTTGCGTTCCTGGTGCGTCTTTGTACAGTACCCGCCTGTCCATCACCAGGCTGATGAGATCGCACTTGAGTTCTTCTGCCGCTTCACAACCTACATCAAGATCCGTGCTAAGCTCGAAAGTGACCCTCGCAGTCATTTTTCAAGTAATGGCAGATTTTCACTGGCTCAACTCCGCGAGCATACGACCAGGTACAGACTACCGACCCCACTTCAACACAAAGGTTCAATGGGCCTACCATATCCTAATACACTGTCAGAGCTGTCCCACACAGCTAATCCGGAGACTCACCAGAGGAATCTGGCCTTACGACGACATCCCATGGCCAGCATCAGCAAAATCACAACAGGTTAGAGCCACTAGAGCCACTAGAGTTCCTAGATCTAGTAACTCTAGTCACTCTAGACCAGGTCCAGGCTTATTTTTGAATTCTAGTCATCCTAGTATTTTATCCTAGATCTAGTTACTTCTATGGCTAACAATATATGCTCTAGTCCTTCTAGTCTCGCGTTGAACCCGGATTCAAACCACTTGTGTGTTACCTCCACCAATTCCCAGGACTGAGGTTGACACCATTAAACAGGATGACATACCAAGTAATAAGGGCATGACTCATCAACAAGAAGAATATTGGTGACATTCCCAGTGAGGATGCCACCCTGAGAAGCACCTATAGCAACAGCCTCATTGGGTTTGACATTCTTGGAGAGCTCGCAACTGAGGCTTGTCTTAACGGTTTCGACCACCTTTGGCATACGCGCCACACCACCCACAAGGATGATCTCGTTAATATCCGAGGATTTGACTCCGCCAAGAAAGATGCTTGAGGCCAAGCCGTAGACTATTGGCATTGCTGCGTTGCGTGGTGGGCAGAGAGTACCATGCATCCCAAAAGATGAGATGAGCAGCGTGAGCACACCCATGAACAACGCACACATGTGCACATCGGCGCCTGCCACGCTCGAAAAACAGAGCGTGTTGACAGCGATGGTGAAGGAGAGGATTTCCCAGAGGAGCGTAGCCAGTGGGAGCATGAGGAAGCACAGAGGTAGCATGAGGTCACCCCGTTCACCATGAGAGCGAACGCAGAGATATCGACTCTGAAAAATGGGGGTGGGGGTGGGGGTGGGGGTATTGTGGTAAGAGGACTCTTTGAGGAGCGAGACCCAAGAGACCTAGCAAGAGTCCGGGGTTCTGCTTGAGAAGATGAGGGCTGAGGCTGGGTTCCTGAGTGCTTGAGAACGTGCAAGAGATTGGAAACGGGAGAAGCGAGGATGTCGGTGTGTTGGTGTCAACGTTAGCAAGTGTTTGAGGCGTTAACGAGACGAGGCGATGGCGACAAATAATGGCAATGGCGAAAGATGGTGGCAATGGTGGAAGACAGTGGCAATGGCGACGGCAAGCGATGGTGAGGATGGATGATGGCAAGGGCAGTAAGAAGGCGAACGGGCACACAGAGAAACGAAGATCAGAAGATGGCTACGGCACAGCGGGCTCGCGAGTCATCACACTGCCAAAGGGCACACAGAAAAAGAGGGGGAAATGGGCCGCAACTGCCTTGCTCCTTGAAGGAGCCAGACACGGTGGTTTTCTATGGTCGATACAGAACGAGTATTCTACACGCAAAAGTAAGTACGAAAAGGAGAGGTAAATGACGAACGTCTATGCTGGCGACAGGCCGCGCGGTGTCGTGTTCCGATAAAAGGTGGTGTCCGAAAGGTTGAAATTTTACTGAACCGTCACGAGGTGCGTGACGTCGAGCACAGTGGTGACAGGGGTGAGGAACAGTACGGCGAAACTCGAGGGCGAAGTCTAAGTCGAACGGGGAAGGCGAAAAATGGAGAGTGGACGAGTCTAAATCAAAAGAAGAGAGAAACGCACAAAAGAAACCGAGCGATTCTAGATTTATCCTAAATCCTTCCAAAACTCCAGAGGTGTCCAGACCGAGGGATGGTCGGCGAGGGGCGACATGAGGCATGCGCTACATTGACCAATGGTCTTTTCGAGTCTTGATGTCTGCCGATGCGGCGTGGGCGATCCGCGAGTCTTCGGCTGAGAGGACATAGTAGGTGGCGAGCAGGGCGGATTGACTGCATGAGGAATGGAATCGATCGAGGGTAGAAGACGGGAGCGATGAGAGGGACAAGGGTGATGGGAAGAGGCGTGAGTGGACGAGAGGCAGGGCAGACGCGTGGCAGGCTCGGGCTCGGTAGGCGTCCCATGACCATTGAGAGCATGGGAAAGAGAGTAGTGAGTGAGACGGTCTGAGGAAGAGCGGAAATATTCTGTGCCCACCAGGGAAAGTCCAGTTACCATCTGCATCGTAGAGAGGGGCTACCCAAGGAATAGAATTAATAGAAAATACGGGCACAGCTATGAAGATAACATTGGCACTGAAACCATCAAGGTCATAGCAAGCCTATCTCTTTGTCAGCGGGTGTGTCAGGCAGCACGGGTCGAGGAGCTCAGACCCCGTCTTGACAACCTCAAGTTTGCGCAAAGTTGTGCACCGTGTGTCAAGGCCGAGGAGGAGCAGTGTGTGGCCAATGGTGGCGAAATCAAGGGTGGAGCGTGTGGCAGATATTCCGATGGAACGAAGATGGGTGGAGACTGTCTGGCGGCGAAGCAAAGTCCAAAAGAAAGGAGAGGATGTAGAGGTCGGTTTCATATTGTGGTGATGGCGTTGTCGGTGTTAGCAAAGGCAATGAGTGGTGATTTCGGCGAGAGGAGGAACAAGGTGAAAAGTGAAAAGGAAAATGTGACAAGTCTTGAGAGTCGAATTTGCAAATGTATCGGGAGGTCAGATCTGGGTTGCTCCGCATGTGCATAGAGTGTCTCTCAGACTCTCTCCTGACATCCCACACTGTTTCCCACCGGTTTGTAACCTGGGCATTGTAATTGCACGCGCATTGTTGCCTGCACCACAGAAATCGGATCTTGAGCCATGGGTGAGGCCTGTTTGACAGGGCATGATGCATGATGTCCCTGTGTTTGGCACTATGTGTGTCACTCCTCGCGCCACCCACCAGCTACAGTACTCTGGCATAATTCCGGAGAGAAGGGCAGGGAGTTCAAGAAATCAGATCTTGATAAGCTGACTGATGGCCCTGAGTATTGAATAGTGTGTTAAGCGATATTTTTTAGGGACTTGACGACGCGGTCACTTCCTTTCTGTGTCTTGTCCTCCCTCTGTGGTCTCAAGTTGATAAACTCCCTTCACTTGGTTGCTTAATTTCCATGTCCTGTCTCGTCCCTCCCTCTACAGTCCAGGAAGTGGATGCCTCTCGCTCTGTTGCTTTCTTTCAATATCCTGACTCGCCCCTCCCTCTGTGATCTCCAAGAGGTGAGTGCCCCTTGCTCGGTCGCTTTTCTTCCACACCCTGACTTGTCACTCCCAATACCGCCTCCAGGAAGTGAGTGCTTTTTTCTCAGCTGCTTTCTTTCTGCCCTGACTTGTCCCTTCATCTTGATCTCCGGAGAGTGAGTGTCCTTCATCCTGTTGTTAGATGGTGGTGACAGCAGCAATTGCAACTGTCTCGAACATTATTGGAATGAGCGGTACTCAGGCAACCTGAGTGTCCAAAATGCAGCAATGAAAATGCAGTGGTACGGCCTACTTCCCTCTCCTCATTTGAGCCCTTGTCACCTGTACCTTCTCACAGTAACAACCAACTCAACAAGACTGATGCAGCGCCCATCCCATACTTCCTTGGTGCCCAGTGCCTCATCTCACTCTGCGATGGCCTCTGAGTCATGAGGTACGGGTTCCTCTTTACAGCTCCCTCACAGTTCAGAAGCCCCCCGCTGGATTGCTGAAGCCCATGTGCATACCAGGTCCGCTCGACCCATCAACACTACCCAAATCCGAGGCTGCCCGTGTGACTTGCAGACAGTGCGTGCGATCCATGCTGGCTGGCCTGCGCTGTCCCCTTCTCTCTCCTTCTCACCAGTAACCTTTCCGATACCCTAGTGACGTTGCTGCCCTCAACATCCAACAATTTGTCCATCGGTCTCCAGATATTGCATGGGGTACCATCACATCACATCACATCACATCACATCTTCGTTCTCCGTCATCCTGCTACGCCGCTGCCATCTGTCTCAGGCCACATGCACTCTCGATGACATTCTCATCATCCAGTGCTACCTTACCTTCCCACCTATCGATCTCCAACCGCCAATGCAGCGGCACGTTCTCAATGTCTGAGTGCAGCAGATTATGCTCAGTTGCACCACCTCGGGCGCAAACATGGACTTGCGTCGCTTGGGCCTGAAGACTTTTCACCAGATCCTATAGGTGTCGGGTCTAGGAGGTGATTACCCCTCGTTCTGTCGCTTTTATTTTGTGTCCTGAGTTGTCCCCCCCCCTCTCTAGTGTCTAGGAAGTAAGTACTAGTGAGTTCCCGGGATTTCGTTGCCTGTTTTCCGCATCCCACTGTGGTGAAATTCAGACACAATGATGTTTTAGCTTAGATAGAATAATAAAATTGCTCAATTTGTTTGCTCGCTCTGGCAGTGCTGTGTGTAACCGGCTGTAACTGACACAATGTGATACCAGTCCTCAAAATATCTCTAGAACACTGTACTAGATCTAGTCGGAAAACTAGACCTCCTGGCTCGAGTCCTGCAACCTAGATCTAGTCCAAGTCGCTCTGGGTCTAGTCATAATACTAGAGCCATTAGAGCCACTAGAGCCACTAGCCTAGTTGCTCTAGTCGTGTTGTGGTTTTGCTGATGAACGGGGAGGAGCAGTTCGACGCGTCGGCCTGGCCTTTGAAGGAATGATGAAAGTGATAAGTGCCCACTGAATGAATAAGTGCCACGTAACAGAACAACTTCCACAAACAGTTTTATTTTCATTCCTTACTCCAGCCCGCATTGTGGCCAGAAGACCATGGAGTGGACGACGGGCCATCATATATCATGATAAACTGCACTATGATCACCTCAATCGTGCCTGCCACTCTGTTTTGGTTTTATCCGATCTGTTGCTTCTCAGGCAGGCTCGGCTTGCGCCGGCGCACCTGATTTGGTGACTGTCCCAAAAAACAACATTGTTTTCCAGCTATCACTAACGATCTCTCATAGATCTCATCCTCGGCGCTTATATTTTTGGTCCACCCCAAATGTTCTCTCATAGATCTCATCTTCGGCGCTTATATTTTGTGTCTTGCCATCCTCGGCGCTTATATCTTGCGTCTTGCCAGCCTCGGCGCTTATGTGTTTTGTGTCCACCCCTACATCCCAATTAACTGCGAATTTCGAATTCGAAGTAGTGATCGAGATGTCGTCCCAGCTCACGCTATCCTCAGCCATAGTCTCAGGGTCCTTGCTCCCCTCGCACATGAACTATTAAAAGAACAACACATTTTCAAAAAAGTCAATTAAGCGCCTGGTCCTTCAAAAATTTCTAACAATGCACGTGGCTCTGATACGCGATTTTTAAGCATCCAAATATATAGTGTAGAGTGAAGGACTACGCATCGAAGGGAGGATTTACGACGGAGGCACATCTTAAAGGCGAGTCATAGGGCGAAAAGCAATCATAACCACGGAACACGAGATGTAGGCGATGTACTCCGATAGCCAGCTAAGATAAGTAATCATATTGTTACATATTTCAGGCTGTGCATCGAGGCAATGCATACCACCACTTCGGTGCCTGAGAGAAACCCGTCCCAAGAGGGGATGGCCTCAGAGGAAATCAGCCATCTTAAGCACAATCACCACCTTGTATCGACCAGCGTCGCCCGGTTCCATGTGAACCATATCAATCTGTGAATCTGGATGGTTCACGTAACGGCTGGCGAGTCGGCGCAGGTTCTCTGGTGCCGATTGGCCAAGAGCGGGAGCCTCGTGGGCCGATTGATCAGGAAGGGCGGCTCGGGTGGGGTCTGGTACAACTTGAACACCCTGGAGAGCATTGCCAAAAGGGTCACGTCCTTGGTTCTCCTGCAGAAGACACAGTTAACAACATATACGGGAAAGATAAGTTGGCGCATACGGTAAAAGAGATTTGCATGGGTTCGGGAACACCCGGTCCTTGAGCAACTCCTACATTTGGATACGTGTATGGACCCGCAAGATCCTGCTGTCACCGGGAGGTCATTAGTTAATGGTAGATAGAGTGGAATGGGTTATAGTACACATTGGGATAAGGTTACTCACGGGCAATTGTGGATAGCCCGCCACACCATAATTCGTCGCATTGACATGGTGTGAGTTCCTCAGCGTACCTTGCAGAGCGCCGTTCTCGACGACTGGTGGTACAACCCCCCATTGGTTTTCGGTTTGGCCGGTACGCAACACGGGCGTGGTCTAAAGAGCATCGTGCGTCGATAAGTGGGCATCCTCAAGGAAGAGCGTGACGATGAGCTGACCCTAGCATCATGCCACAAGTGATTCTGCCGCCAGGGTGGAACAGAACGAGGAAGCGAATTCCCGGGCAGCTGATGGACTTGTTGCGGTTCTATATCAGACATGTGATGTTGATGCTGCAGATTCGATAGTGGGTGTTGGGACATTACGAAGGAAGGTGTCAGCGTTCAACGTTCAACGTTCAACGTTCAACCGTGAATGATAGTACTTTATAGTAGCTTCTTGAAATTAGGGTAAGGGACCCCTGTGTTTGCGTGTCGCCATTTACCAAACGCAAACCAAACGAATCTGTGCGGCGCCGATGGATTGGTCCTCAGTCCCAGTGTACCAGATAGATAATGAAGGGGATGGAGCGCCCTCGGCACTGCGGCCAGTACCAGACCAGATATTGAAATTAACGTAAGGGACCCTGTGTCGCCATTTACCAAACGCAAAAACCAAACGAATCTGTACGGCGCCGATGGATGGGTCCTTTTCCCAGTGTACCAAAAAGGTAATGAAGGGGATGGGAGCGCCCGAAGGCAGTACCATTGAAATTATGGGTAATGGACCCTGTGTTTGCGTGTCGCCATTTATCAAACCAAACCAAACCAAACTGTACGGCGCCGGGTGAACTGGTCCTCTTTCCCTTGCCCGCTTCAAGTTTCTAATCCGTTCCAGATGGATTGGTCTTCCCTCCCCTGCCCGCTTTCTATAATCCGTTCCTCTCCATCGGGATTGGTCTTCCCTCCCGAGCAGTCTACTGCCCGCTTTCTTAGGCTCCGTTCCTCCCTTTCCACATCCGTATTGGCTCATATTTGTTGTTGTTGTTGTTGTATCATATCATCTTTTTACCTTTGCCGTCCTGCGGGATCTCCCGCTCCCTTCGCGTGACGGAGTTAATGATGCTCGTAGTGCGATTGGACGGTCTTCTTGCACTACAGTATCCCGGAAGCCCTACGCGCCGCCGAGGGACAGGCCTGGTAAGAGGTCCCTGACTCAGGGCATGTGGTCAGCATAAAGACAACAAGATGGCTGATACGGTGGGTGACAAGAATTGGATCACTGAATGACTGATCATGCAACGGCAGCTTTTGCCGGAGATGTATCTAACCTTTTTCGAGCGGCACGCCCAGAGCTAATAGGGCGTAGCGATACTTGGATTGACCAATCCCTGAATTGCAGAATTTGATTTGGTGGCTGGTTGGTGATGTCATGAGACACCGTATGTCACTGGAAAGGGTTTGGCACAGCACCCTTTTGACGACAGGGGTGCGGAGTTCGTGGTTTGAGGCAGGGCTTGGGCAAGGGGATTCGTCGGCGAATCTGGACAAGTCATCCCGGGTGCAACTCTGGCACAGAGTTGTAACTCGGCTCAACTAAACTCTCCAGACTCGAGCAACACTGCGTGGAATCCTCCCTATAGACCACTGGTAGACCTTACAGGGACCCTCCGCGCGAACCTTTCCCCGAATTTTACGTGAAGCCTTCCCCATCAATCTTTCCTCGAATTTAACAGGAAACCTCCTCGTAAACCTTTCTCTCTTTTTTTGTGGTCCCTTCTTAAGCCCAACCTGTATACCGCCTGAGATAGAGCACAGTCTCTCATGTAGTCTCTTATGTACTACCGTTACAGGAGAAGTTTAGTATAAAAGGAGGGCTAGTCGTGCGAGTAGTTGTACAGTAGTGGGGAAGGAACAGCTTGAGTTGGGTTATCAATACAGTATACGGGGTGCAGGGAAAGTCATATGGCCAGAGAAGTCTTTCTGGGTCAAAAATATTCTCCACAGCTTGAAGAATGCCCTGATCACCTCCAGGAAGGTCAGGAAAGCTTCACCACCTTTAGTGTTGAAGAGGGTTGACGGGGATGGGACAGGGATTATCGGAGAAAGGTGGGTAACCAGGACGCGCCATAAGTGCAGGCAGTGTTGGAGGCCGCATGACATGCACAACGGTCTATGGTTGGTCCCTGCAGGGCATTTTGTGTGTTTGTGTGGGTGGAAACGAGTTGTGTAATACCTGACGAAGACGTGGCCTGTGATGATACGGACGTGGCAGCAGCGGGTCGTCACGGTGGTGTACATATATACCGTGACAGAACTGTGCTCCTCACCCACAACGACAACATGGTCCCTCGGCGCAATCGCTTCTGTTGTGACACGACTGGGGAGCTGGCTCCGAGTCCGAGTCGGCCAGACGGGCGTAGTAGATCTGGTTTGCCGTTGGGCAGCGACGGCTCGCTCTTTGGCGGAGATGGCTTGGAAGGAGATCGTAGGGTTCACGGTGGTTCGGAGGGAATAGCCTCAGAGACTTGGCAGCGCCGCACCACTCCACTTCAAGCTGGAGCTTGGCTTGTCTTAAAACAGAGAAAATCCAGGTCTACGTGACACAGAACTCTGGGGAGTTGGTCCACGTGCTGGCGAAGGTTGATAATGGCTTGGATGCTGCAGGTGGGGATTGATGGCAAGTTTTTTTGTGAACCCCTCCCATGATGAACCGTCCCGTGAACCTTTTCCCGATTCCTGTCCCACATCCCACACCCCTTGCCAAGCACAGGTCGATCTTCAAGATGTATTCCTGATTCGCACTCTCCGACATATTCAACCAGCACTGTCACCTGCTCGCTGTCACGTTGTGGTACATTAAGCTCTGTTTTCTCTCTTTGTTGCTGTGCCTACTATTGTCGCTCTCCTATCCACATTCTTCTCCAGACCATCTAATGATTCATTTATGTTTGGAATGTGCGGGACGTTTCATGTCCCACTCCAGTGATTATCTCATAGACCGCAGAAATGTCAGTGCTCTTGACATCCAATGATATTGTAGCCTACGGGCACCGTGCCCTTCGTAACGCGGGTACTGAACAAGGCATTGAATCGATTAACAATTCACGTTTTAAATCACGGTGTGGCGCGGAAGCTTCTGCATGACATGAGATAAGATTCAGATAGCCTGCCGTAGGCCCATAACAAACTCCACCAGAAGTACACACCATGTTGATCTACCATCGTCGACCCGTGGGGGCACAAGCCAAAAAGTGAGGCTTCAAGGTCGGTTCTGGATCATCTAGAGAGAATGACGGACAAGCGGGGTGGGGGTTCTAAGTTGGGGGTTAGCGGCAGGACATGCTGTACAAGTTATAAAGGGTCAGAAAAACTGGACGATTGCGGAAGACCCTTTGGTTGGGCAATGATGTCGTGTGAAATGCAAAACCCAGTCCCGCCGATGACACCGTACGCGACCCTGGGAGCTAGATGCGTTGATCCGTCGACTGGACTGCTGCAACGAATCCATGACACCGCAAGCCAATGCGAGAATAACACAGCTCATTCTGGCTAGTATGCTACTGAAAATAGAGAAATACTGTAGGAGGGTGTTCGCCGTGTCGATGAAGACTGGTAGTGATGCTAGTGATGCCCCATAGAGGGGTAGACACGTAACAGGAAGAGTGGAATCGGAATTACGGAAGAGTGTTCTCAGGCCTACGCTGAACACAAGAGATGCAGTACATCGAATAAATATGACGAGTGATGACCGATGTAGCCACGATGTGTGGAAGGAGCGGACATGTATCCATATGTCTCGCTAAGCCCTTACGATAAAGAAGCTTAAATGATATCACAAGTCAATGAACGTCTCTTGTCAACATACAATGTCAGCTATGATGTTAAGGTATACTGGATGTCTCACGCATCCGTGGATGTTGCATAGTCCGACGTGAAACCATTCTCCCAACCATCGGTGGACCCGCAAGCAAACGCCTCGTCTGGGTGCAGAAGATTATTGGCTTTGGCGGCCAACCCGTCTGGCAGCTTCTGTATCATCTCTGGTTTCTCACAATGCTTTCGCAAAGCGTTCACTACCTCAGGAATCACGTCCACGTGGACATTCTTGCCCCAAAGAACATCAAGATGTTCGTACCCTTTCAGGCGGCGAATGTCAAGATGGTGCTCGGGAAGCTCGTTGCGCATCGCATTGATGTCGACGAGAGAATCGACGTCACCATAAAGGATGACGATGTTCGTCGCGATATTGCGAGTGGGGAACTTGGCTGGGCGGTAGCCCGCGCGGGGGCTTTGATTGTTGGTCCGAAGGGCGGGTGCGTATAGGTCATCGTCGTACATGACGAAGCGTCCGGAGCGCATAATTTGGAACCAATGTACGACGGACTTTGTGCTGGCAAAGGAATAGAGGTGGGCATAAGCCGCGAGCTTCTGGGTGAAGGTGATGTTATAGGAGTGCCACGAGAAGAGGAAGACGAGGGCGGCGTCGATGAGGCGGACAAATATGGGTGGATAGAGAATGGATTGCCATACGAGAGCAGAGGAGAGGATGGCACGACGACCGAAGATGAGGAAGAGGAGGGTGGGCCTGGTATGACGTCATCAGGATGTTGTGGAGATCAAATGAAATGGGTAACACTCACGAGGCCTTCATGAGACCATCAACGATCGGGGCTGAGAGACCTCTTGGTCGCATGGCGGGTGCAAGGGCGATAAAGACGTTGACCTTTTGGTTCAGCTGAGGGTGAATGCTCAGAGCGGCAAACGCTTGAGTGGTTCCCTGACTGAAGCCGACGTAGCTGAGGCTGGATGCGCGGGTGATCTGGAGGATGTACTCGATCGAGTCGGGGATATCATGCCATGCGAAGTCGTCGATGGAAAAGTTCCAAAACTTGAACGAGTTCGGGTCATGATGGATTGACTTCTTGGAGTATTTGTTTCCGCGATTGTTTCCAAGCCAGACATCGTAGCCCAACTCTGCGAGGACGAAGGGGACAGAACGTTCAGGGTTTGTGAGACAAACCCAAACCTCTGAATTCATGAGGAGTCCATGGTGCAGGTAGACGACCGGCTTGCCCGCTGAGGTGCCGGGAATGGGACGAGGTTCAGATTTTGGGCCAGGGATGCGGTGGATCCCGAGGAGATAACCATCCTTCGTGAGAACAACGTGCTCCTCAACGTTGTGATAACCGAATATGGCGCAGAGGTCCTCAAAGTCGCTGGCCTTGCGGATACGGTCGGCAAGGCGTCTAGTCTCCGGTTTTGCGGAACTGGTGCCGACGAAGTAGAGGAAGAGGGAACGCGATTTGTGGTAGAACCAATTGATGACGACTTTTGGGAGGAGTAAGACGCTGATATGAAGGGCGCCCTCGAAGATGATGAAGATCAGGCCGAGAAGGAGTGCGACATACTCGTGTGAGCGCAGGCGAGAGAGAAAGGGTAGGGCCATTGGGAACTAGAACAGCAGTGATGTAATGTCTAGTCGTGGGCGTGGCTTTGAAAAAAAACTCGGCTCGGCACTGTCCGGGGCAACTGATCCATGTGTTAGGGTCGTGGTTCCGTCCCGGCCGTTTTATGGCTCTGCTTGCTACCAGCGCCCCTTGGCTATCCTCGTTGCCTTCACTTTCGTCTCGT
>Ga0307510_10002816_pt1 | contig 19942 bp, 23 predicted proteins | sample 12_EM_MG_FD_207224 | JGI IMG/M metagenome (GOLD analysis project Ga0307510, IMG submission 207224) | Populus trichocarpa ectomycorrhiza microbial communities from riparian zone in the Pacific Northwest, United States - 12_EM | ecosystem: Host-associated > Plants > Roots > Unclassified | place... | reverse complement strand
CATACTCTGCGATTTCGGCTTTTGTCAGCGGGCGCGGCGTGGGTGGTGGCGATGTGTCGTTCGGGTTGTCGATGTTGGCGTGAAGTGGGACGCTACCCGCAGAGACGTACTCAAAGGACGGGTCTTCGCTCTTGAGTTGTTCTGGAGATGCGGTTCGTCCGGCTGCCCAGATCTGCAAGTACATGAATGACCCCTTTGCGTGGACCGCGTCCGTTACCTGGGAGTGGAAGGGTGTATATGTTGGACCAAGTCGAGGTAAATGGGAGATGAGTCAAGATACGTACCCTCTTCCATGCCGCGATCTGTTCGTCGGACCAGATGCCGGGGGTGTTGAAAGAGATGCCCGAAGCTTTGTGGGCGATGAAGGTCGCCTCACTGATGATCAGGGTGCCTGGTATGCTCGCACGTGCAACATAGTGCTCGACAGCAAGATCGGTGTGGGTGTGATTGCTGTTTGCGCGGTAGCGGGTGAGGGGTGCCATGACTACTCTGTGCTGGAGGGTGAGGTTGCCGAACTGGATGGGTTGGAAGAGTTTGGAAGTGGCCATTGCTCGGCTCGGCTGCTGTTGAGTGAGTGTTGGTTGGGATGATTACTCCCGCAAAAAGTCCCCTTTATAGGGCAGCCAGCCCACAGATGAGTAAGGGTGTCCATAGCGGTTTGCCGTTTCTTTTTTCTTTTTTTTCGGACAGCGCTGTTAGGGCAGCGTTTCAGGTTGCCTTTACTAAGTAGGTTTATAAGGATTTGTCAGTTAGCTGATGTGGACTTTATTGGTGGCAATCGGAGCAGGTGGTGGTAGTGCGAGGAGTTCGGAGATGCAGACAAGACAGTAGGGTGGAGTTGGCTTGCAGGATGGTACGCTATTGTTGGTGTGGCGGGGTGGAGGGGTGGCATTGGAGGATTTATCCGGTGGTTGTGCTGTATGCTTCGGGAGATATTAAGCTGCCTGGTCTAGCGCAAGGTGGTAACGGGAGGATGCGATTGTCGTCGCGGGCAGCCTGGTGGGGGATGTGTTTACGGCGTGGTTGTTGTCGGGCGCCGATGTTACATTGCCCATCCTTGCCCCAGCTCTTTTCCGAGGGAAAATTTCACCTAATAGCGGCTCAAGGAGCCCCCATAGCGGTTTGTCAGAAACGATGGGGATTCTTGCAGATTGCAGAGCAAAGAAGAATCAATCAGGGCCATACAGTCACGTGGCTAAAACAATCACAAATCTCGACGCTTACCAAGGTTATAGATTTCATAGCATTTGATCAACGTACCAGTATCCCAACTTCGTCTGTTGCGCCCTTAGACCCTTTCGAGGTATCCTCAGTGGACCTATGGAAACGGCAAGAAAAGGTCAGTTGGCATCGAACTTATCGCACACGGTTTGGGGCGACTGTGGGTGTGCGATCGCAACTACTTAGGTAGTGATTTGCAGGGCTCGGCTCGGCTGAAAAGCCCCAGCTTGAGCTCGGCTTGGTAGGGCTCAGGCTCGCAAAAACTTCGAGCCGGGCCCTAGTCGACGGCTCGGGCTGGGCTCGGGCTTCAGAGTAAGAATTGATTAAACGTGACCCTACTTGATTAAAGGCGTCTATTGATGTGCACGGGTATGGGTAACCCGTGTGGGTTTTCATCACGAATGAGGGGGCAGGGGTAACTGTCGGTCGCAGGCGCCGCACCTGGCCTGGCCGAGGGTACCGCTGGCGTCAAGCTTGCTAGCGGGACTAAGAGAGCCGCCGCCGCAAAACCCGAGGCGCTGGGGCCCAGGGCATATGGCGAAGCAGGCAGTGGGCAGGAAAGATCGCCGCAAGTCAATTACGCGTGGGCGAATGAGGGGAGGACTGCTGGTCGCAGGCCCTGCACCTGCCATGGCCGCGGCCGAGAGTATCGCCGCCGTCGAGCTTGCTGGCGGGACTAAGAGAGCCACCGCCGCAGAACCCGAGGCGTTAGAACCTGGGGAATATGGCATGGCAGGGAGTGGTGAGATCAGATGCGAATTCGAGAGACGCTGCCACGACTCCCCACGAGAAGGCAAGCGCAGGTCGAAGCCGCAGCCTGAGGCGCTGCCACCACAAAAGTGCGAGAGCGAAGGGGCCCGAACGGGGGCAAAACTCGAATCGAAAGGGCCTGTTGGAAATGTTGCAGCAGGGAATCGTCGCCTGCAACAAGAAAAGCCTGCCTACAACGAATTCAGTCAGAAGGTGGCACCACCCATATGAATGGCCACGCACCTTGGGCCATACCCCTTCCGCTCATCTTACCGTCGAGGAGTCGACCTGTGTTTGTCTTGAGGCCCATCGAGAGGGTGCGTTGCCATCCTGGGAGGGGTCACACACCCCAGAGTCCACGTGTGCAGCCTGACCAAGGCAGAAAGCGCCATCCGATCGCGCAGAGAGGCGCGTTCAAGGTGAATGAAGAGCTGACTGGGCAGCCCACAGCGGTACTTTTCAGAGGATTTGCTATTGTTTGAATTGTGGATTACACCGTAGTGAGTCAAGCTTCTCGTTCAAATTACCGTATCAGCCTTTGGTAGTCATACCAATCTGCGATCCGTCATGGCCCTCACGATGCAACCAGTTCCTGTGACTTCAGTCAACTGAAGTTGGGTTAGGGCAAAGGTCGGAAAAGATGGTTCAGATATCTGGCGCACCTTCTCATGCCAACCCAACAGGACGCTGCCACTAACATCTCCCCAACCTGGCAAACCCATGCCCTTGTATAAATACTTCATCAGAGTATCCTGAGCTTCTGGAGGAAGCAATTTGACCACATTCGGGATGTCTGTCGCCTTTGTGCTATTAAGGACAGTGACGACTGTTTGCAGTGTTAAATTCTAAGGAAGCGAAGAGTGAGAGATCAGATAACCCGGAATTGTAGGTGGCCAGTCACCTTGGCTTCTTCGACATTGGGCCCATAAGGAGGGTTGTCAAGAATAGTGACAAGGGCTCCAAGGATGTCGCCTCTGCCGCGATGGTCACAATGAGTTGCCGTCAATGAAATGTGATGGAGACTTACCTGGCGAGTGAAGTTCTTACTGAAGCGGCCTTTGCCTTCGCTTCGTCCAGGGCTTGTTGGGGCCCACGGGGATCAGGATCATATAGTTGTGCCTCCAATAGGACATCTTCGTCATAAACATCGATATTTATTTTCCTGAAGTTGACATCCATTGTGTGTTGTGTTGACTTTGATCGCAACTCGATTGGCGGTGCAGTCGGTCCTCCGTCGAAAGAGTCACGGGTGGAATCACGTGGTCTGGCCAAACCGAACACTACATGAACTTGAAGCCTCAGTTGGTGGCCGTCACGCCTCCGTCTGGTTCGTCACACCCATCTTCATTTCTTAGATTTCTGCCTTCTACAACTGCGGTTTGTCCTTGGGCTGGCAAGCACCCTACCTTCAATGGTCGGCGCGCCCTCCAGTGGCCTCTCTCGTAGTGGCCAGGTGCGCTCAGTCGTGCCCCTTCTCGACAACCAGTCCCATGTGCGGCGGTCAAGCACACTTCTCGCCCACGAGCAATGCCGTCTCGCGGTGCTAACTTCGAGCCCGCGCCCTTCTTCGCCTCCCGCCCACAGCTCCAACGCCTCGGGTTTCGTGGCTGTGGCTCCTCCAGCCACGCTGGCGAGCTCGACGCTGGCGGTGCTTTCGGTGGAGTAGGTCGCTCGGTCGTACCTCTCTCGACAGCCAGTCAGGTCCGCGTGCGGCTGGGCCCCCTCGCATTGGCAAGGTGCATTCACATTCACACTTGCTCGGGGCCGCTTGCGGTTGCGCTTCGAGCGTGCAGCCATCTTTCATACCCCCACGCACTGAAAGCCCGGGCTTCCAGGCTTTGAGCCGAGCCTTGCAAATCACATAGCGCGAGCTTTCTCACATTCCTAGTTCACCATACTCAATCACAAAAGAAAGCATCTCATTGCCAGTGAATCCTTGATACCAATCCTTATTTGCGGCACATCGAGGGTGTCTCCCTATGAAATTGGATGGGCACACACATCTGTCACCCACCACACTGGAGTTCCACTGACGGACCGTTGTGCAGACAGCATGCCTCCAAAAAATTTGATTCTCTCCTTGTTCTGGATTTGATGTTCATGTTATCAGTGAACGGTGTCTGACGACTCCACCTCAACGGTGACGGCCTTGCCCATAAGGATTTTCACAGAGATCAGCCTAGGTATCGCATGGCCTCCTGGTCGTGTCTAATGTTTCCGACCCTATGTTTGGCAGAACAACACGCGCAAACTACGGCACCTTCAAGTTGGCACCATGGGCATACTCTTTACATTCACCCACATTTTTGCGCATCCTCGTTGAATACCACGGCCCTAATTTGTCTGAGTTACTTTGCCTCCACGACTTTCTGAGCGTGCTTCAAGTGTTCAACGTCCAACATTCGAGGCCATTCACGATCCAATCCCCCGACTGTTTCGCTCGCTCATACGCAACATTTTACATTGGGTCGACGAATGTTTTACACAGTATTCACGACACTACCGCGCGCACAACGTACAATGACGGCCAGACCTCACAACAGCAGCCAACATTCAGTTGCCTCAACGAAGACAAGGGACTATGGGCCACGTTAGAAAAGCGATGAATGTGATATGATGACAAAAACAAAACATACCAAGGTGCAGAGTGCTCTCGTTCTCAATGTCGTAGTCGGAGAGCGTGCGACCGTCTTCGAGCCACGTAGGCGCGAAGATCAATCGCTGCTGGTCCGGGGGAATGCCCTCCTGTTCCCGGATCTTCGCCTTGACACTGTCGATGGTGTCCGCCGACGACTCCACTTCCAGCGTGAGCGTCTTTCCGCTGAACGTCTTGACGAAAATACGCGTGACGCGACGCGGACGGGAGAAAAGTTGGAGGGTCGATTCTTTCCGGATGCCGTAGTCCGAGAGCCTGCCACCCCCCTCGATCACTTGGCCAGCGAAAATCAAAACCTGCTGATCGGGGGCGATGCCGTCTTTGTCTTGGATCTTAGCTTTGGCCTTGTCGACCGTATCCGACGGTTCGACCTCGAGAGGAACTGTGAGAGTCTTCACGAATGTCTGCATGCCTCTACGCGACAGAAGTCTTCGATCTTGTCGAGCGGGAAAGATAAGACGTTGCTAAGTCTAGGGGAATGCTCTTCTTAGATATTCTCCTTCGCGTTATCGATGGTGTCCGAAGACTCTACCTCAAGGGTGATAAGATAACCTTGCAAGTAAGGTTTTTTTTCGCAGAGATCTGTCCACTGCCAGGTATCGCACGGATCGGATATTTTTGAGATCTTGTAGCGAAACAACCAGGCGACAATGCCAGTGAGAACTCGTTGGGGTGATGGACTGAGAAAGATGATGGCGGTTGTGTGGGGGCAGGTCCCCATCGAAAACGGTTCTGATTCGGATCAGTCTTCCTTTTGCCTTGCATGGTAAGGGGGTCCCGTCCACCCGTCCACCCGTTTGACCTCGCTTCGGATCGGAGGTTAGAATCTGGGGTCCACTCCAAAACCGACACTGGCATGCCAGCCAGTGGGGACCAATGGTTCTGGACACATCTCTTCCAAGACAATTACGTGGTAGATCGGGTGGAACGGTCGGGGTTAATCGCCACGCAAACTAGAAAACTTGCCCAGAACAGAAAAATGCCATCATGATCTAATATAAAAAGCCCGAGGGTTGCTTAGTCATCCAGCGCCCGTCTCAATTGGCAACATTTCTCAACCTGGATGATACTAGTAAGATCGCGGGGTACAAGACGATACAATCAAACACCGAGACACACAGTCACATATACAAAACCATCACAACCCTTCAGCTTGCTTTCAGCAGCACTTCTGTGTACGGGTACATAGATGATAAATAGTGCACACGTTCCATTCACTCACTCAATCCTGCTATCCCTACCTTGGCCATTGCGCCCCCGGACCCTCTCGCAATATTCTTCGTGCACCTGGCGAAGCAGCAAGAGGAGGTCAGTCGGCCCCACTCTTCCTACATGAGGTTTGGGCGCGCGATCGCGACACGCCGCCACAGCCCGAGCGTTCTCGCCTCTCTCGCCTCGTTCACCATACGCGACTACAAGTGAGAGCGTCTCATTACATTCTTGATACCAGCCCTCCGTGATTCCCAGCGCGTCGAGGACGTCTCTCTATGAAAAAAGCGTGTACGACGGACAGAACATCAGCAGCCAAACGCAAAAGAGGTTTCGGCGTACGGGGCAACACGGACACGCCCAAAGAAGGATAACGGGAAAAGGGGAAACTCACGATTTCCACTTTCTTGGAGTTGAGGTGCTTCGCAAGTCGCGAACCGACCCAGCTGTCCAGCCGATCTTGCGCAAACCAGTATATCCTAAGCAACCCCGCGTTGCTCAGCGATCCCACCTGCGAGCGATCTCGAGTAAACTCGTTCCAGTGCGAGGGGTCCTCCATGAAACTTTCTTGAAGAAACGCAACGACTTTGTCGTGCATGCGCTGGGAACCCTCCACGGGAGCGGGAGGGGGTTGAAGCAGCGAGCTTACCCTACGATCAGAACCCTGATGTTGATCCGGGGCTGCCATCACCCCGCTTGACAGACGCGAGCGCACGGATGTGGTAGGTTGGTCAGTTTCATATCCCGAGACATGCATGCGAGAACCAGAAACGATTTGATCTTTCCTTTGGGCCCTCTGGCCGCGATAGGCTGCTGGAGGCGAGTCAGACACATATCCACCATCAAAGGACGAAGTCGGATCGCTCCGTCTGGACTTCCACGGGCGAGTGTATTGCCCATGCGGGGTTCGTGTTGCAGATGATCCGTCGATTGTATTCGCGAGGTTGCGACTCCGCGGAGAGCTGAATAGTAATTGTTGCATACGGTCAAGGCTCGTCCCTCGCTTGCGCTTCCTCGCGCCACCAGACCACTCCTCAATATGGCTGGGCGGGGTTGCATGAATCACATCCAGATCAAGGTGAGTGGATACGGGCGTGAGAAGATGTGGGGTGTTCGACAATGAGGCAGTTGGTCCTGGATTGACAAGCGGGCTTGGATTCGAGCTAAAAGTTTGTGTGGGCATGCCTACACGGGGGTCCGAGATCTATTGGGGTAAGTGTGTTAGCGTGCATAGCTATGATAGAATACTCAAGGGGTACTGACACCCTCAACGACTATCGACAACGTCTTGTTTGTCTCAACCTTCAGGTTCGCCGACTGGCTCGTCTCTTCACCATCTGCGGATATACGCAGGAAAATCTGTCGATACTTGCCGCGCATCGTGAACACCTTAGCGGGACCTAAGCAGTGAGAAGACCAGTTAACCCGCTAGTATCTTGGGGGACACGCGCAAAAGCCTCACCATCGATACGTGACGGCCCACTTTGCAGGGCGGCACATACATCCCGGGCGTCTGCCCAGAGGTAGCCCTCACCAATGGTCCTGAGTGGAACATGAACTTCCGCCAGCTCATCCGTCCCATGGCGCCGATCCTCAATGAACAGCGTCACCATGCGGGGCTTTGGGCCCTGCGTCTGCGAACGCGACTCTGTCGTGAATGCTGGAGAGGACTCCTTGCTGGTCGTACGTGCGGATGCGGGTGTGAGGTAGTGATTTGAAGCAGAGGGTGAAAGCCTCGGTGAGTCCCAGGTCTTCGGCGGAGGTGAACTGAGGCTCTGTCCTCTGTCATCATGGACTGAATGTACTGCCGTATTGCTTGCGTCGGGAGGGTCAATCTCGTAGTAAGCAGGGTAGTAACCCCTCGCGTGATCGTAGCTACCGTCATTGGCAGGTGCAGGCGCAGGCGGTGGTGGTGGTGTCGGAACGGAAGACACTCCTGTCTCTTCCAAACGTGCCCTATTCTTCTGCAAGCTTCGGGGACGAGCCGGCACCGCGGAATCGGTCGCTTCGTGGTGCTCGGTAGTAGGAAACGCGGGTTGACCGGGCTGTTGACGCGGCGGCACGGAACGTCGCTCGTACCATCTCCCGTCGCTACCACCGACCGAAGCAGCAGCAGCAGCCTGGGCAGAAGAACGACGACGAGGCGCTGCCGGAGCCGGTGCTGCTTTCTCCTTGCGTTTGCCCCCCTTTCCGGTACCGCCAGCGCGAGAAGGTCTCGCCGGTCGGACCTGAGGAGACGGTCGCGGCGGACTGTTGTTGTAGTCCAAGTCCATGACATGTGGAGGACTCGCATTGGTGGTGGTCGATACAGCGGAAGGGGGGGACGGTCGTGTCGTCGTCGTCGCCGCGGAGATGGACTGCAAAGGCTCCACTGGCACGGAAGACGCCGGTGGCGAAGCGACCAACGGCGAAGGCTTCCTAGGCTTCTTCGCCGTAGGAAGAGGTGCTGCTGAGGTCGGTGGTGCATGGGTGGAACCAGGAGCAGCGGTAGGCGGCGAAGCGGCCGAGACGGGCGAGTGCGCCTCGGGGGACTGAGCGGCATCAGCCAGGACATGCAGCGCTGCGTCCGGCGCCATCGCAGCCACAGCAGAAGAGGCAGGGGTAACAGCAGAGGAGGGTACAGGACCAGCAGCAGCAGCACCGACCGGGAGTTTATTGCTGCCCCGCGACTCGGACCTGGCCCTGAAGAGCGACTTGTACGGCCCGTTCGCGGGCAAGCCCTGACTGAGCCCTCCACCGCGCCCGGCGCTGAGCTCCGGCGTGTTCACGTAGCCTTCGACACAGAACATGGACGTCCCGTCCGCGGACACGGTGGCGTGGTCGGGCGTCTTGTTGCTGTTGCTGTTGCTGTTGCCGTAGAACGTTGGGCCACCGCCGGCCGACGACGACGACGTGATGGTTGCTGGATTGGGAGCTATGAAAGCGGTGGGCCGGCGGATGATGGGATTCGCGGTCGCCGAGGTCGACGTCGAGATCGAGGAAGTCGAGGACGCGGCTGAATGGTCTTGTCTCGTCTCCTCGACTAGCATCGGTGTATCGTCGTCGTCGTCGTCATCGCCATCGCGGAACGGTGGGGCGCGCTTCAGCAGCCATAATGGCATCAGCGTACTGAGGACAAGAACGAGGAATAACTAACCCTTGGGGCCGAGGACGAGAGTTCATCGTCACTGCTGGGAAGCCTCCTTTGAATGTAGAATGGAAAGGCTCAACTATACGACGTACGTTTCGTCCGAGTCCAACTGCTGCTTGGTCCTTCCAGCCTCCGGTATAGCATCATAGTCGCTGCCGTAGTCTTCTTCAGACGGCATCCGTCGAAATAAGTAGAGGGTATGGGATACAGGGAGTGCGGTCAGCTGGTACGAACAACATGGCGCTATTTGAGGTTGTGAGGCGCCCTTTACCAATAAAGGCGAACAAAGGACGACGAGTCTCAAAGATGTTTTGATTTTTGCGGGGAATCTTACAACAAAAAGTAATAACAACAAAATATTTCCTTAGACACCTTTAGTCTATAAATACCGCTTTTAAGAATACCCACTCGACGCCGACGCCACATAGATACGTTGTGCGTTGCCACCAAAGACGGCATCAACGCTCTCCTGGTCAACGCCAAGTTCCGCGAATGCCTCGCGTGCAATCTCGTACCAATCGCCCGCATTCGAGCGTGAATGAGAGACCAGAGACGGCGCCGAGCCGTACACAATACGTTCGAATCCGAACGCTTCGACAGCAGGACCCACTGGGGAACAAATGCGACCAGACATCAATGGATGAAAGGGAGACAAGCGAACGGGGGGCAAGCAACTTACAATACATTTTGATCCTGCGCTTCCACTCTTTCTTTTCCTTTGACGAGGTCGACTCATCCCGATCGAGGAGAGGCGTCGGTGGCGTGGGCGCGTTCCATGTAGGGGGTACATAAGAGAGGTAGACTCTCGGGAAGAGGGAAAGGGTGGCGACATGGGACTGATATGACTGGTAAGTCGGATGGCTGAGCAATTTCACGATGGGGAGCTCGAGGTCGTGAGGGGGAGGGAGAACATTAGCTATTATGAGGGGCTGATGTCAGTATTCCATGGAAAAGGATATCTGTGCCTCTATACGCACAGAGGATGATGAAGCCTGTACTGATCCTGTCAGCTGTAGCCTTGGTCAGGAAGTCTTCCAGCCTCTCCCAACCTTCCTCTCCATACCCTTGCACGTCGATTTCGACAGTGTGACCAGCGCTCAATGCCGCTCTCAGAGCAGCGACCGCTGGATCTGACGCGTTATCAAACGGTGTTGTGAAGGTGACCGGATACTTGGTCGTCGGGATCGCGGGGATCGACCCGCTCTCCAAGTTGAACGGAATCGAAACGGCCAGGACATCGACGCCAGCTTCAGACGCCTGTGATTCGAGCCTAACAACGTCACGATCAATAAGAGGATATGGTCAAAACAGGGAAAGATGGTAGCGAAACTGCGAACCCTTCCAATTCACTATCGCTGGCTTTCACGACTATTGCACGGATGCGACCTCCGAGTGCGCCGCTCGTCTGTTCTTTCCATTCCAGGATCGAACCCCGGACGCTGGCGTCGACTACACGATCTGGATGGACTGTACTTGGGCTCGGAGGGAGAGGGAAGCTCTCAGAGATGCCTGTGTTGGGTGCACTAAAAGCGGAGAGGGGCAAGGTGGGGAGAGATTTGGGGCCCTTTCTGCGCGCACCAACACCAGGAGACATGGGTGGGTTGGTGTCCATCATTAAGTTGCGGTTTGCGGTGCTAAGTTGACTGTCACCCGTCTCCATCGCTTTTCAAATACCGATGCTCAAAGTTTCCCACGTTTTACATTCTCTTGTGTATGATGTCCTCGAGAAAAGCGAAATATAAATACAGCGCAATCAGTGCGTATGCTTATCTAATAACCTTCGTGTGATCCGAGGCAATCCGTCAAACCCGTCAAACTGCAGAGGCGTCATCGCGGCTCGTCCGAGTCCAAGAACGGTTCCGGTGTCATGCGCCGCCCCAACCATACAGGACGGGCCCTTGGTGAATGTGAATGAATCGAACCGACAGACTCAACCCAGGTCCGCGTGCGTTCCAAGCTCTGCAGTAGTAAGAGAGAATCAGCGACGCGCTCTTCCGCGAAAAAAAAGCATCTGCGGGGCGTACCTCGCCTCTCCCCCTGGCGAGCGGAGACCTGTCCAGGACGATTCGCCCGTTCTCGTCAAGGTGTTTCGGGGTGTCCCTCCAGCGATCGTAAAGCTGCGCCGCGTTCTTGCGCTCCTCCCTCATACCCATCTCCCTCCCTTCCTCGAACCCGGTCTTCCGCCCTTCAGAGTATCCCTCCTCCCGCCCCACATCCCACCCTTCGTTCCGGCCTTCCTCCCACCCGTCCTCCCGCCCATCGTCGTACCTCCGACTGAGCGCGAGCCGCATGCCCTCCTGGCGTCCCTCGTCGTGCGCCTGATAATCCCTCAGCGCCGCCTGCCACTTGCGCGCCAAGTCCCGCGCCTTGGCCGCCGCGTTGTCCGCCTCCTCCTTCTGCCGCGTGAGCCGCTGCATCTCCGCCGTCACGCGGCGCAGCTCCCGCTCGACCGTCTCGAGCTGCATCTGCGCCCGCTTCGTCTCCTCCTGCGCCCTCGCGGCCTCCAGCTCGCTCCGATGCAACCCCTGCTCGACCACGGCTATCCGCCCGCCCGCCCCGCCCGCCCGCGCCTCGGCCAGCGTCGCGCGGCTCTCCGCGGCGTCCCCACGCCGCGACTCGGTCTCCAGTCGGTCCCGCGTGATCTGCAAGAGCGCCTTGAGGTTCGACGAGTTGCGCTCCTCCTCCGCCAGCATGAGCGTCAGCATCGAGTCCGTGCCGGACGGGCGTCGCTCTCGAGTCCGATCGCGCCGCGCTCGCTCGCGCGACTTTGACTTGGACACTTCCGACTTGTTGCCGGCTTGACTTTTTGCGCGGCTGGGGCGCGAGCCTGGTGGTGAGTCCGGATGGCCATCGAAGGCCGGGGGTTCGAGGAGGGTCGAGGAGAGGGGGAGAGGGGGCAAGGGTGCATTGGGATCTAAACCGCGCAATCCAGGGAAAAAGGAGGACATCGTGCTGTTGGCAGAAAGGGGTTCACAACCATGAGTACCGTTGACACGGGGCCACTTACTCTTCGTCTGAAGCGTCGTCGATGATCACACGGGGGTGAAAAGGGGCTTCTATGGGTGCTACGGGACTCATTTTTTTTCTTTCCGCAGCAGGGTGTGAGGAGTGAAAGGGTTCTCGACGTGGCGCTAATTGGGGTTTAGGAGTTATTAACTGAAGCATCGCTCCGCCATTCACAGCATTGGGTCCAGAATCAGAATACTAGGCAGTTCTTGGTGGGGCAGACTAGGCGCCTTGCGCCCCGTTGCCCTTTTCAACGTGTATGACACGTGTTGAGTCGGTGATGGAATGAGGATTTATTAGGTACTTAAGCGATTCCCGGGGGCACGGAGGTGCAGTAATGCTGCGGGCCTTGCACCCAATCTAGGTACCCTTAAGCTTGACCTTTGATTCATCAATCATCACCGTGACGGCAATGTCATTTGCGCCTGCACTGCCTGCTTGCGCCAACTACACATGGGAGAACACTTTTGGTCAGGTGGGCTCGCGTTTGTCTGACAGGCGCTGTGTGCCGTTACGCGAAACCGCAAACACAGCCTCACACTGCGTACCCTTGAACCCTTCATATGACTTTCTTCTCCGTTGATCTTCCTTTTCGTCGTGGTTCGCATCCCTGTTGTAGAGAAGAAGTATCTATCGCGGAGATGGGACGGGATGCTAGGAAGTATTATTATTACCATCTACAGTGCCTTCAGTTCGGTGGGAACAGCACCTTCCAATTCCCGGAGTGTGGCCACAGACGTCCAGATAAAGGATTGGGCAATCGCTTACTGTCCAGCTTTGACTACAGTAGTGATCACGATCGGATGAACCAATGGCAAGTTCAGGCCATAGCACGAAAGATGGAGAAACCCAAGTAAATCAACCTCGGGGTCCCAATAGCATGTCTTTGGCTGTCTCTCCGAGCGAGTGTGGACCCGGGCCCTCTGCGGGCCAAAATTACATAAACTAATATTGTCCGCTCCGCCCGCTCAATCACTCGTCTTCCTCCACGTCACCAAATTCGAACATCCCGCACCGGTCGCGCTTCGCCCCAGCGACGGCTTCCTGGAGCCTCTTCTGCACTTGCGGGTACGACGTGAGGTACTTGCACCCCTTGCGGTCCACCGACGCGAGGCCCTCACGCACCAGGTCTGCGTTGACCGACGCAAGCGGGTCGTCGGCAGTTACGGGATCCGCAGGGTCGATGAGCCGGAGGTGTAGCGTGGAACCTTCTTTGTGATCGACGTTGGCGACGAGCTTCCGTCCGTCGCATAACTGACGGAAGCGGTTGACTGCGTCATCACGATATTCGCTCTCCTCGCCAACCAGTTTCACAAAGCTGCACGACCAAAAAAGTGTTTTCCAAGTGATAATGATAAGCGGGGATCAAATGCCGAGAAAGAGGGAGCAGCGCACCTGAGACGCGCGTCATGTGCTTGGCCTGGGAGCGTACGGAATTTGGGGTCTAGAGGTCGGATATCCCGAAAACCAATGGTATCTTGATTGCCGTAGTCAATAAAGGTGACCTCCACCTCTCGCTTGACGGGCGATGCACGACGAATTTTTGCACGGTACCACGCGCCATCGGAAAACTTTGCCGAGACAAGGTCACCAGCTTTGGGTATGAAGCCAGCTGGCGGCGCGGTGCCCTTGTAGTGAGCAGAAAAGTCGCGCATGAGCTGTGCAAGTGATGCAATCCCTGTGACGGCGGGAAAAAGTCAAACACAACAGAGAAGTGGCTAACCAATAAAATTACCTTCGGTGTTGAGGATCTGTACCGAGAAGCTGAACCCGTTCTTTGTCCGGACATCGCTGACGATGACATCGATATATTCTGGTTTACGGGCGCCAAAGTCATCCTCTGGTTCAACTTGTGCTTGCTTGGCGGCAGCTTCATCATAATCAGACCAGATCTAAGCAGCATGTTGGCAAAGTGACCGTGTACACAAATGAGAATATATGCGTACATTCCGCCGAGCTTTTTTCGCCTCGTCCTGAGGGATGTAAGGATTATTGATCGCCTTTGGGGCCCGCATGATGACCTACCTCGGCATCATATAGCTGCTTTGCCCATGAAAGCGAGTCCGCTGAGAACGAATGAACGGTCGCGAGGCCCTCAGAAACAAGCGTGACGGCAGCATTTTCGTTCTTGTTGAGATACAAAGCCCCGATGAACCCGCCAGACTTGTCGGTGGTCTCGATCTCGATCTCTACATCGCGTTGCATGTATCGCCGTGTTGCGAATTCGGCAGCTTCATTGCCACATGGCTCGCTTTTTTCAGATGTATTACGCGCCACTCGAGGTGCACGAATACCTATTGGGACGATAAGCGGACGAAATGCCTAAAATTTAACATAGCGATTTACCGCCAAGTACGAGGGTAAGCACTTGATTGTCTTTTGGGAGGAAGATCCTATGAGTGACGGCTCATTCGAAGACCATGGGAGTAAAATAGGCTCATGGCTTACTTGAACCGTGAACCAGCAGCAACATAATCAACGACTGCGGGGATCCTGCCTAACCGCTTGAAGCCGTTCAAGAATTGCGCCGCACGATTGCTTGCTTCGGACAGATTCAAAGGAGGTTTGGGTGCAGGTTGTTCCTTTCCGGAATGGATCCCCCGCCCTTCTGTGGCAGCACTAGTAAAGGATGAGCGTTTTACAATGCTGAGGGCGAGAATGACACGAACGCCTGCTCCGCGGCCATCAGCTTGTCATAATCAGGTGAACGGTCCTCGTCGTCGCGTTTGTGCCTCACAACACTTGCAAGTCCTTTCTCAATGAGCTGTTCTGCTATGTTGCTACAGGTCGGGGTCAAAGAAAGCGTCAAGCTTCCGATCTCTCACCGACTCACACTCCTTGGTTCCCTACACGGATGGTCGCGGATTCGCGCTCATCATATTCGCCTTCCCGAGGCCGGATAAAGTCGACCTGGACTCGGACATGCTTCCCAATCAGCTTTTTTCGGAGGAATTCACGAGCCTCGTGAGCGTAGTACGCCTGCCTCGGATCCGACAGTCTGTTCGGCGGCTGATCAATAAGTAGCCAGGATTAGAACCGGACAAACATACTTGGGTCCCCGCGTCGAGCTCAGCTGTACCCTCCGCTCTTTACCATCCTTCGCCAAAATCGAAACTTGATCCCCAGACCAGACACGGACGACGGTCCCTTCGTACGCTCGCGCCGTGCCGTTGGGTACTCCAGATAGTGATTTACTGATGGCCGATGGTAATGGCGCATTTGCATGCAATCCAAGGCGTTTCTCCCTTGCCGAGCGGTCGGCGGCTCGCAGCTTCTCCGAGCCACCATAAGGCGCTAACATCCCTGAGTGCCACTCAACGAGGTGCGCTAGCCCGGCCCCAAGGAGGAATTCGGCGATATTACCCACGGGGTGCAGAACTGGAAAGTGAGACCGGATGAGCAGAAACCTCGTGAGTCAACTAGAACAACTGACCGATGCCGATGAATATACTCGCGGGTGCCGGTGAGCTGCTACCGTTTGTTTGGAATGGTGTGGCGGTCGCAGTAGGTAGTGAGAGGAGCTGTACTTTGACGGGTCGTTGAAGAAGACGCGATTCCGTGAAATATTTCGCCTAACACAGTTTGGGCGTGGCGCTTAGTACGAAGCACACGTCGGAGATCCGCACAACTCACTTCGTCTCCCAAATGGTCAGAAGTCTCCCCTTGCCTCGATGCTGCGCGAGGACTGCGGGCCCCTGCAAGAGTGACGTTGACGAATTGGTGTTCACCGTCAGGCATGAGCAAGCGGACTCGGACCGTTGTGCCCTCCCGGACAGACTCAACAATGGCTGGTGAAATGGGGCATATTTAGTTCGGGCTGTAGACATAAAAGCCCGGCCTGCGTACCATCTAGTTGCTTCCCCTTCCACTCATTGATGAATCCTTGAGAATCCAAGGGCATGATGTATACGACTTGCCGCGCCTAAGAAGAAATGATTACGCCCCTGCGTGCAAAGCGGAGAGCCAAAGCACTCACTTGAGGCCCGTGAGGGTTCCACTGACCACGACCGGCAGACTTTGCTTCGGATTCGAGCCCTTTCCGACGATGGTCATCCTCTGTCGGCTCGCGCTTAAATTCTTTCACTTTTGCCCAGCCATTCGATAGCAATTCGTTGGTGATGTCAACACCGTTGACCTCGCCGTTACCGAGATCACGGGGTATGTCTCCCTCGCCAGGCGGAAGTTGGTGAGAGGAGGTGAACGATATTTCCTTGCCCACAGTGAGCGCGCGCAGGAAGTCGCGTGCCTCGTATGCCCAGGGCTGGAAAGGTGACCATTATTAGCAAGACTCAAGGGGGAAAAGGAGCGGCGTACTTCGTCTTCTCTCGATGCATTTCCCAACCTAGGTGACGTGACGTCGGCGAGATGAAGGATCCTGCGGGACCAGTTTGAGCCATGAACGATCTATTCCCGAGAAACTCACCTTTCCTTAGGTGGCTGTCCCTGGGGACCTGGGCGACCACGAAGTACAAGAGAGTCTCCTGAGATGACGCCTACAAAACAACGGTATGACAGTTAGATTCAACCCAGAGGAAATCCACGTGTTACCAACTTTTTACGATCTTCGCCGAGAAGGGTTGACATGAGGACCAGAACAAACTTTTCTAATAAGAGAGGACTCACGGCTTTCATGGACATTTTGTTCTGGTGATGGGTTCAATTGTTATACAGTATTGGCTCGTCAGGTCAGATAAAACTGGCACACGAACACAACGTGGTCCCGCGCCGCCCGGTCCGTTGAGATCGGGGTCTATTTCAGGACTGTTTCCGCTTTCCGAGTCGGCCATAGACTCTTTGATTGTCGAGGCAAGATGCCATTCTATCAGGTCTTGTGTATCGCAGCGCACAACCCTGAGTATGTACGTGACAAACTTTTCTTATCTTATGCCTTTATTTATCTTTCTACGCTCCACAGCGTCAAATTAAAAGCCTCGTTCGCCTAGCCGCCAAGCATATTCTCGACAACGGCGGCGTCGTTCGCGGCATCCAGTACTGGGGCACAGAGACGCTTCCTCAACGCATGCGATCGCATGGAACCAATCATGAACACGGAGAGTATGTCCCATCTCCCTTCTCCCGCCGCCTTTAAGAGACCTACCTTTGCACCCCTCCTCCCAGCTACTGGACGATGCATTTTGACGCATCACCTGTAAAGCAAAAAGGTTTAAACAAGCTTCTGCGCAACGACCCCCGCGTAATTCGTGCGACGGTGTTAAAGTTGGGCGATCGTATCGAAGACGTTGCGTGGAAATACCCGAAGACCATCATCTCTCCTCGAGACGTACCGGGAGTCCCTTGATGTTTGGGCTGGACTGCGAGGTGTCAACATTGTAGGTCATACATGTACACTTCATAGCTCCCATTAGATTGCGTCAGGTAGTTATGCTCTCCAATGCGGCAAGAGCACTCCTCCAATCACACAAGACGCGTGACGGGTTAATCTTTCTCTCTCGCATTCACCTTCTCGACCCATGCTAGCACACCATACAAGTCCTTGATTACATTCACGCTCTTAATAGCCCTGAGATTCATCTCGGCCTGTTTCTGGTCACCCTCTTCTGGCCCGGTTCTGCGTAACAATAACGCGTGGAGTCCTGCATTGTCCGCCCCGATGTAATCACTACGCTAGCACGTCACAAACAGTGGAAGCGAAGCAGGGATGGCATCCGACTCACTCTCGAAAATCATCCCCGACATGTAAGGTTTCGGGCGGGGTGGCGCCTCCGCGTGCACACGCCGCGAAAAAGATAGATATCGACGGCTTTTCAACGCGTTCCACCTCGCTTATGAGTATGGGAGAGAGGTGCTCCGATATTCCCAGGTCCTTAAGGACGTCCACTATATATCTTGAGCACACAATCACACCCCATGATGCGACATCGCACCTATTCGCACATCTGAATTCGAGATAAGACCCGTCCGCACGCCCATCGCACGAAGTGAACGGACTGTCGCACATATATCACATCATTTGTCGTTTACGTGGGCGAAGAGGGAGGACGCACGCGTCTCAAGAGAGTCGTCGAATAGGCTGTATCCCTCACGAGAGCTAAATCGCTTCATGAGGCTCGGCACGATCGTACCCAGGTGCCTCTCAACCGCTTGTGGGTCCGCGCCCGCGCCCAGCGCCGTCCGGGAAATGACCTCGCTCCACCACGCTGTCGCACCCGCACGATACGACGGCCTCTCGACTTGCAGTTGCCGCATCGCTACCGCGAGTTTGTCTAAGCCTTACAGTGGCCATATGGAAAGTGTAGAAGAATAGCACACCAAGCTTCAACGAGCGCGCTATGGAGTCCGGTGGGAGTGTGCCAAGATATGGACTGAATACTTCCGAATATTGAACATGAAGGGGCTTCCGTGGTGTAATGAGGGTATGTAGTGCATCGAAGGTAACGAGGCGTATCATTTGGGCTCGCAGGGCGCTGCAGTCGGACAACGGAACTACAACGGACTGATAAACGGGGGAGGGCAACACGTCGGTGCTGTTGCGTCTCGCGGGCCGCGGAAACCGGACAGGTCCATCCAACCCTCTCATCCAGTCGACGACGGGCATCTCTCTTTTCGACGCGACGGTGACCTGACTACCGACAACAGTCGCGTACGGTATCATGGGAGGCTCTGTAGTCGACGATGTGGACAAGTTCAACGCGGCAGTTTCCCAAGAAGAGGCGCGTCTCCGCCAACTACATCCGACACCGGAGGACATACCCTCCTGCACGAGCGCCTTCGATAATTTCCTCTTGTGCAACAGTACGCCCCGTCTCTCTTCTGTTCTGTTCATCTCCCTCTCTGCTCCCGGAGTTAAAAGATAGCGAAAATGAAATAGTTCTAGGCAACCAGCTCAAGTCGATATACCGCTTCGGCGAAATGGCACACTGCTCGACGAAATGGAACGAGTTCAAGTTCTGCATGAGCATCAAGGGCCTTCACCCAGAGCAAAGGCGCGACACGTGGATACGGCACCGCGCAGAGTGGTGGGCCAGGCGGAGACTGGGGTCGAGCAGTGAAAATGTGTGGGAAAAGAGAACGTACGTGTCTTTATCCCTCAACGGCTACTGTATCGAGAATGTCTTACCGACGCGGCCAAATGACCAGAGAACCATTAAGGAATTACCCGCCACGCTTGCCTCCGCAAGAGGCCATAAAGGCTATCGTAGATTGAGCCTAATCGTTGACCAATTTACGATTTTGCTAGTGAATCACCGCACACCTTGTAATTGGCCTCACTTGTCTTAGCCAAAATGGTGGCATCGACACCCATGACGCAACGCCATGCACCTCCCACGAGCAACCACTCATGATGTTCGTCTTATAGACGGGGGACATTGCTTGCTTGTATGGTCGAACGAGCATATTTCATTTGGTACTTATGGTTTTTACGCCTCATTAAAATACGGCATTAACACTACAACTGATAATTACAACTTGAACCTGGTCTGTTCTTCCACGTACGTGAATCGCTCACATATATTGTGGCTTACAAGAGGCGATCCACGAACTCTAGTGTGTTTAATCAATGCCTGTGTCAGATTTAGATTACTGAAATGAGATCATTAGTCTAAATACACCACCCTCGCGCACCAGCGCACCAAGATAAGCTATATGACAACGCAATCTCCATGCCTGTTGAGCCTCCGTGTGATATCGTCTGGCCCCTAGCACCAAGCCCCTTGATCTCGTACCTGTTCAGCAGCTGTCCCCCCGTCCAGCTGCACAATCAATACTCCTGAGTTCTGAGGGTCGATCACAGCAGCCAAGTCATACCTAAACGAGGTGAAATGAGACAAATACGCCGCACAACTTTCGGGCCCTTACCTCTGCATGTGCTCCTCAATGGCTGGCTTGAGCTTCGCGGCGTGGTTTAGAGTGTGTATGCCCTTCCCTATGCAACAGACGCAAAAAGGTCGATTGCTGCCCCGTTCCCAAATGACTATACGAACCGACAATGAGGCGAATCTCCTTATCGC
>Ga0307510_10002815_pt1 | contig 19944 bp, 18 predicted proteins | sample 12_EM_MG_FD_207224 | JGI IMG/M metagenome (GOLD analysis project Ga0307510, IMG submission 207224) | Populus trichocarpa ectomycorrhiza microbial communities from riparian zone in the Pacific Northwest, United States - 12_EM | ecosystem: Host-associated > Plants > Roots > Unclassified | place... | reverse complement strand
AAGATAGAAGATTACTTGCTGCGCTCTCTATAGTACGTACACTGGCATACGAGAACGAAGGGCTGATTTTAAAGTAATTTACCGTATCGGGCTTCCACTCCATGTTAAAGTTAAAACGGTGGTTGATCTTATCGTCTTTTTCGGTGCTGCTGGTATTGTTTACCGTTGGGTTATCCTTAGATATATTATTCTGTATTGATGTGCTGATGGTATTTACTGTATTGTCCGAAAAGCTGTAACTGCCATACACGGTAATATGCTTTCCCCAGCTATCGCGGTAATTAAGCCCGAATGCGCGTGCGGTAGTAATGCCATTATTCGCGTTGCTGTTGAATCCCGGAGGCGGTCCGCCTGGCCCTCTTCCGCCCCCGCCCCCGAAATTGAACAAGTTGGTATTGGTATTATTCAGGTTGCCGGATACTGCAATTTGCCTGTCGCCGCTGAAACTGAAAATATTGGTGGAAGCTACATACCTGTTGTCATCTGTCGTGCCATGGGTTTCGGGTATGGCATCACGGCCGCCACCAATGGTCCCCTGCCCGAAGTAGCCATAGTTTTTATCTGGTCTGATATTAATGTTCAGCACCTTTTGCGGGTCGCCGGTTTTGATGCCGGTGATGTTGGCCTGGTCGCCATAATCATCAACCACCTGTATGTTTTGCACCAGGTCGGCAGGCAGGTTTTTGGTGAGGCTGGTTACATCGCCAGCCATATAATCCTTGCCATTCAGCCTAACCTTGCTTACACTTTTCCCCTGCGCCGTGATATTCCCATCCTTATCCACATCTACACCCGGCAGCTTCTTTATTACATCCTCCACCGCCGCACCTTCGCGCACTTTATAAGCTGCAGCGTTGTATTCTACAGTGTCCTCTTTTATCTTCACCGCGTTCACATCCGAAATGGTAACACCTTTCAGCGTAATGGCATCAGTCTTTAATATGATCGGCGCAAGTTCCGCGGCAGTTTTATCGTTGTTCAAAACAAACCTGCGTTTTATAGCCTGGTAACCTACCGAAAACACCACCAGGCTAAATTGATTAACGGGCACAGCCGGAAAGGTAAATCTTCCGTTCATATCTGTAGCGACTGTCGTGCTGTCTTTCCCGGTCAGTAATTTTATGGTTGCACCCGGCAGGGTAGTGCCGGTTGAGTCTTTTACCACTCCGCTTACTGATCTGCTGGCTTCGCCGGTTTGGATCATTTGCGCATAAGTCTGCGTGGTGATGATCAGAATAATTACAGATAATAAGTATTTAAGCTTCATGTTTTTCAATTTATGATGCTCAAAACAACCCTATTATCGCGGCAGTAAAAAATGCAATAGACGGGTGCCTGCAATGTATAGACGGATGCTGTTTTTTATCCTACAAAGCCGGTTTTGGGTCGATGAATGCGGAAAATGGCTATTTAAAGAGTATAACCTAACTTCCGTCGGCAAAAAATAGTCGCCCGGCGGTTTGGATTGCACGCTACAATATGGTTAAGTAATATTGTAGCAGTGAATAATGCATTTTGTGAATAAATGATTGTAATTTAACTCAACCAATAATGATTCCTAAGTCCAAGAGCAGGCTGATCACCATCCTGATCCATATTTTGATATGGGGTGTGTTCGGCATGATCTATTTCTTTCAGCCAATAACCTATAATATTGCTGTACCCTACCAGCTTTGGATAAAGCAGGGCCTCATTTTAAGTTTGCTCATCATTGCCTATTATTCAAACTCCGCCATACTGGTCCCGCAGTTTTTGTTGAAGGGTCGCACAAGCCTTTATTTTTCGATAGTTATTTGTATCGCTATCGCAATTGTATTGATCAATATTTATGCTGACGAATTGCTAAATATCCCTCAATTAATGGGTGCTGCGTTTCACAAAAGCGGACCTCCAAGGCGTCATAGAGGAAGGGACCACGGTTGGGATCTTGCAATGCTCGGTATTATTGCATTGGTTATTGGTGTAAGCACCAGCATTACCACCATACAAAAATGGCAGAAGGATAAGCAGGAACGCGAAGAACTGGAAAAAGATAAGGTCACTTCGGAGCTGTCATTTCTTAAAGCGCAGATCAATCCACATTTCTTTTTCAATACGCTGAACAATATTTATGCACTTACCCAGGTAGATGCGGAGGTTGCAGGGAAAGCTATTCACCAGCTATCGCGCATGATGCGTTATTTATTGTATGATACTCAGCAGGGGCATACCATGCTGAGCCAGGAGCTGGCCTTTGTAAAGGATTATATCAGCCTGATGCAACTACGCCTTACGGAAGTAGTGAAAATTAATTTTGATGAACCCAAAAACCTGAAGGATAAACCTTTGGCACCGATGATATTTTTGCCTTTTGTAGAGAATGCCTTTAAACATGGCGTGAGCGCTACCCAGGCAAGCCATATTGATATTATTATTTTGCAAAAGGATAACCTGCTAGACCTGACCGTAAAAAATTCGATCATCAATGATAATAGCATCAGCCTGGATACCAACAGTGGCATCGGACTAGTCAATACCCGCCGCAGGCTCGATCTATTGTACCACGGCAAATACACATTGGAGATAGACGAGCTGAATGCCAATAACGAATACACCGTTCACCTAATTCTCAACCTGTCATGACGATAAATTGTATAGCCGTTGACGATGAGCCATTGGCGCTTGGCCTGGTTTGCAAGTTTATTGAACAAACGCCTTTCCTGAATTTGGTTGGCCGATACTCTGGTGCTGTAGATGCACTAAAAGCATTGCATCAGCAAAAGATCGACCTGTTATTTTTAGATATCCAGATGCCTGATTTGAACGGTATCGAACTGGCCCGTGTATTGGGCAAGGGGGCAGATATCCCGCGCGTTATTTTTACCACGGCTTATAATCAGTTCGCGATCGAGGGTTATAAAGTAGATGCTGTTGATTACCTGTTAAAACCCTTCAACTACGAAGAGTTTTTGCGCGCGGCACAAAAGGCTTTGAATTACCACGAATTGCTGAACAGGTACAATGCCCCGGCGCCTGCAGCAGCAGCGGTTGAGGAGCATGCCGATGAGGATTATTTATTTCTGAAGGTGGAGTACCAACTGGTGCGTATCGCCCTTGATGATATTTTATATATCGAGGGTTTGAAGGACTATGTGAAAGTTCACCTAAAGAACTCCGATAAAGCAACATTGTCCCTCACCAGTTTAAAAGCGCTGGAAGAAAAACTGCCCTCCAAACGCTTTATGCGGGTACACCGTTCGTTTATAGTGTCGCTGGATAAAGTTACTTCAATGACAAAAAACTCCGTTCAGATAGGTAAAATGATCATTGCTGTAGGCGACCAGTACAAAGAAGCCTTCGGGCATTTTTTAGGCAAATGGATTTGATGAACCCGGATGTCAGAGGTCAGAAATCAGAAAGCCCGAAAGAATTAAGAAAAATTCTTTTTAGTCGTATTAATCAATAATTTGTTAACGGCTAAACAAAAAGGATATCTTCATACCCAAGCTGCTTGGTTTCTTTCTTAAACATCTTTTTCACAAATGCCAATACCGCAAAAGCGTACACTTTTAAGCATGTAATTAACTTTTTCATAAGACTTTATTTAGGTTTACTCTTTTACAGGAGCAAAACCGTTGCCAATTGTGCCGGCCGCTATAAATGGAAAGGCGTTTAGTTCGGATCATTATTCTGTTAGGTACTTTTTTGCCCGTTTTTTCCCATGGCGACATATTTTTCCCCATAGTTAATCTTGTATATCGCAAAGAGAAAATCGGTCAATGAACTAAATGTCAAGGTCGTCACAATTCCATCGATGGTTTAACGAATGTATTTATCATTTTCTACCCCCGAATTGTGCTTATAAACTATTATAATTTCTGCAAAATTAATATTGCGGTTTTTGCTTAAAAGCCCGACGTTATTTAATCTTAATTTTTTGATTATTAGGTATTTAATGGTTAAGTTTAATAAGCCAACCCAATTATAAACCCTTAAATTAATCAAAAATGAAAAAGCTATTAGTTATTACCCTGTTGATCCTGCCTTTTGCAGCGATGAGTCAAAAAACTCCTGTTAAAGCTCCTTACAAAGCATCTTATTCCTCAAACTGGGCTATTTCCGGTTCAAGCTATTCCAATAAGGTACTGGCCTGCTGGAAAGACTTTCAAGACAACAGTTTTGATAAGCATGCAAGCTGGTTCGCTGACACATTAAATGTGATGATGGCGGATAGCAAGCCTGTAAAAGGCAAAGCCGAAAACCTTGCTGGTGTAAAGGCGTTCAGAAGCTCAATAAAGGATTATAAAGTTATGATACATGCCTGGATAAGTATGAAAAGCGTGGATAAAGGCGATAATATAGTTTGCGTTTGGGGCGACGAGTCGTTTACGGATAAAGATGCAAAACACGTCTCACGCGGTTTGCATGAAGTTTGGATATTCAATAAAGCTGGTAAGATCGCCACTATAATCCAATTTGCCAGGATTGGTGAATAAGGTTGCAGGAGCTATCTTAGTAAAACATTACATCATTGCCGGGACAGGCAGCCCCGGCAATCTTTTGGAATTAACTTACTATGCGGTTTCGCGATACTCTGAATGTATAGGAACTATCTCTTTATCCCCGGCTTTTAGGTCCGGTTTGTTGCCTGATCCGATACCTGCGATGGATATAAATACATTTAATATCCATATAGAAGCAAGTATCAAATAGTAGCTAATTAAAAAAACAAATTCACGGATATGTTTCATAATTGCCATTTTAAATAGGGTTGGATAACTAATGTATAAGTTATTTATCTAAAAAACAAATAGTTAGATTTTTTTTGCTCAATTGGCAAATAAAAAAACAGCCATCGCCTCGCGCAACGGCTGTAATCCACTAAACTAAACTAACTATAAACCAATCATCGTCCCCTGTTAACCAACAAAAAACAGGTCGCCCTGGCAGGCATGGACAAATGATCTATGAGAGGGCTAAACAAAAAGTATCTCGTCAGCAGCTATATACCCTTGCCGGCTTCGCTTCTTCCCGAATACTTTGTTTGCCACTTTTATCATTATCAAAAGGCATTTTCTCAGATATACTGCTAACTTTTTCATAGTATTTCATAAGGGCTTTATGGTTTATTGGCAGCCGCGCCGTTGCCATAGGCAACGGCCGCTACCAAATACAAGCAGGATGATTAGACCCTAACTATTTCTCCTGTTGTTTATCATAGATGTATCTGTACTTTAATTTTTAACACCATCAGGCACTGGTCAGCATATAAAGCAATTCGGCCGAAACATAATAGAGGTGACTCAATTGTTTTATGCGCCTTACCAATAACACAGTCATGAGGATGATCATTTCGTCTAAATATTTAAGCCAATCAAAAATCGCGATTCTGATGCTGAAAAAGACCAGTGTTAACACGGTAATTCATACGTGTTTTTACGTAATATGTAATAATTCTCAGATGAAATTTCCTTTGAGGAAAAAAAATAAAACTCTATTGTGTTGAAAAGACGCAATGATTTTTTTATCTTTCAGAACTAAATTATAAAAACCTGAGAATCATGCTAAACAGAAGAAAATTCCTTATGGGCACGGGTGCGGCTGCGCTTGGTGCATTGATATTGCCAAAAGCAGCTTCGGCATTTTTAGCTGAAGCGGGCGAACACCCGCTTGGCCTGCAGCTTTTTACCCTATTTAATGTGATCGATGCCGATGTAAAAGGCAACCTGAAAAAAGTAGCCGATATCGGTTTTAAAGAAATAGAGTCGGCTTTTAGTAAGCTGCCGGGCTATTACGGTATGAAACCAAAGGAGTTTGTTTCCTTATGTACTGAATTGGGTCTTTCCTGGAAATCGCACCACGTATTGGGTGCCCCATTTAAATTGCCCCCGGGAACAAAATTACCTGCGGGGATGACCTTGCCGGCGCACATGCCCAACTTAAGGGACGATATGCAGCAACTGGTAGATCAGCTTGCTGAAGGAGGTACACCTTACATGGTGTGCGCCAACATCCCAACAGGAACATTGGACGAGATAAAACAAGCCGGAGAGATATTAAACAAAACAGGCGAAGCCTGCAAAAAAGTGAATATTCAACTGTGTTACCACAACCACGATATGGAGTTTAAGAATGTAGAAGGTAAAATACCTTACCATCTGTTGTTATCAGAAACACAGGCTGACCTGGTAAAAATGGAGCTCGACCTGGCCTGGGCAACCAAAGCAGGCGTTGATCCGGTTGAATTGTTTAAGGCACATCCCGGCCGCTTCCCTCTATTGCACGTAAAGGATATCAGCAAAGATTTTACAACCCTTGAGCCGGTAGGCGAAGGTGTGGTAGATTTTAAACGCATTTTTGCAAATGCCCAAACTGCAGGAGTAAAACATTATTTCGTGGAGCACGATATGCCTAAGGACGCATTTGCCAGCATAGCAACCAGCTATAAAAACTTAAGGGCGATGGGAGTGTAATAGAAGTCTGATGTCAGTAATCAGATGTCAGAAGATTTTTGAATAGGTATGTCTGACATCTGACCTCCGATATCAGACTTCTTCAAAAAACTTTCTCATCTCAAAATCATTTATCAGGGTATTGATGGCTAAAAAAGCCGTGAATACCCTATTTTTATTTGGTTACGGCCAAACGGCGAGTAACATTTGACACTGCTATACATCCAATAAAAAAATATAACGAGTGGAAACTATTCTGAATATTACCAGTCTTGGTAAAACCTATAACAGCGCCGGCAAAACCCTTACGGTGCTTGATAATATCAACTTTTCTGTAAATGCCGGATCAACCAATGCTATCGTTGGTCCTTCGGGCAGTGGAAAGACAACACTGCTGGGTTTGTGCGCTGGACTGGACCGTTCATCAACCGGCGTTGTTGAACTCAATGGTATTAACCTGGGTGGTTTGAGCGAGGACCAACGCGCACAGGTGCGTAACCAATTTGTAGGTTTTATCTTCCAGAATTTCCAGTTGCTGCCAACACTAACCGCTTTGGAAAACGTAATGGTACCCCTGGAACTGCGTGGCGAAAAGAATATCAAAGCCAGGTCGATGGATCTGCTTGATAAGGTGGGTTTGAGCGACCGCGGTCACCATTACCCGGCACAACTATCAGGCGGCGAGCAGCAGCGTGTGTCGCTGGCAAGGGCATTCAGCAATCAGCCTAAAATATTATTTGCCGATGAACCAACAGGGAACCTGGATGCCGAGACGAGTGAGAAGGTGGTTAAGTTGATATTCGACCTGAATCGCGAGGCGAGCACAACACTTGTATTGGTAACCCATGACCTTGACCTGGCCGCCAAAACACAACGCATTATCCGCATTAAAGGCGGCAAACTGGCTGCTGATGATAAGACTAACTTAAGCGCTTAACAGGTTATGGATAACACCCCCGTAAATTATAAGCGCAAGCTTAATATTCCCTGGCTTTTTGAGATGGCCTGGCGTGATAGCCGCCGCAACCGTTCGCGGTTGTTCCTGTTCATTTCTTCCATCATATTTGGTATCGCAGCACTAGTAGCTATCTATTCATTCGGCTTTAACCTCAAAAAGGATGTAGATGCGCAGGCCGCAACATTAATCGGCGCCGACCTGACCATCAACAGCAATAAGCCTGTAGATAAGTCCATGCAGCCATTGATCGATTCACTAGGCGACAGGCGCTCACTGGAACGGAGTTTTGCTTCCATGATCCTGTTCCCCAAAAGTGGCGATACGAGATTGGTACAGGTACGCGCATTGCAAGGTGCGTACCCATATTATGGCAGTTTAGAAACAACACCAATAAGTGCAGGTACGGATTTCAGAACGGCAAAAAAAGCGTTGGTGGATCAAACCCTGATGCTGCAATTTAATGTGAAAGTGAACGACTCGATCAAAGTTGGCAACGTTACTTTCCTGATAGCCGGGACATTAAATAAAGCCCCCGGGCAAACAGGCATATCCTCGGGCATTGCCCCTATAGTATACATCCCCATGCAATACCTGGATCAAACCGGGTTGATGCAGAAGGGCAGCCGTATCAACTATAACTTCTATTATAAATACGATCATAGGGTCGACATGGCCAAACTGGCCAAAAGCCTCGATCCAAGGCTTGATAAAGCAGGAATGAATTATGACACCATCGACACAAGGAAAGAAAATACCGGCCGTGCCTTTGGCGATCTCACACGATTCCTATCCCTTGTCGGTTTTATTGCTTTGCTTTTGGGCTGCGTGGGCGTAGCCAGCGCCATCCATATTTATGTGCGCGAGAAGATCGCTTCTATTGCCATTATGCGTTGTTTGGGGGTAAAAGCTTATGAAGCATTCCTGATCTACCTGATACAGATCGTGTGTATTGGCCTGATTGGTTCAGCTATAGGGGCAGTATTGGGTAGTTTTGTACAGCACCTGATACCTTATGTATTTAAAGATTTTCTGCCCATATCAATTTCGACAGACATCGCATGGATGGCCATCGCACAAGGAGTACTTCTGGGTGTAATCATATCGATTCTGTTTGCCTTGTTACCACTCATCGGCATTCGTAATATATCGCCGCTGAATACTTTAAGGATATCCTACGAACAGCTCAACCTGCTGCGCGACCCACTTCGCTGGCTGGTTTATCTGCTGATCGTATTGTTTATCATGACATTTACTTACCTGCAGTTGGATAGCTGGTTGGCAAGTATATTCTTTACTATAGGCATTTTTATAGCATTCCTGGTATTGACTTTGATCGCAAAACTACTGATGTATTTAGTCAGGATGTTTATAAAAAGTACGTGGAGTTATTTATGGAGACAGGGTTTTGCCAACCTGTATCGCCCTAATAATCAAACTGTCATCCTGATCGTATCCATTGGGTTGAGTACGGCTTTTATATGTACGCTGTTATTTATCCAAAGCCTGCTGATTAAACAGGTGGCCATATCAGCGATGGGTAACAAAGTCAATATGGTCTTGTTTGATATTCAAACAAAACAAGAAAAGGGCGTTGCTGATTTGGCCAGGGAGCATCATTTGCCCATTTTACAGCAAGTGCCCATAGTTACTGTGCGAATTAAAAAGATCAATGGCAAAACAGAGGAAGAAACAAAAAAGGATACTTCTATAAAAGTAATACCCTGGCTATTTGCTAATGAATTCCGGGTCACCTATCGTGATACGCTTAGCCCGACTGAGAAAATAACAGATGGTGACTGGATAGGCAATGCACCCAGGACAGGAGAGGTGCCCGTATCCTTCCAGGACCGCTTTGCAAAGGGTAATGGTTTAAAATTGGGTGATCACCTGGAATTTAATGTGCAGGGAATTACTATACATGCTAAAATTACCAGCCTGAGGCAGGTGAACTGGAATAAACTGCAAACTAATTTTAACATTGTATTCCCGAGGGGGGTCTTGGAAGATGCGCCGCAGTTCCATGTGCTGCTTACCCGTACACCATCAAAGGCGGCATCAGCCTCATTTCAGCAGGCGGTGGTAAAAAAATTCCCCAACGTTTCTATGATCGACCTCGGCTTTGTACTAAGCGTCCTCGACGACCTGATGGACAAACTGGGCGATATCATCCGCTTTATGGCGATGTTCAGCATAATTACCGGCGTGGTGGTACTCATCGCTTCGGTTCGGATCAGTAAATACCAGCGTATACAGGAAAGCGTGCTGCTCCGTACCATGGGTGCCAGCCGGAAACAAATTTTGGCAATTACTGCAATTGAGTATTTCTTTTTAGGGGCCCTATCCGCGGCAACAGGTATCCTGATCGCTTTTGCCGGTAGCTGGCTGCTCGCAAAATATAGCTTCGATATACCATTTAATGCCAGCATGCTGCCCGCCTTATTACTATTTTTGGCAATAGCCATACTAACCATCCTGATCGGTCTGTTTAATAGCAGGGGTATTTTAAATAAACCCCCGCTGGAAATTTTGAGGCGTGATGTATAGCCTGGTTAAAACCTTTAGAAAATGAAAGAAATAAAATGGGTTGCCTGTCTTTTTTCAATATTGATTCTATCCGCTTGCGGAGGAAAAAGCACGTCAACCGATACGCAGCAATCAGCATCAACTACCGATTCAACCGCCACCACCTCTAACAAAAAGAATATCTTATTTTTTGGCGATAGCCTTACCGCAGGCTATGGCCTTGACGACCCTTCGGATGCTTTCCCCGGCGTAATACAACGAAAAATAGACTCGCTGAAATTACCCTACGCCGTAGTGAATGCCGGTGTCAGCGGGGAAACCACCGCAGGTGGCCTGGCCCGTATCGACTGGATATTGAAGCAAAAAGTGGACATATTCGTACTTGAACTCGGTGCCAATGACGGCCTCCGCGGAATACCCGTTGCAGAAACTGTAAAAAACCTGCAATCCATAATCGATAAAGTAAAAGCCAAATACCCTGATGCGAAACTGGTACTGACAGGTATGCAGGTACCGCCAAGCATGGGCGCCGACTATATCACCGCCTTTAAAGACCTCTTCCCAACACTTGCCGAAAAAAATAAAATACAATTGGTACCTTTTCTCTTAGCCGGTGTAGGAGGCAACCCAAAACTGAACCAGGCGGATGGTATACACCCTACCGAAGAAGGCGCTAAAATTGTAGCGGATAATGTATGGAAGGTTTTGAAGATAAACCTATAACGTATAACAAGGCCCGGTAAACAAGTATTAGTTTTCCCTCTGGAAATATTGCTTGTAAGTATATGGCCTGGTTAATTTGTTGATTTGCTCATGCAAATACTTCTGCCAGTTGTTAAAATCGCGTCCCGTGTAACCTGTCGGAACAATCGGTTGTTGTGTAAACGTTCGTTTCATTGTAATACCCATTTAGTTAATAAATCTTGTTTTATGAATGATATATTAGCCGGGTCTCCGGAAATAAAGGAGGCCAGTCCATGCCCACCTTTAAATTTTTTATTTGGGGCATCACTAAATGATATGCATATTCTGTGCCAAACCACTGATAACCAATTGTGTACTTATTGATTTTTATATAAACAAGTGTTGAAAATGGCAGGGGATTAACTTTAAATAATTGCTAATATTAATTTGGAAATGTGGTACTTAACATGGTGTTGAAAACTATCAATATGCTCTCCGTTTGAATATTGTCATTTTTGATAAACCTTGAAATGAACTTATGAGATCATTGGCGGAGTTAAAAGAAGAGGCCGCTTATTTACAACTGCAAATCAGGAAGCTTTTATTAGGTAAAAACAGCTTCGAGGAAGGTATCGCCGATAAATTAACGATTATTTCCACCATTACCACCCTCCGGGAGCGTCTCGTAAAAATTCAAATGGAGATCAGGCTAAGATTCCCGGATGCGGAATAAAATACCCACTTTTTCTTAGTGACTGTATAGTAAAAGATTAATTATCTTTACAATAACCTCCAATAATATTGATAAACCAATTGTCCATGCAACCAAACTTCAGGAGTTATCGGTGCCTTTTCATTTTGGGTATAATGCTATGCGGCATCAAACTTTCAGCGCAAGAGCTTTATACCATGCCCAAAGGACAGCAATCCCGCATGAGCAGTTTTGAAAACCTGAACGGCATGAAGGGGCAAGGCGGAAAATCAAACCAAACTGCAAAAGGGAATGCTTTCGAATCACTCAAAGCAGGTGAAAGCAAAACTTTGCTCAATGTAAGCTCTGCCGGTATGATACAGCGTATGTGGGTTACTATTAACGACCGCAGCCCTGCAATGCTGCGCTCCCTGCGTTTGCGCATGTATTGGGATGGTGCCGATAAACCAGCTGTGGATGTCCCCTTTGGCGACTTTTTCTGCGCACCACTTGGGAGGCCGGTTGCATTTCAATCAGCTTTGTTTACTGATCCCGAGGGGCGTAGTTTTAATTGTTATATACCCATGCCTTTTAAAACGGGTGCCAAAGTGGTGCTCACCAATGAAAGGAAAACCAATCTCGACCTGCTGTTCTTTGATATAGATTACATTATATCGGACAAGCCCCAAACAGATATGCTTTATTTCCACGCCTGCTGGAACAGGGCTATCCACCCGGTTTTAGAGAAAGATTTTGAATTGTTGCCCAACGTAAAGGGCCGTGGCCGGTTTTTGGGCGTAAACGTCGGGATAAATGTAGATGCCATTTACGGAAACACCTGGTGGGGCGAGGGAGAAGTAAAAATGTATATCGACGGCGATACCACACACCCTACCATTAACGGCACGGGTGCCGAGGACTATATCGGCACCGGCTGGGGCGAAGGCACCTTTACCAATTTATACCAGGGGTGCATGATAGCCGATACTGCAAAAAGGCAATACACCTTTTACCGTTTCCATATACCGGATGCTGTTTATTTTAATGATAATTTCCGTGCAACGATACAGGAGTTAGGCGGCGGCAGCAATGCAGAAGTAAAAGCAGCAATAGCAAAAGGTGCGCAGCTTAAACCGGTAACCGTAGCGGGCAACAAGGGCTTTGCCCGTTTGTTAGATCATCCGCAGGCAATAACAGGTCCTAATTTCCCCAACGGCTGGGTTAATTTTTACCGCATTGACGATTACTCGGCGACGGCTTACTTTTACCTGGATAAGCCGGTGAGCAATTTAAAGGAATTGGTTGGGGTAGAGGAGAGAGTGAAATAACCTGCATAATCATATTTTACCCTGTATTTGCATGAAATATTAAATTGAATGTTAATATTTGTACATTGATCTGATGTGCAAATGAAGGTTCTTCAATTTACTATCCCGGTGGCCCATGATAAAAGCGTGATTGTTCAGCAGGACGAACTGCCTCATTTTTATCCGCACCTGCACAGGCACAAGGAAGCGCAGGTAACCTGGATACTGGCGGGCGAGGGTACGTTGATAGCCGGTAATAATATGCATACGTTCAAGGCCGGGGAGATATATTTACTCGGCGCTGATCAGCCCCACCTGTTTAAAAGCAACCCGGAGTATTTTCAACCTGGCAATAAGAAAATAATAAAAACGCTGACCATTTTTTTCGACCCCAACGGCAGCCTTGCATCTATGTTTGATCTCCCTGAAATGAAAATATTCAAAGATTTCGTGCAGCAAACACAACAAGGGCTTAAGCTCCCGTCTGAATTTGTAGACAAAGTGTCCCGCATTATGCTTGATATTCGTAAAACAAGCGGCCCCAACCAGATGATCCATTTTTTACAACTGCTTGGGGTATTGCAGGATATTGCTCCCCGTCCGGCGCCATTATCCGCATCCGGCATCTCGCATGGAATAACTGAAAGCGAAGGGATAAGGATCAGTAATATTTATAATTACATCTTACAGCACAGTAGTGAAGCCATTACCCTGGATGACGTGGCCCGCGAAGCCTGCATGACGCCGCAGGCCTTTTGCCGCTACTTTAAAAAGCATACCGGCCACACCTTCGTTTCCTTCCTGAACGAAATGCGCATCAACGAGGCCTGCAAAAAACTAACTGATAATAAATACGAAAGCATTTCGGTAGTGGCCTACAAATGCGGCTTCACCAGCATCACCAATTTTAACCGGGTTTTTAAAGGTGTGATGGGTAATTCGCCGAGAGGGTACCTGGATAATTATTTAAATAAAGTGGGGGAAGTGCAGTGACCAGATATATAATAGAACCCTCTCCTCTGGAGAGGGCAGGGTGAGGCTAAGCCGCTTTCTCCTTTTTCTCCAAAAACTTCTTCTGATACTGCAGCGGTGTTTTCCCGGTTACCTGTTTAAAGTATTTATGAAAACTGGCAAAATTCCGGAAGCCGCTTTCAAAACAGATCTGCTTGATGCTGATCTTATCCTCTATCAAAAGCTTGCAGATGTGTCCCACCTTAATCTCATTAATAAACTGCGAATACGTTTTGCGTGTACGCGATTTAAAGTAGCGGCAAAAAGAATGCGGACTGATATTGGCTATCGCAGCTATTTCTTCAGTAGCAATATGTCGCCTGAAATTGGCCATTGTAAATTCGTAGATCGCGTTGATGCGGTCATTTTCTGCCTCCTTATAGTCGTTGTCAAAACCAATTGAAGCCAGCGGGGTTAAATAGCTTTCCGAAATTAAAGTCAGCGCCTCTATTAACAGAATCACTTTGCGGCTCCCCTCGGCATGAAGCATTTTTTCCAGCAGGTCCGCAATCTGTCCTTTGGTTTTGCCCTCAATGGATATTCCCCTTTTCGCCTTCTCGAAAACAGACCGGATACCGGTATTTTCGGGGAGCATCAAAAATTCTTCCCCCCAAAAATCTTCCCTGAAGTGGGCCACCGTTACATCGGCATGCACATCAGCGCTCTCCTTAAAATAAATATTATCAAAACGCCAGTAATGGGGCAGGTTTGATCCCACCAACACCAGGTCGCCATCTTTAAAATTCTTAATATGATCGCCAATAAATTGGGTGCCGTTCCCTTTTTTAAAATGGATCAGTTCGGCCTCAATATGATAATGCCATTTATTATTAACATAGGGCACCTTGTCCTGCCTTACACTAAAGGAGGATAATGGTTGCCGCGGGATTTTCAGCAACTGCGGTTTCATTACAGGATTGGTTTGATCGGTTTATAATTAAGACCAAAATACATAAAAATTATTTAATTAAATAAAACAATGCCAAAATAACTTAATATATAGATAATAAAATAAAAATTTATATCCGGTATATTTATTTCTTTGTAAAATACCAATCAATTAATTAAACCTGTGCTGCAAGCCATAGTGAAAGCGTTAAACTACAACTCAATTAAACTTAATTTATGACAAAGAAAAACGGCATTTTTGCGGTTGCCCTTATCACTTCTCTATTCTTTTTATGGGGATTTGCGCTCAATCTCAACTCCATCCTGGTGCCACATTTAAAAAAGGCATGCCAGCTGACTGACCTGCAATCTGCTTTCGTCGATTCAGCCTTTTACATTGCTTATTTCGTGGTTGCTTTCCCTGCAGGGATGTTCATGCATAAGTATGGTTACAAGGCAGGTATCATATTCGGGCTTGTGATGTTTGCCATAGGCGCTTTCCTGTTTTACCCGGCTGCTACAACACGGTTGTACGGCTTTTTCCTTTTTGCACTATTTATCATAGCCAGTGGCTGCGGATTTTTAGAGACTGCCGCCAACCCCTATATAAACAACCTTGGCGACCCAAAAGATGCAACATTTCGTATCAATTTTGCGCAGTCATTCAATGGACTGGCCGCAACTTTAGCGCCGCTGCTTGGAGGTATTTTCATCCTCTCAGGTAAAACATTAACGGCTGCTCAAGAAAAGGCGATGCCGCCTCAACAATTGAACAGTTACCTTCAAAACGAGTCTGATGCGGTAAAAATCCCATATATCATCATAGCGCTGGCTGTTCTATTAGTTGCCATTCTGATCTGGCGTACGAAATTGCCCGATATCCACGAACATACTGCAGCTGATGACGATACTAAATCAGGACGATCTATTTTCAAGGAAAAGAACCTGATGCTGGGTGTATTGGGCATATTTTTTTATGTTGGTGCACAGGCATCCATCCAAAGCTTTTTTATAAGGTACTCAAAATATGTCGCTGCTATTGATGAAAAGTATGCATCCCAATTGTTGTCGGGAGCTTTTTTAGGTTTCATGGCAGGCCGTTTCTTGGGTACAGCTTTAATGAAATATATTGCTCCTGTTAAGTTATTGATAATTTATAGTGTGATCAACTGCGGTCTGCTTATCCTTGCATTTACTGTCGACGGAAAATTGTCGGTTTACGCCATCATGGCCGTGCCATTCTTTATGTCGATCATGTTCCCGACCATTTTCTCATTAAGCATTCAGGGACTGGGCGAAAAGACAAAAACAGGCTCGTCATTGCTGATCATGGGTATTGTAGGTGGTGCGGTAATCCCGCTGTCATTAGGATTGGTTTCTGATGTCAGCAATATCCGCATCGCTTATCTTGTACCGCTCATTTGCTTTGCTTACATCTTCTTTTTTGCATTCAAGAATATTAAGGTTAAAAATGTTGAACAGGTTCTGGCCCATTAATCATAAAACTATGTTACGGAAAATTTCATTTTTATTATTACTCGCATCAGTTACGTTAACCGCTTCTGCCCAGCAAAAAAAGTTAGGCACCGAAACAGACGCCCAAAAGAAACAACGAATGGAATGGTGGACAGACGCCCGCTTCGGGATGTTTATTCACTGGGGATTGTATTCACAGGCTGCCCGGCATGAGTGGGTAAAACATAATGAGCATCTGACCAATGCGGAGTACCAAAAATATTTCGACGAGTTTGATCCGGATCATTTCGAACCCAAAAAATGGGCAAAAGAAGCTAAAGCTGCCGGTATGAGATATGCCGTATTAACTACCAAGCACCACGAAGGTTTCTGCCTGTTCGATACCAAATATACCAACTACAAAGCCACCAATACCAAAGCCAAACGCGACCTGGTAAAGGAATTTGTAGAAGCTTTCAGGGCCGAAGGATTGAAGGTTGGATTTTATTATTCGCTGCTCGATTGGCATCACCCTGATTATACTATGGATAATGCGCACCCGCTGGTGCAGGTAGATACCAGCAAAGCCAATTATGATCGCCTGAACAAAGGCCGTGATATGAACAAATACCGCGAGTATCTGAAGAACCAGGTTACAGAGCTGATGACCAAATATGGCAAGATAGACATTTTATGGATGGATTGGTCGTGGACCAAGGGTGATAAACACGGAAAATGGGGGGATGACTGGGGCGGAAAAGACCTGCTGAAACTTGTAAGGAAATTACAGCCGGGTATTATTGTAAACAACAGGCTCGGTCTTTATGATTATAGTGATGGCGGTGATTTTGAAACACCTGAACAGGTGAGCAGTACTGAACTGGAAAAATACAAAGGCAAGACCTTTGAAACCTGCCAGACCTTCTCCGGCTCGTGGGGCTACTACCGCGATGAAAATACCTGGAAAACACACCGTCAGTTGCTCGATCTGCTGATCACCTCAGTAAGCAACGGGGGCAACCTGATATTAAATGTTGGTCCGACTGCACGCGGAGAATTTGATTATCGTGCAAACCATGCGCTCGATAGCTTGTCCTATTGGATGCATGCAAATAATAAGGCAATTTACAATTGCACTTTGGCGCCGGCACAGTATAAAGCGCCGGAGGGCAACAAACTGACATACAATCCTAAAACCAGGCTTTTGTATATCCATTTGTATAATTACCCAACAGATGGCAAACTGGTATTGCCGGATTACAAAGGAAAAGTGAAATATGCCCAGCTGTTGAACGATTATTCGGAAGTAAAATATACGGCTTCAGGTGGAAACGATCTGGAGTTATCATTGCCAAAAAACAAGCCGCCTTACGAAATACCTGTGGTTGAACTAACACTACAATAATGAAAAGATATTGCCTGGCACTCGACTTGAAAGATGACTCTGCATTAATAGCAGAGTATGAGGAATACCACCGTAATGTGTGGCCCGGTATCAAAAAAAGTATCACTGATTCGGGTATTACTGATATGGAGATATACCGTTTTGACAACCATTTGTTTATGATAATGGATACGGATGATACCTTCACCTTTGAGCGCAAGGCGGCAATGGATACCAGCAATCCCGAAGTACAGCAATGGGAAACCCTGATGTGGAAATTCCAGCAGCCATTAAAAAATGCAAAACCAAACGAGAAGTGGGTACTAATGGAGAAGATTTTTGGTTTAGTTGATTAAGTAAAATAAAATCATGTAAATCCTTTAACCAGGTAAATCATGGTTCAGACGCATAAAAATGACACAAGAACATAGTTTTTTACGCATACACCCCAAAGATAATGTGCTGGTCGCATTACGTGACCTGGAACAGGGTACAACAATAGAATTTGAGGGACAAACCTTCAGTCTCGCAGATCGAGTAGCTGCAAAACATAAATTTACGTTAACTGATTTGCAGCCCGACGACTCCATATTTATGTATGGCGTACTGGTAGGCAAGGCGACAAAAGTTATCCCGCAGGGCGGATTGGTATCGACAGAGAACATTCACCATGCCTCGAGCGAGTTCCACATGGGAAAACGCAAACTCGATTGGCACCAGCCGGATGTATCCAAATTTGCGAGCAGAACATTTAATGGTTACCACCGTGCCGATGGATCGGTAGGTACAGGTAATTACTGGATTGTGATCCCACTGGTATTTTGTGAGAACCGGAATATCCAGGTAATGCGCGAAGCATTGGTAGATAAACTGGGTTACAAAAAGGCGAAGAGTTATGAGACCGAGGTAGAGCAACTGATGGGTCTTTACGAGGCAGGCAGATCGACCCAGGAAATATTGAGCGCCGATATACAGTCTGGCGCCGAAAAATCAGGCAATAAACGTTTCTTTAAAAATATCGACGGTATCAAATTTTTGACCCACGATATGGGCTGCGGCGGTACCCAGCAGGATTCCCAAGCTTTATGCGGTTTACTGGCCGGATATATCACCCATCCCAATGTAGCCGGGGCAACCGTTTTAAGCCTGGGGTGCCAGCACGCACAGGCACATATCCTGCAGGATGAGATCGCCAAACGCGACCCGGATTTCAAAAAGCCGCTGGTAATACTGGAACAACAAAAAATGGGTACCGAAAGAAACCTGTTGCAAGAAGCCTTGAAACAAACTTTCGCGGGCCTTGTAGAAGCTAATCAGAATGAGCGCAAACCTGCACCATTATCAAAATTGTGTATCGGTTTAGAATGTGGTGGTTCGGATGGCTTTTCGGGCATATCAGCTAATCCGGCACTGGGCTACGTGTCTGATATTTTAGTTTCTATTGGCGGCTCAGTTATTCTATCAGAGTTCCCGGAACTTTGCGGCGTAGAACAGGAACTGAGCGACCGTTGCATAGATGAAGATACCGCCAAACGCTTTATGGACCTGATGATCACTTATAACGCCAGGGCAGAAGAAGGTGGCTCAGGCTTTTATGCTAATCCGTCTTTCGGTAATATCAAAGATGGTTTGATCACCGACGCCATTAAATCTGCCGGTGCTGCAAAAAAAGGCGGAACATCACCCGTTGCAGCAGTACTGGACTACCCTGAAAAAGTAAGCAAAAGCGGACTGAATCTGCTATGCACTCCTGGTAGCGATGTGGAAAGTACAACTGCCGAAGTAGGCTCGGGTGCCAACATTGTATTGTTTACTACCGGCCTCGGCACTCCGACAGGTAATCCTGTTGCGCCGGTGATCAAGCTATCAACCAATACGGTCACTTACAAAAAGATGCCGGATATTATCGACATCAACTGCGGCACTATTATAGAAGGAACCGAAACCATTAAACAGGCAGGCGAACGTATCCTGGAATACGTGATCAAAGTAGCCAACGGCGAAGAACAGCCAAAATCTGTTCAACTGGAACAGGACGATTTTATACCGTGGAAGAGGGGAGTGTCCTTGTAAATTATTAAATATCGAATACTGAATATCGAATGACGAATAATGAAGTAAGTCAATACTTCGGCGTTCGGAATTCAAAATTCGGTGTTCATTATTATAAAAGAACATGTTTTCATTACAAAATAAATCAGCAGTAATAACAGGTGGCGGCAGCGGAATAGGCAAAGCCATAGCCGAACTTTTTGCCAAACAAGGTGCTGCTGTACATATCATCGAACTGGATGAAGCGACTGCGTCTGCAACAGTTAACGCCATACAACAAAACGGGGGCACAGCATCCTATCATATCTGCGATGTGAGCAAACAGCAGCAGGTACTGGATATTTTCAATGGTATCGGCCAGATCGATATTTTGGTAAATAATGCAGGCATTGCACATATCGGCGCTGCCGCTACCACGAATGAGGCGGACTTCGACAGGGTTATGAATGTGAATGTAAAAGGCGCTTACAACTGCCTGTTTGCGGCCCTTCCGTTGATGAAAGCCAAAGGCAGTGGGGTGATCCTCAATACAGCATCTATTGCCGCAAGTGTGGGGATTA
>Ga0307510_10002814_pt1 | contig 19950 bp, 8 predicted proteins | sample 12_EM_MG_FD_207224 | JGI IMG/M metagenome (GOLD analysis project Ga0307510, IMG submission 207224) | Populus trichocarpa ectomycorrhiza microbial communities from riparian zone in the Pacific Northwest, United States - 12_EM | ecosystem: Host-associated > Plants > Roots > Unclassified | place... | reverse complement strand
CTAAAAAAGACCTTGTTTGCCAGTTTTTAAGAAAACTGGATGGGAAGCCTATCCCCGACCCATAGAGGGCGTTTAAGCCGTTCTTGGACGTAAAACCAAGGGAAGATGTGAGCCACAATCATAACTACCTGTACATACCCATGCCTTTTCAAAATAAATAAATAAAGAGAGAGTGAGACTCCAGCTAGCTTACATATAGGTGGTATGATTGCATTTTTAATTTCTCATCTATAAAACCTTATCTTCCTTCCCTTCATTTCTACTCAACCCATGCATTCAACGGATATAGAAGTGTGTACAAATGGCAGGTTCCTCAAGTCATCACATAAGAAATATTTGTGTTTTCGGTGGATCCAGTCTTGGGAAGGAAATAGAGTTTTTAGAATCAGCAAATCATCTTGGTCAGATACTAGCTGAGAGAAAGATTCATTTAGTGTAGGCAGCCTTAGGTTAATGGGGGGTGGTTCAATAGCTGTATTTTTAGGAGGCAGTCAAGTTTTGGGGGTCGTACCCAAAACTTTAGCAAAAGAGGACATCATTGGAAAAACAATTGGAGAGGAACTACAGGTCTCCACAAATCGAATGAATGCGATGTTTAACCATGTTAATGCCTGCATTTCTTGACCAGGTGGTCTAGGAACATTGGAAGAGATCTTTCATATTTCCTCTTGGGCCCAACTACACATTCACCATAAATCCATAGGTCTGTTAAATGTTAATGGTTTTTATGATAATTTGTTGTCTTTTCTTGATCATGCTGTGGAACAAAAATTTCTAACATCTTCGGCACGACAAATCATAATCTCTGCTACTACTGCTAAACAATTGATTGACCAACTACAATCTTTCATCTCTGTAATTGATCCCTCCATGAGTCTCATAAATTGGTCAACTAAGGAAAGCCGTAAAAAGCTTAGATTGGATTTAAGCCTTCGTTTGTGAAACCTTGTGTCTTTTGGTTTTATTAATAGCATTTTATTTTATTTTGTTATTTCTTATATTTGTTTAAGTGTGTTTTAGGTTTGTTAGTGTTCGCTGTTTCAGGTGATGTCTTCTATACTATATCTTTCTACCTTAGGACATTGAGGACAATGTCTCGTTTTGGTTGGGGGGAGAGGGTAGTAGTTGACATTAAAAAAAAAAACTTACTAACTCTTTTTGCTATTTTTAAAACCATTTGACAAAACTGTTATTAGGATGGTAGAGTAAGGAGGAATTTTATTGACTCTTAAGACACATCTTAGTAAATATTTTTATCAAGGTCTATCAGAATACTTCTTGAAATATTTAGGTTTACAAACTCTCGCATTGTTATCACTTGATTCTGCTCATATACTCATTTAACAAGTATTCTTAAATCTTCATTTTCACACACACACTTTAACATATGATTGTGGGTTGCACATTGGATTATTACATTATTTATGTTCTTTTGTTAAAGGTAACAACTAAGGGAAAGGGATAGTATATAATTTGCAAAAGAAAAAAAAATTAATGATAATAAAAACATAGATAAGTTTGGTTTCGTAACCTCCCTAACCTTAGCAATTAAGCCCGAAGGGGTGTTTTAACACCTTATACCCTAAAGTCAACTGACTTGGGAGCTATTGGCCCAACGTTTACATGGGTTAAGGAGAAAAGCTTAAGGGAATCAAGCATTGCACTATCTACGTATTAGTATCTGCAACCCGAGTTACTAAGCTCGTAGGGGTGTCTCAACACCTAATACCCTAAGACCAACTGGTATGGGAGTCATTAGCCGAAAGCTCGTTACATGAGTTAAAGATGCATTGTGTTTTAAGTTATATGTATATATATTAAAAAAATAAAAAGAAAAAAAAAGATAATAATCCCAACCCAAGGAAGTTAACCTTAAACATTAGAACAAAAATTCTGTTTTCTTCCAAGTAAAGCCTCATAACTATATATTGATATATTGAGCACAAAAGGAAGGTTTATTAATATCTTGTTTAAGAAGTATGAAGCAGATATATAAATTTAATGAGAGTTTGTTTACTTGGATAGATTAATGGAAGTTGAATAATGAATGCCTTGCTTTGTGGAACTTGCAAATTGTTTTTCTATTTTAACACTTTGATTACTAGGGACTAGTAATAAGCTGGTTGGGGGGTGTGATTAGTACTTAAAAGTGTATTTTTATCAAGGTTTTATATCATCATTTGCACTTAAAGCATCAATAACTTCTTAACTTAAGCATGCTTTATAATATCAAGTCTAATAATATAAGATAGCCTTAATTTATGGTAAATGCTCATTTTAAATGCAGGCCTATCACACCAATCAAAAGATTGATTGATGAGTTCAACTACTGAAATTGAGAAGACAAAGAAAGGGTTAAGCTTAGAAAAGAGATGCTGGTACAGTCCAAACTGGAACACTGTTCAGTCATTTGGTCATATCTAGAGCTGTAGATCTTGGATTTCAATTTGGTTTATATGGCTAGAAAGCTAAGACATGGGCCTAAAACATTCATGCGGAGTCCAAGACTCATTTCTGCTATTTGGAAGTCCAAATCTTAGCAACAACGGAGAAGTCGGAATCTGTCCTGCAGCCTAGACACTGTTAAGTGTTCAGCCCATATCTCGAGTTCTAGAAGTCCAAATACACTGATTCTTTTTTTGTTGGAAAGCTGAGACAATTTCCTAGAACTTTCATAAGGACAATTGGTTCAAATTCTGACATTAGCAATGACGTTTTGTTCAGACAAGAAGATAAGGATTGTCACCAAGTCAAGATGTGGCCACCCACTCAACAATTAGTCATCAAATCAATAGTTCCAAATTTTGGCCTATAAAAGGAGGCATTTGCCATGCATTTAGGCATCTTGGTTTTCACATCAAGATCATGTTCTTGCTCTCTCTCTTTATATTTTTGTAATGCTTAAGTTTTGTTTATATTAATCTCTTGTTTATGCTTTTCATTTCCTTTCCTTTACTTAGTTAACTTATATCTTATTTATGTTCTTATCTTGTTTATTTATGTTTCTCTCTTTCATTATGTTTAGCTAAGTTTATTATGTCAAGGTGAAAAGGTTACACTAATGGTGTAAGAATAAGTATAGTATAAACTCAACATGGACTTTAATGTTTGATACTAACATGTTTTGTATTTGTTATCTTATTCACTCTTAATACTTTGCTTGTTAAATGGTTAATCTAGATTTATGTTGTATAACCTTGGTACAACAAATACTTGGCACTTTCATAGCCCAAACCGTATGGTATAACCGACACCTGTGCTATGAAAGGAACTTGATTTGTTGTTAACATAAGTTATAATCATGAATACCTGACAACATTTACAAGTATTAGCATTACTCGAATAAGATAACTAATGTAATCATGTTAACAATTTATAATCCGATTGGAACCTCTTTTGTGTGTGGTTTCTAGTTGAGTAATAAGAGTTTATACTATACTTGTTTGAAATACCATTAGTGGATCCTCTAACATTGACAATTGTTTTTATCATTGTTTAATCCTTAAATCAATATCACATCTCAAAGCTCTCTTCAACTTATTATTATTATTATTATATAGTTAACCTCCCTATGGTTCGATCCCGATCTTGTCGGGTTATTTATTACTTCGACACTCCTACACTTGGGAGAAGACATCAATCTTTTGGTCGTGTCAATATCTTAGTGTTATATCTTGATTTTGAAATTATTTAGACATAATTTGTTAGGTTATTTCTGAAAATTACAAAACAAATTCATAATGGGTAGTTTGGCGTCAATATCTTTCTTTATTTGATAGTTTTGGCTAAGTAAAAAAATAGTTTCTTTGCTTAGTTTGAGGTATTTGAGTCTTATTTCATTAGTTTTATTATTCTCTAAATTTTTTATATGTCTTCACATCATTTATATTTTGCACAAATTCATTTTGTTATTCGTATTTTCTATTTATAGTTTTGTATTGACAATTTTTAATTTTTATTGCTTTTTGAGTCTATATATTATTTTGGATTGCACAACTGGACCTGTTTGGGAGTGTGGTTGCAGTTGCTTTTCAAAGTACTTTTCATTCCGAAATGTATCAAAATGATGTTGTTTTTATTTTTTAAAAATTATTTTTGAGATCAGCGCATCAAAACGATCCAAAACATACAAAAAAATTAAAATTTTTGGAAACAAGGGTTGGCCGGCGTTTCCAAACGCTCTTTAAGTTGTTGATTGTTTTTTGAATTGTTGTGATATAGTACCTTTAAGAATCAAATTTTTGGAGATTGAGTGAAACAAAGCGAAAATTTGAGCATATTATTGTGAAAAGCCAAGAATTTGAATGAAACACGAGAGGAGTGACATCTATTGAATGTAAACATTGGAGGAAGTGTGTGAGGATATATTTCTATTACTACTAACATGATTTTCAGTTCTTGACGATGTCAACTATAAGTGGGTTATCACCTCCACAGAATAAGAACAATCCAGAATGGGGGGTTATTTGGATATGCAACAACAATTGGAGGTGATGAACTTAAGGTTTGGAGAGGCTATGAATGAGATGGATATATTGAGAATCGAAGTAGCTAGTCTTCGAGATGGGCCAGTTTGTAGATATCCCAAGGGTAGAGGCCTGCGAGATGAGCTATTTCACCTTTAGAGGAGTTTATAGCTGAGAATACAGGTAAAGAGATCAATGATTTTGATCATGAACATAGTGTTAGGATTCGACAACCTAGAACCCACAAACATGGGTGAGTTCGACCACATGATTAATTCCTCTATAGGAGAGCAAATATGAATGATGATTTTTGTGATGGTTTGAACAAAAAATTGAGAAGTATTAAGATGAAGATTTCAACTTTTTAAAGCAAAACTGATCGTGAGACATATTTGAAGTGGGAGAAGGAAGTAGAATTGATCTTTGATGATAGGAAAATAAGGTTAAACTTGTTGTTATTGAATTTATTAACTATATATTTCAAAATTTTCAAGTTATAATTCAATGTATATTTTGTTTAGTTTTATTAATTTGATGATAAAAAAGTATTACAAGGAAGTTATATATCAATTAAATTAAATTAAATCATATCTTAAGCAATTTTAAAAATGTTCTACATCGATATGATATATTAAAAAGAATTTATCAAATTTTCTTAGTGCAAACCTAATATTTAAATTCATAAAATAAAAGAAAGGATTGTATGTACATAACTCTTTGTTTTTAATAAATTTATAGCTAAGAACAAAATTATGTTCAAAAAAATTGTATGGATTTCTTAACAGATTTTCGAATTTGTAGAATTGTAGATAGATCTTTTTCTTTTAAGGAATCGCTATGCCTAATCTAAATTAATTATTCATTTTTCTCTTAGATGTCTGTATAAAGCCCGTTCTTTTTTGTGGGATATATTATATGTTGGATTAGTTTTGGTAAGAAGTTTTATTTGTAACACATGGGATTCCAATTGAAATTTTAATGAGAAAGGGATAACACATGTCTATTGGTTAATCTTATACGAATCCAATATCTCCAAGAAATCTACTTTTATTCTAAAGAAAATTTCGGACCATGCATATTTCTTAATATATAAAAGAAAACATTATACTCCTAATTTTCCCTTCTTCTTTGACCTAATAATGGACTCTCCGAAACTTTCTAAACCCCAAAAGGAAAATAAAACAAAACATGTAAAAGCTTAATTGATATTTTGAGAACTGCTTCGTTGCTTTCTTTTGGTGTTGGCCTAACTCCCCTTGTTTTGGTTTTCACCATCTAATTTTTGTCACAACTTCCAAGCCATATGCGATTTATTTCTTACCGATCTAAGTGCCACTGCATCCCATTCCCATTCCATATTTGAGTTTGGTATGTTTTTCCCACTCTAAAACCTGTCACAAAGCGTGTACTTTCAATTTAACCCAACTCCCTCTCTCTCCCTCTCTCTCTCCTTAGAGTTAAGAAGAGACCTCTGTTCAGGAAATAATAGAAAGATAAAACAAGGACCCTTCAACTGAAGAGTTCTTCTCTAAAAATCTAAATCAAATAACGGTCTTGAGAATTCCAAGGCTCTAAGCAACCGAAGATTAGCTCCAAAACCCTAGTTGCTGACATGTTCTTTTCTTCCCTCAACCCTCTCCTCTCAGCTAAACAATCCCTTCTTATTAGGTCAGACTTCAACTTCTCTAAATTTTACCATGCAAAAAATTTTGCTTTTCTATTTTCTATAGGTGAAAAGTCCATTCTTTTTTCAAGAATTCAAACTAGAAATCAGTGCTTCAAGGACTCCTCTGTTTTTGCTTCAGGATGAAAAAAAAAAAAAAAGACAGATTAATAGAGTTATATTGATGGGTTCCTAAAATAAATTTTTGCCCACCTCTCAATTCCGATTGCTGAATATGGGTTCTGTTAATGCGTTTCTTAATAAGAAATTACTTCCTTTTGCAGCCTCTTTCTGGCTTTCTGTCTCCACTCTGTTCCTTTCTCTGTTTGGTTTCTTCGATAGAACCATGTTCAGGTACTCAGTTTTATTTCTTTAGTTACCTTGTTAGAAGTACTCTAATTTTGCGTCTATTAATTTAAATTCCTTTTTTTCAGAGTGAAGAGCGATAAAAGTTTGGAGGCCAAGGAACCAGAAGTTGAAGTTTCTGAATTTAAGGGAGCAAAAGAAATGAATGAATTAGAAGAAAAGGAAAGGCCAAGTAAAAAAGAAGCCAAGGAACCAGAAGTTGGAGTTTCTGAATTTATGGAGACGAAAGAAGTTGATGAATTAGAAGAAAAAGAAACACCAAAGTTCTTCTTCAAATTTCAGTTTCAAACTTATAGAGAGGAAGATGAGCCTGTTCTCTTGAGTTCGGTACCTCCTACAAGCACTAACAAGTACGAGCTCTTGTCAGAGAGGGATTTCAGTCATTACTTGGAGAAGCCGGAGGTTGTTAGTCTTACAGTGAAAGAGTTGTATGCGGGTTCTAATGGTGAATTTTTTGCCAATAAAAAGATAATGGAGGATGGGGTTTTATCTGATAAGGACTTTGCAGAAAAAGAATCAGAATCAGAAGCAGAATCTGTTCGTGAAGAAATAAAAGAGATTTCTGCAGATAGTGTGCGTGATGAATATGATGCTTCGAGAGATGATGATGCTCCGTTGCTAACAGAGAAGGACTTTATTCTTTCAGATTCTATTGTTTCAAGCCATGAGTTTATGAGTCGTTATGTAGCTTCAACCAGCGATGGGTTCTTGTCACATAAAGATTTTGAAGATGTATTTGGACTTGATATTTTGAAGGAAATTGATGGGCAGACGGAAGAATCAACCGACGAAAATTTGGAGTTAGAGTATTTAGATTTGAAGAATTTGAATGCCGGTTACGAGGCCGATGATTTTGATGAGGAAGATAGTAACATAATGGAAGAGCTTGAAAAGAAAGAAGAGGCTGTGCAGAATCCAGCTAAAGTAGAAGAAGACACAGAAATGCAGTCTGACAAAGATTTTGAAGACAACAACAATTCCAGTAAAAAGGAACATGGCTGCAAAGAAAATGAAGCCAAGGATATTTTAGATATGCCAAAGTCCAATTCTCAGAATTCTTCGGCTGCCGATTCCGAGGATTCAAATGGCTTGGAAACCTTATGGGAGCATCAAGATTTGATAGAACAGCTCAAAATGGAACTGAAAAAGGTCAGAGCTACAGGTCTGCCAACCATTTTAGAAGAAGACGAATCACCGAAAATAATGGAAGATTTGAAGCCATGGAAAATTGATGAGAAGTTCCAGCATGAAGATAGAATGGGTGAGCTTCACAAGTTCTACAAGAGTTACAGAGAAAGAATGCGGAAATTTGATATCTTGAATTACCAGAAGATGTATGCAATGAGTAAGTTACATGTCACTAGCCTTTTCTTCATTCAACTTTTCTTTCTGCAGATGTTTTATCTTTTCCTTTCTAGTTCTTTTGCAATTTGCAATTAAAAAGAAGCATTCAATTTTTTTTTTCTATTGATACTATCAATATTAACCTGCTAATTAAGTTCTTTTAATCAGTGTTAGCTATAGCACAACCTACCTTTGCAGTCTTTTAGAAGTTAGGGGCAACTACAAGGACCCACTAAATCTAGTTTGTTTGGTTCCTGCTCATATCACAGGCATTTAGAGTAGTAATTACACAAAACTAGGAGGTTGAACCGAATTGTGTCGACCTTTTCCACTACCCAAACATGCATACACAACATGGTATCTGATGTTAACATGGCTAGTAAAATCCTTCTACGAGTTCGCTTCTCTTGCACCGTCAAGAATGCTTCTGTTGCTTTCCTCCTTTAAAGCTATTTATCCATCCACGTTAAAAGATAAACCTATCTTTATTCATTTGGGGCCACCTCATTTTATAGCTAGTTGAAGATGCAGATGGCTAATCTTTAATGTCATTCTACCAACCTTTATCTTTCATTCACTGGAATGGCTTTACCTAAATCTCAATTCTCTGCTACATTTCAAATAATCTTGCACTGACTTCAATGCTCCACGTAATCTATTTTCTAAGCATGATTTCTTTTGCAAACAATCTTCTTCTAATAGTAGAATTGGAAAAGAAACGTGCATGATTTAAAATGACCTTTAACCTATAATTATATATATTATCTATGTATTATATGCACAAGTGGTCAATTACATCTCCTGCTTTATTACATTTCAAGTTTCATAAGTGCCTTGTTCCTCGTGCTTCATCACAATCTATAGGCTTTCTTCAATCGAAGGACCCACTTAAATCGATTACAAGGCGTGAAGCTTCAGCTCCAGCATTGACATCCCTTCTTTCGCAGAAATTCCTGCTAAGCAAGCGCAAAAAGTCCAGTTCTGACCCGATGGTGAACTTTATTAGGGAATTGCATAACGATTTGGAAGTGGTGTATGTTGGGCAACTGTGCCTCTCATGGGAAATCCTTCATTGGCAGTATGAAAAAGCGCTAGAGCTATGGGATTCTGATCCTTATGGGATGCGACTCTACAATGAAGTCGCTGGTGAATTTCAACAGTTTCAAGTGCTGTTGCAGAGATTTATAGAGAATGAACCTTTTGAAGGTCCAAGGGTACAAAATTACATCAAGAATCGATGTGTGCTGCGTAATCTCCTTCAAGTTCCAGTAATAAGAGGTAAGCTATTGAACTATCATGAATGTGCATATCCATTGATAGTGACGTACTCTATGGTTGTTTTATGCCCTCAACTGACTATACCAATGAATAACACATTAAGCTAGATGGGACTACAAATAACAATAGATAAACCAGCTCATTTCTTGATTTGTTAGGCAAAAAGAATGAAAGCAGCATTAAAAGCTATCCAGTCTGGCCCTTCGGGAGAGTTTTTTGCATACCAATTAAAAGAAGAAAAGCTTAATTGTTTTGCAGAGGACAGTATGAAGGATAAAAAGGCAAGAGGAAAAGGAAAAGATGGTGATTCAATTACAAGTGATATGCTAGTAGAGATCATGGAAGAATCAATAAGAATTTTTTGGCAATTTGTTCGATCTGATAAAGATGCAGAAAATGTGATATCAAAGGGTCGCAAGGGAACTCAAATAGAACCCCAAGATCCCACTGAGCTAGAGCTATTGACAGAAGTTCGAACAAGTCTTCAAAAGGTTAGCTTCATAATTCTTCTCCATCTATTGCTTTAGGTACTAACCATGTAATCTTGTTTACTAATTTTTGGTATCTCAACGGGAAAACAGAAGGAGAAAAGGCTTAAAGACATTTGGAGAAGTGGAAACTGCATATTGAAGAAGTTCCAAAAACATCAAGGGGACAACTCTGATCAAGTTCTTTGCTTCTTCTCTCAAGTGGATATAAATTTAGTATCAAGGGTTCTGAACATGTCCAAAGTAACAACGGATCAGCTACTGTGGTGTCACAATAAATTGAGCAAGATAAATTTTATTAACCGGAAGATCCATGTAGAACATTCATTTTTGCTTTTTCCATGTTGATAATAGCATGCCCACTGCATATAAGATATCTTAAGAGAAAAGGAAAAGGAATTTTGCATTTTTTCTAGTTTGCATCCTTTGTATTTTGCAATAGTTCATTAGAAGATTTATCACACAAGCTCTTTTTGCTTGTGACAATGAAAATATTTCAATATTAATGAAAAAAAAAACACCCCTATGAACTATGAAGATATCTTCACGGACCAGAATCAACAAGATCGCCCTTTTTCATTCTAGAGCGATGGAAGGATCATGCCATTCCAGTGATTATCTACTGTGAAAAGCTTCATTTAAGGGAACGCTTTTTCCAAAATAAAGGGTATGCATGTTGGCCATGAAATGTTACATCAAGGAATCTTAACTCCTTGATCATGAGAGTGTTTGCAGTACTTTTTAAATTTTACTTAAAAAAACATATTAAATCTTTTTTTTCAAGAGAAATTTTATGATATTCAAAATAATTAGCAACATTTTATTAGTTATGTTATGAGTTTTTTTTTTTGTTTCTATTTAAGGAGGTATAAAAAATAACTAATAATATATTACTAATCACTCTTAAATATCATAATTTTTTTCAATTGTTTTAATACGTTAGATGTTCAAAAAATATTTTAATGTAATTTTATTTAAAAAATGATTATTCATCGTATTACTAAACATACATCTAATAAATGTCTGAATAATGTTAGGGAAATGCATCTCTAATGAATGTGTGAGTTAGGGGAATATTGAACAAACTAATTGTTTGCTTCTTAGTTTTCTCCCTCCATCTTTCCAACGTCTAAGACATTGTAGAGTATTTTTTTTTAATTATTATTATTCTTATCAATCCTTCTACTCTATTAGAAATAAACCCATAGATTATACCGGCCAGAAGCCCAGTTACAACAAACAGTATGGTCCATCACAGGAAAGGAAGGAAACCCTCTATAAAACCAATCTTTTCTTTCACTATCTTTTTCGCACATACATTATGCACTAATAAAAGTTATATTAAACATTCAAATACTATTTGTTAAGTTTTGCAATAAATATAATTTCAATGAAATCCTAGAGGGGGGGTTTTGGGCATGGTTTTTTATTTTCTATTTTGAATTTCAAAAGTTATTTTTTCTAGCCTTTTCAATATTAGTTTTTAATATTTTTTAGGTTTTTAATAAATTAAAGTTTTCCTTTTGTTGTTTGAATTGCAAGTTTTATCATAAAAGTGGCAAATGATGTATCATAAATAAGATAAAAAAAACTTCAATTGATGGATTTTTTTCTTATTCAAACATTTTTGTTTATATATATATAAACAACTGAATCATTAATCTTGAAATCTCGTATTATTCAATGAGGGTAAAATAGTCCTAAACATAATGCAGTCATGTTAACATTTCATGCTAAAAATTATTTTCAAAATGTTTTGGACATAATTACATTTGTAAAATAATAATTGATCATTAACATGTAAAATTTTTAGAAGAATTCACAAGAATAAAAGCAATAGTTATGGATTAAAGTGGGATGCCCTATTCTCCCTTGTTGAATTGTTACTCTCACTTAGTAATTCAGAAAATAACAAAACTAACTTTCTTTTTATTCCACATAAAGTCGAGAGCTATTCTCAAAGTTTATTTTTATTTAATTTAACATTTATTAAATAAAATATTTTAAAGAATTTCAATGATTTAAATTCTAAAGTAAAAAAAGTATATTTATTCAATCAAAATCTTGTCCTTTTATTTATGCATTTCCTTTTTTTATTTGACATAGTTATGACTTTTGTTTATTAACAACATGATTTTTCAATACAAACTTAAAACAATTAAAAATAGAAATCAACAAGAATTCAAATGATTTAAATTTAGGAGAAAAAAACATAGTTATTGTAACAACCCGGCTTTTTCATAGCAAAAAATCAGTGGAATTTTTTTTTTGTAAGTCGTTAGGTTCTCGCTACTTTTCACAATATCATTATGTGAATTTATAAATGCATTCCATTCATTAGCAAGGCACAGCCCACATAGGATAATGTAAATCAACATCCCATAAAAGTGACAATAAACATTCTCGCCACGGTATTTAGGGTTTATCGTAACAAAATTCATCTCTTAGAGTAGTGCAATACTTATATGATTTCATAATACAACATTCTCAAAAAGGAAATATCACATACATACATCCACCACAACATGTTTACAAGATTGTACTTTCGTATCCGTAATTCATTACAATTTTCGATACAAATCTTTACAAAAGTGTTGAATGTCAAATATTCAATTAGTTCGTTCGTTCTTATCAAATACACAACACCTAAAACATACTATTACATAGCATCTTTCAAAAAAAGTGAACCCATGGAACGGACTTTCCTACGCACCTTGATTGTGTGATGTACCTATTACAAAACAACATGGATACAAGAATTGTAAATAATCTCAACATGATAATAAACAACTAGAAGAACATTACCGTTACTTTTCTTATCAACTTAGAATGGGTACATTTCTTCTTTTACTTCTCATATGCATTGTACAATCCTTATTATTTCGTTAAGTGTATTATTCTCACTCATACGCCCCAATCTACATAGGAGTTGTGGAGCCGAAGTTTAAACATCGGTCGGGGTTAATTACTTCACTTTAATCCGGTCATCCACCTTGGATACTTTTAACCATATCTAATTGCAACATTCAAACTCGGGTATCCGTCTTAGATGCCATTAACCAAAACTAATCACAAAATCAAACTTGTCATCTCTTACGAATACCATTAGTCGATGCGAATCATTATAATTAACTCAACCATCTATCTAGGATGCCCTTAGCCAGAGCTAGACATCATATTCAACCCGACCATCCCTCTAGGATGCCATTAACCGAAGCTAATCATCAACGCAACCCGACCATCCATCTAGGGATGTCATTAGCCGAAGCTAATCACCAATGCAACCCGACCATCCATCTAGGATGCCATTAGCCAAAGTTAATCATTAATTTATCTCAATCATCTCCTTAAGATGCCATTAGCCAAAACTAATCATCAAACACAACCCGACTATCCATCGCGGATGCCATTAGCCGAAGTTAATCATCAATTCATCCCAGCCATCCTTTTAGGATGCTATTAGCCGAAGCTAATCATAATATTCATTCAACATTCTATAACAGTTTAGCACTCATTTTATCACAATAGTAGATCATTCATATTACTCATACAAACGTTTCATATTAATTTAGCATTCCTTATAACACAATAGTAGATCCTTCATAATGCTCGTACAAACATTCCAAAATAGATTTGCATACATTATAACACAATGAACTCTTTCATAGTACTCGTACAAATGTTTCGTAACCATTTAACATTCATTATATCACAATAGTAGATCCTTCATGATATCCGTACAAACATTCCATAACAGTTTAGTACAAGTTATAACGTAATAAAAAAACACTTCATAATAAGTTCACTTTGGGGAATTAACGTTATGGTAAAAGGGATGGAAGCCACCTACCTATTCCTCCTGTGGAGTGTCCGTGCCCAATCAAAGATTTGATCCCGGTCGTACAGCCTAATCACATAAATGGTCACAAATCAGCACATTTGCATTCTAACATCACATACTCACCACCATACATATTTCAAGAATCCACATGTTCACATTCAAGTTTTCCACATATTACACAATCATACAATGAATTCATTACAGGCATTTATGTCAATTCTGATATGGAAGTCTGTCATAGAACATCGGCAGCAAAAGCTGATTTGCTGGTGACATAGAATTCGACAGCGAAAACTGATTCGCTGGTGACACAAAATTAGGTAGCAAAAACTGGTTCACTGGTGCTGGTGACATAAAAATCGGCAGCGAAAACTAGTTTGGTTTGCTGGTGACACAGAAATCGACAATGAAAACTAATTCATTGGTGACATAAAATTTGGCAGCAAAAACTAATTCGCTGGTGACACATAATTCGTCAACGCAATCCAGTCCTATGGTAGACGTATGAAATCATCTGCATACCTATTTTTTCGTTACTTAGAAATCGTTGATGAAAACCGAGTCGTTGCCGACTCAGAAATTATCAACGCAACACAGTTTCACAGCTGACGCTGAAATTATCAGCATGTATAGTTCATGATTGACTAAAACATCATTGATGAAAACTGAGTCGCTACCGACTCAGAAATCGTCAACTCAGTCAGTTCTACGATTGATGCTGAAATAATCAACTTATATATTCTACTATTGACATAGATATAATTGATGAAAACTGAGTCACTGCCAACCCAGAAACCATCAATGCAATCCATGTCGCTGCCGATTCAAAAATCAGCAGCGGCGATGGAATTGTTTCTGGTTCTACTTCTTTCTTTTGGCTAAGCGTAAGGTTTACTTTAGGCTTTCCCCCTACCAACGTTTCTCAATCTATTTGGACATAGAACATCGCCGAACCACACTTCATTCATCATACATTATCAAACAACACAAAAATGTCTCCGTATGTTCATCTGCCAAGGTTTCTCTCAAATCATCACTTCCAATACTAGTACCTAACATTGCTACTACCATATATTCTTGCATTCATATTTGTATCATGGCAATGTATCAACACAACTAATAACAATTCTATAACATATACGAGTTCTATTCCATTTTTATGACAAGTATAATTACAAAAATCATGCCACAACATATTTTCATTTACTTGAACCATTCTCATGTAAACCCATCAATCTCATAACAAAATTCAAGCATGAACATCAAGATAAATTTCAGTTCCAGCACACAAAACGTTCTTAGGAATTTAACAGAATCACACTCAATGCATCTCCTCATTTCTTTACACATTTCATGTAAGTTCATCAATCATATGTGAAAAATCAAGGCATTAATCATCAACATACATTATGTTTTAGTTTGAATATGTAAGAATCCTAATTTTTCTGGAACAAAACACCTCACACATAAGCAAACATGGCATTTTTTATATATATACACATGGCATTCATATAAAAGTCTACCTAAATTGAACTGTTATTGTCTAACTATTACTGTTTAAATCTTGAATTGTTACTGTCTTACGATTACTGTCTAACTGTTACTGTTTAAATCTTGAACTGTTATTGTCTTGCGATTACTATCTAAACCTTCAACTGTTATTGTCTAACTGTTACTGTTTAAATCTCGAACTGTTACTGTCTTGCGGTTACTGTCTAAATCTTGAACTGTTATATAAGGTATTCATATGAAAATCTACCAAAATTTTAGCAGAGTCTCCCCTATATCGGGGGCTCCCAAGTTATCGATATATAATATGTTTACACTTCTAATATCCCACATCTCATAACTCAATCACGACCCAATCATCTTGGGTCTTAATCCCATAAACATTATCATCATCTCAACCATAATATTTATTACATACATTGAACAACAAATATCATTATAGAGGGATAAACGACATAAACAAGCATTCATGGAACATGATTATATGAATTACGGAGTTAAGTTCATCTATTCAAGTTTAAACATTAATTATGCAAATTAAGTTATACAAATGTTTCAATGTTTATAAAATACAAGGTAAACCTCCCTAAACTACATAACAAAAGTGAACAAAAGCTAAAATCTACTCCTATCGTGCATGCGATGGTCCTTAAAAAAATACATATTATTGAAACATGAATATCGCAATAAACATAGCAACACAATTATCCAATAATTTAAAAAGGCAGACATATATTCTTATTCTATTCACTTCTTTCTTTTTGTTTCTATTGGAACTTTTCCTCATTCAACTACTAAATTATTTCGTCTTCCATTTCCAACTTCCATTCAAGATTTCATAAAATCAACCACTTCTATTTCCACTTATCACATTATCGATATCAATTTTATTGGTATCATCATCACCCCATAGGCGTCAATGCATAATGATTTCCTTACCTGGGACCCTAACATTGTGCTAGTCGATGCATGGTGATCCCTATACCCGGGATCCTAACATACACTAAATGTATGCTAACCGATACGTGGTGATCCCCTTACCCGGGATCCTAACATATACTAAATGTATGCTAGTTCATGCCTCATAGGCATCGATGCATGGTGATCCCCTTACCCGGGATCCTAATATACACTAAATGTATGCTAGTTCATGCCTCATAGGCATCGATGCATGGTGATCCCCTTACACGGGATCCTAACATACACTAAATGTATGCTAGTCCATACCATGTATCACACTTCTTATATTTAATATGTCAGCAATAATTTCATCACTTGACGATTCACACAAGGGCCATTCACCTTGAACACACATACATTCGGGATACTATACGAACTAACAACATCATTACACAAACTTTCATCTTTTCACATAATATCCAACATTCGCTAATTTACATCTCATATTAATAACATATTAAATCATTAAATTAACTAGGTGGCTTAGGTGTGGATCACCTACCTGCAGTAGAAGCTTTACTCGTGCTCCGTTGCTGCTGCTACTACTGCTTCACCACGCTTGTGGTTCCTCCTGTAATTATAGGCATATCTCATAAATTATCCTCATTCAAGATCATTTTCATAATAACCATATTAACATTTAATATAAGTCTTTCTTTCAATTATTCCTTTCACTACAAGATTTCACAGTTTTACCGACGAAACTATTCCGTCGGTCTGTGATTCAGAGTTCGTTGGTAATTTTTTTACCGACAACATCCCCGATGGAAACAGTCCGTCAGCTTTCCTTTTGTCGGTAATACCAAATTCCGTTGCTACATCGGACGGTAAAAAAAACAATTGTTGATGGTTTTACAAACAGAAATTGCACGCCAAAAAAAATTCCCGCTTGAAATATACCGACGGATTGATTCCATCGGTGATTAGTTAAAATGCTGATGGACTATAGCCCTCGATAACTTTGTCGGTGAGTGTGTGAAATATCGACAAAAGATATTCGTCTGTAAATTCATCGATGATTGTGGCATTTGCACCAACCTACTGTGAAATGTCGACGGACTCATTCTGTCTGTAAATTCATCGGTACGATTAACATTTCCTGCTCTCTGTAAAATGCTGACGGATACAGTCTGTCGGTAAAACCCTCTGTAATTATTTTTAAATATGTTTTAAAAAATTATTTAGAATACATAATATAAAATTATATAAATTAATAGTAAAAAAAACCAATTATGCTAATAAATTTTTTATTAAACATCAAAAACAAAAAAATAAAGTTAAATAATATTCATTACAAATTGAATGTGTTTAAAAAAAAATATTAAATTAACTATTAAAGTTAAATAATATTCATTACAAATTAACATAATGGTGGAGCTGAAAAGGAGAAGGAGGAGGCTGGTTGTTATACGGCCAAAAAGGAGGAGGCGCACATGTATCACCACTCTGTAATGCCATGTTTATGATCATTTGGCAAAGCTGTTCATAATTCGCCGAGAGTTGTGTATACCCCGCCAATAGGTGGTTGAATTTTTCGGTGAGCTAAGCCGTGTGTTGCTGCAAGGCCACGAACTCCTTAGATTGGGTGCTCGATACTAATTGGGAGCTCCCAACGGTTGAGACATTACGGTATAAATTAATAGTAAAAAAAACCAATTATGCAAATAAATGTTTTATTAAACATCAAAAACAAAAAAATAAAGTTAAATAATATTCATTACAAATTGAATGTGTTTCAAAAAAAAATATTAAATTAATTATTAAAGTTAAATAATATTCATTACAAATTAACATAATGGTGGAGCTGGAGGAGGAGGAGGAGAGGCTAGTTGTTATACGGTCAAAAAGGAGGAGGCGCACATGTATCACCACTCTGTAATGCCATGTTTATGACCGTTTGGCGAAGCTGTTCATAATTCGCCGAGAGTTGTGTATACCCCGCCAATAGGTGGTCGTACTTTCGGTGAGCTGAGTCGTGTGTTGCTGCAAGGCCACGAACTCCTTAGATTTGGTGCTCGATACTGATTGGGAGCTCCCAACGGTTGAGACACTACGGTATAAATTAATAGTAAAAAAAACCAATTATGCAAATAATTTTTTTATTAAACATCAAAAACAAAAAAATAAAGTTAAATAATATTCATTACAAATTGAATGTGTTTCAAAAAAAATATTAAAGTAACTATTAAAGTTAAATAATATTCATTACAAATTAACATAATGGTGGAGCTGGAGGAGAAGGAGGAGGAGGCTGGTTGTTATACGGCCAAAAAGGAGGAGGCACACATGTATCACCACTCTATAATGCCATGTTTATGACCATTTGGCGAAGCTGTTCATAATTCACCGAGAGTTATGTATACCCCGCCAATAGGTGGTCGTACTTTTCGGTGAGCTGAGCCATGTGTTGCTGCAAGGCCACGAACTCCTTAGATTAGGTGCTCGATACTGATTGGGAGCTCGCAACGGTTGAGACACTATGGGCCGCCCGCAAGTTCTTGGCCGTAGTGTTGGATAGCCCGTACACCCGATTTTTATCGGGTCCTTCGGACGATCTAACCTCCATCCACAAATCCAGATCGAAATCCGGATGGGTCGAAGGATCGTCCCCATATCTCTCCCTCAACCAGCTATTATAGGTCTCCTGAAAATGAAAAAAAAGTAATCATCATATTCAATTCAATAAAAATAATAACTTACGAAATAAAATGGTTGAACAAACATACCACAAAGTGTTGAGCACGGTTGTCAACGAACTGTTGCGCCTCCTTTTGGTGGTCTTGACTTCGCACGTGCGTCTCAACAAACAGCTCTATTGGGATCGGCTCACGTCCAAGAGACGTAGCCTATAATGAAAAAAATTAATTAACAACAAATTAATTTAATGATATATTTCATTTAAATTAATCTTATCATCTGTTTCGCATGTGCAGCAAACGGAACCGAGCCGCCGGTGTGTGGTGTCACTGAGCCATGAATTGGCCGATTCCAGTTGCCAACACCGAACTATGAGCGTCGTATGAATTGCTCAGACGTCACGTGCTCAAGATAGTGCGGCCATATATTTTCCGGGATGTATATCAGATTGAAATCCATCCAAACCGCCATGTCGTTCCAGCCTTGGAGACCCTTATCTCTCGCGGTTTTTTTTGCCTTTTTTTGTGCTTCATACCAAAAATCACGCAACCTACTTTCATAGCGAGAAATTAGATTTTGAAACATAAATTTTTTTCTAAAAACATCTTGTATTGTTTTCGATGTTACCTAGTTGCCGCGTGATTTTCCCACACCCTCCTCACAACAATGTCATGCGCACTGTCCCAGTCGAATTTGTCCTGTGTATAAATAATTAATTTTACATAAAAATAATAATATATTAGAAATAAGCTGGAAATTAGAAATTAACACCAACCTCAAATCTATCAAACCATGCATCGATTTGAGGTATCCATTCAGGATGTCTAGATACCTGACTCCATTGAAATAATGGAATCTCCATCGATGATTTAAACGCCGATGATATTACTCAGGCGGCCTCAATGTTTGTGAACCTGAAAAAAAATTAAATTAATGAAATATTGATTAGTTATTCATACATTATGTTATAATTAAAAAAAAAACACTACAACCTTAACAAATTTACATTGAAAGGTCGTCCTTCCACTGTGTCTCGTACTTGCATGTGAATTGATTTCGCTGTGAAGGCACGCCGCCTCTGCGTTGTGAAACCGCGCTGGAAGAGGCAGCATCGGTTGACGGCGCAGGTGCCTCTTCTTGACATGCACCTAAGGATATGTCATCCTCGCTGCTAGAAGAACAAGCTGTGACCATACGTGAGCGACGAGCTGTGGATTTCGTTCTACGCATCTACACAATTTTATATGAATAATTATATAATTAAATTCGAATGTTAAAAAAAATTCGACAGCACCTCTCCTATATTGAAGACTACCCAAACTTTTCAAACCTGCAAATATTGACAATAACCACAACCAGTTGACCTCATCTATACTAATATTGTATATAACATAACAT
>Ga0307510_10002813_pt1 | contig 19952 bp, 26 predicted proteins | sample 12_EM_MG_FD_207224 | JGI IMG/M metagenome (GOLD analysis project Ga0307510, IMG submission 207224) | Populus trichocarpa ectomycorrhiza microbial communities from riparian zone in the Pacific Northwest, United States - 12_EM | ecosystem: Host-associated > Plants > Roots > Unclassified | place... | reverse complement strand
TGCTGTCAACGCGCTACCGCGACCGCCGCGTCTTCATCGCCGGCGATGCGTGCCACTTGAACCCACCGTTTGGTGGATACGGCATGAACATGGGCGTTGCCGATGGGGTGGATCTGGGCTGGAAATTGGCCGCCAGGCTGCAGGGCTGGGGCGGCGCGACGTTGCTGGACAGCTATGAGACCGAACGGCGCCAGGTCCACAACGAGGTACTGGATGAGGCAGCTTCCAACCACAGCGTGCAAAGCAAGCACCTGCAGCTGTCGGGGATGGACGGCGACTCCGTTCACGGCCATGCCATCCGCGCCGGAATCGGGGAGCTGATCACGGCGCAGAAGATGAAGGAGTTCAACTCGCTGGGCGTCGTGAAGGGCTATCGCTATGCGGATTCACCCGTGATAGTCGACGATGGCAAACCGCCCCGCGTCGGCGACACAGTGAACTACCTGCCGTCGGCAAAGCCGGGAAGTGTTGCTCCGCACGCCTGGCTGGGCGACGGATCGTCGCTCTACGACCATTTCGGCCAAGGATTGACGCTGCTCGTGACCCAGTCCGTTGACCAGGATCAGCTGGACTCGATCCGCGGCGATGCCGAGCAAACGGGCGTGCCCTTGAAGATATTCGTACCGCGCGAGCGTGCGCTGGCCTCCTTGTACGAGGCACGGTTCGCCCTTGTGCGCCCCGATCAGCACGTCGCTTGGCGCGGCAACGAATGGCCTGGCTCTTCTGTGCTGCGTCGCGTGACCGGCGGCTCCCCAGCGTAACCTTGGAGACAAATTGATTTCCCCTTCGATGCATTTGACCCGGTGGGGGCACTCCGGACCCAAAGTTCTCCTGGTGCACGGCAGCGCTCAGGGGAGCAGCTTGGGCGGCGATCGCCACTTTGCCGCACAGCGACCTTTGGCGGAACAGGGCTGGCAGCTGATCGTGCCGGACCGACCCGGCCATGGGCGCAGCCCTGACCCCGGCCGCCCTGACGACGCCGAGGCCGACGGCGCCCTTGTGGCCGACTTGATGCGGCAGTTGCCTGGAGAACGCATCCATGTAGTGGGACACTCTTTCGGTGCCTGCGTGGCTCTGGCCGCTGTCGCGGGCTTCCCCGAGGCTGTCCTCTCGCTTACGCTCATTGAGCCGGCGATGATGCCCATGGCCATGAACAAACCGGTCGTCCTGCGCTTTGGACTTCGGATGCTGGGCGCGCTGTTCATCTCGCGGTCTGACGGTGCACGCATGCGCCGCTTCTCGAAGTTGGTGAATATTCCGCCGGAGCTGCGCGGCGATTCTGGTCCTGACGAACTCAAGCGGGTAGGTCGGGCCATCTCTCGTCTGGAGCCCCCTTCCAAGCAGACGCTTCTGCGTGAACTGGGAATCATCAAACAGGCAGGCATTCCTTTGCTGGTGGTCTCGGGCGGATGGAGCCCCGCCTTCGAAACGGTATCCGACGCTGTGGCCGAACTCGGAGCCGGCAGGCGGCTGGTAATCGCCTCGCCGCACCATTTTCCACAGCAGGTCTCAGATGAGTTCAATCAGGAACTTGCCAAGTTCATGCAGGAGAGCGCGGCAAGGAAAGCGAGATTGTTGGGAACGAATACGTGAGCCCAACGTCAGCGTTGCAGGGCGCTTCGTTTCCACCCGCCCCGAGCCTCGAACGGGTGACGGCGCCATCGATCGAGTAGATAAGACGTTTTTCATTCCTCGATGCGAAGCACCGAACGCAGTACTTTGCTGTCCTGTTCTGAATCAGCTGGAGGGGACATGTTCAAAGTACCTTAGGGCAGCCCCAGCAAGCGCGCGATCATTTCTCCGGTGCCGGTCACACCTAACTTGCGCACTAGGCGCGCGCGATGCGCCTCAACTGTCCGTGGGCTCACCCGCAAGGTCTTGGCGATCTCCTTGTTGCCCTTGCCTGCGGCGAGGAGCGGCGCGATTTCACGCTCTCGCGGCGTGAGCTCGCTGGTCACCGGACGGCCGGACGACAAGTCCTCGAACACCCACACGGCTTTGGCGAAGGGATCTGTGCGGTCTATGGCGCGCCCGGACACGTGGCACCAGAACAGTTGCCCGTCGGCCCTGCGCATGATGCGGTCGTCGGCGTAGACGCCAAAGTCGCGCAGCACCGCAAGAGCCCGTTCGCCGGTGTGCTTGTACTCATCGTGCGAGGGGTACAAAGCTAGCAGCGACTTGCCGCCCAACGCGGCGGAGTAGTGGCCGAACATCGCGCTAAAGGCTTGGTTGTACGCATGTACCACCCGCTGTCGCGAGACCATCAAGCCCACCGGCGCCATGTCGAAGGCCAGGACCAGGTCATCAGGTGGGCGGGTGCTTGGCATTTGAAGCTCTTGGGAAAACCCTAGCGTATTTGCGCGACTGTTGCTCCAGATTCGTGGACAGCAACATATGCGATTTTGACATTGCAGGGAGCCGTCAAATGAGCGTTTCCATCGTGGGCTGGGCCCATTCGCCGTTTGGCCGTCTGAACGGCCTGTCGCTCGAAGACTTGATTACTCGCGTCGGACGCGCCGCGATGGACCATGCGTGCATCAAAGCTGAGGAGGTGGATGCGATTTGGATCGGCAATCTGAACGGCGGCTTCACGACCGACGTTTTCGCTTCATCGCTCGCCCTGCAGTGCGACGAAGGGCTGCGGTGGAAGCCGGCCACGCGGCTTGAGAACGCCTGCGCGTCGGGCTCGGCCGCGGTGTACGCAGCCTGCGATGCGATCGAAGCCAAGCGTGCACGAGTGGCGCTGGTTATCGGCGCGGAGAAGATGACTGCTGTCTGTGGTGCCGACACCACGCGTATTCTTGGCCAGTGCGCGTATTCCGGCGAAGCGGGTTCGCCGCCCGGCGGCTTCCCCGGCATCTTTGGGCAGATCGCGCAGCGCTATTTCCAATTGCATGGCGACCACACGGCAGCTCTGGCCCGCATCGCGGCAAAGAATCACGCCAATGGCGTGGCCAACCCTTGGGCACACATGCGGCGTGATCTGGGCTTCGAATTCTGCAATACGGTAAGCGACCTGAATCCGCTGGTCGCCCCGCCGCTACGCAAGACCGACTGCTCCCTCGTGTCAGACGGCGCAGCCGCGCTGGTGATCGTGGGCGATGACGTGCGGAATCAATTCCCACGCGCCGTGGCGATTCGGGCCCGCGCCCAGGTCAATGATCTGCTCCCGCTGGCAGGCCGCGACCTCACGGCGTTCGAAGGCCCGCGCCGCGCTTGGCAGCAGGCATTGCAGAAAGCAGGCTGCGAAGCAAGCGACCTCTCTTTTGCCGAAGTGCACGACTGTTTCACCATTGCCGAATTGCTCAGCTACGAGGCGCTGGGACTTGCGCCGTCAGGCCAAGGGCATCGCCTTCTCGAAGAAGGAGCTGTAATGCGCGGCGGCCGACTGCCGGTGAATGCGTCGGGGGGTCTCAAGGCCAAGGGGCACCCAATAGGCGCAACGGGCGTTTCGATGCACGTCCTGTCGGCTATGCAGCTGTGCGGCGAGGCTGGCGACATGCAGGTTCCGGACGCCACGCTCGCCGGGGTATTCAACATGGGCGGTGCGGCGGTGGCCAACTATGTCAGCGTACTGGAGCGCACACGATGAACATTGCTCACCTCCTGCGTCGAAGCGGAGAGGTACACGCCGATCGACCCGCCCTGTGGGTTGGGGACAAGGTGCGACTGGACTACCGCAGCCTTGCCCGTCGGGCGGCAGGACTTGCCGGCTTCTTGAGCCGCAGGCGGGGGGTCATGCCAGGCGACCGCGTGCTGATCTTTGCCTCCAACGTCCCGGAGTATCTGGAAGCGTTGCACGCGATCTACTGGGCAGGCGCGGCGAGCGTCCCGGTGAACTGCAAGCTGCACGCGAAGGAGCTATCACATGTTCTGGATGATGCGGAGCCGCGAATCGTGCTGGCTTCCGTCGACATGGTGGACGCGGCGCTTGAAGCTGGAGCGACGTCAACGCGGCTGCTGGTGCTGGGCTCTCCCGAATACAACCAGGCGCTCGCCGAAGAATCAGGGGTCTTGGAGCCGCGCCACCCGGACGACCTAGCCTCGCTCTTCTACACCTCGGGCACCACTGGCAGGCCAAAGGGTGTGATGCAAACACACCGGAACCTGCTCGCGATGACAAGCTGCTACTTCAGCGACGTGGACGATGTCCAGGCACTGGACGCGATGGTCTACGCGGCCCCAATGTCGCATGGCGCCGGCCTTTACAACTTCTCGCATGTGCTGCGCGGCGCGCGTCATGTAGTGCCAGCCTCCGGCGGCTTCGATCCCGCCGAGCTGCTGGCGCTCTCCAGGTCGATCGGCCGCCTGACGTTCTTTGCGGCGCCAACGATGGTGCGGCGTTTGGTGCGCCACTTGGAACTGGAGGGCGGCGATGCGCTCGGCATAAAAACCATCGTTTACGGCGGCGGTCCCATGTACGTGGAGGACATCAAGGCTGCGCTGCGTGTCATCGGCCCGCGCTTGGTGCAAATCTACGGGCAAGGTGAGACGCCGATGACCATCACGGCGCTCTCACGCGAGCATTTGGCAGATGCGGCTCACCCGCGCTGGGAGCAGCGCGCGGCCTCCGTGGGAGTAGTGCAGAGCCAGGTGGAACTTCGCGTGGCAGATGCCAATGACGAATCAGTGCCCACAGGCGAAGTCGGCGAGATACTGGTGCGCGGTGAGACGGTGATGGCCGGCTACTGGCGCAGCGCTGACGCCAGCATTGCTGCATTGAACGGCGGATGGCTGCACACCGGCGATTTAGGCTTCCTCGACGAGGAGGGCTTTCTCACTCTCCGTGACCGGTCCAAGGACTTAATCATCTCTGGCGGCTCCAACATCTACCCGCGCGAGGTCGAGGAGGTGCTGCTGGCCCACCCCGCTGTGACTGAGGTGGCCGTCGTCGGCCAGCGTGACGCCGAATGGGGCGAGGTGGTGGCGGCATTTGTTGTGCTCGATAAGAAGCGGCCCGTCGAAGCGAACGAGCTCGACGCTTGGTGCCTGCAGAACCTGGCGCGCTTTAAGCGGCCTAAGACTTACCGATTCGTCGACGGCCTGCCGAAGAGCGGCTACGGAAAGATCTTGAAAACATCTCTGCGGCAACAACTGGACGGTTCCGGCCTTTGAGGATCTCGACCACATCCGCAGCATGTCAAGCTCCATTTTCCGCCGATGGTGGCGTCTAATTCCGACGGTTCAAAGGACGCCAGCCCATCCAGACGCTGCGGCACCCCACTCCCCGCCCGAAGCGTCGCGCGTCGGGTGATGCCAAAACATGATCAGCGTCTTCAAATCGATATCTTCTTCCCGGGCCAGCCCGGCCGATAGCACTGGCAGCGGGTCGGAAGTGTCAAACCAAGGAGAAGAGCCGTGACGTTTCGCCAGAAGTTCTGGGCCTTGCACAGAATAGCTCGCCTCGTACTCGGACTGGACGTGTCAATCAATCTCGTCATCCTTGCGAGCGAAGCTTCCCTGCTCGACAAATCTGGCAAAGGGCCGATCGCATGCTGGAGGCCGCGCTAGGCCACGTGACAACGCGCTCGAAGCCGCCCGATGGGCTGCACCGAAATGCCGAACCAAGCGCACGCCCTTGCAACTCAACTAAACATCCCGGCAATGGGCCAAGAGCTTTGCCGTGACATCTGAAGATACCGCCATGAAACTCGACGACGTCTCCCTGGCTAGGAACTTGTGGATAGCCATCATCGGGCTGCTGCTTGGGACGCTGGCCGTTGGTGCATTCGCACAGTGGCGCCTGCACAGTGCTGATGCAGCCGCAGTGGAGCGCATGCAAAGCCAGCAGGACTTGATCCGGCTGATCGACACCTGGAAGGCCATGGCGTAGGGCAACACTAATGCGGTGTTGGCCTCGGTCCTCAGCACAGAGCCGGCGGTGGTTCACATGCTCGTCAGCCGAATCAACACCGCACGCGAAGCAAGCACGGCCATGCAAAAGCGCATAGAGCAATTGGTGTCGACACAAGACGACAAGAGGGCCATGGCGATCATTGGCGCCCGGCGAGCCGCTGTACTGTCCGCGCTGAAAGAAGCTCAGGCGCTGAAGGCAAACGACCCTGGCGGCGTACTCGCCTTTGTTGAGAGCAAATTCGCGGCGGCGGTGGCGGATTTCGAACAGGCCCAGCAGGCGCTCATTGACCTGCAGCTTGTACAACGCGAAGCCGCGCGGGCAGACGCTGCCGACGCGCTCATGCAAACTTTGTGGACAGGGGTCGCGGCGGCAATTACGGTGTGCACCTTGGGTTTGTTTGCTGCCGCACTGCTCATGAAACGGCCTCCCAACTTCAGCAGACTGCTTCCAGCCTGGAGGAACTCACCAGCAATGTGGCGCAATCAACCGACGCAGTACAGCAGGCGAGCGTGCTCGCAAGCGCAGCGGCGCACGCCGCCGCGCGCGGTGATACGGTGGGCGCGCAGGTCGTGTACAGCATGGACAAAATATCTACGTCTTCGACGAAGATCAACGACATCATTGGCGTGATAGAAGGAATCGCTTTCCAGACCAACATCCTCGCGCTCAACGCGGCGGTGGAAGCTGCCCGCGCCGGGGATCAAGGCCGCGGCTTCGCTGTGGTGGCGTCTGAAGTGCGCAGCCTGGCGCATCGATCGGCCGGCGCGGCGAAGGAGATCAAGGTGCTGATCCAAAGCTCGGTGGAGTCGGTCGGAGCCGGAGCGCGCGAGGTCGAGCAGGCGCGCGACGTAATGCAGGAGGTCGTCTCCAGCGTTCAGCGCGTATCCGCGCTTATCGGTGAACTCGCTGCTGCAGCCACCGAACAGCGCGACGGCATCCACCAGGTGAACAATGCAGTGGAATCGATAGACCACATGACGCAGCGGAACGCGGCGCTTGTAGAGGAATCGGCGGCCGCGGCGGGATCGCTCCGCGACCAAGCCGAACGGCTGAGCCAAGTGGTGGCAGTATTCAAGATCGAGGAATGAAGCACGATGCTATCGACCGCCAATTGTGCTGATGCACTATTGCAGCCCGTTTGAGCGCACTTCCCCGCAGCCGGTACATCTGTTGCCGCTGTCGCACCGCGGACAGCAGCAGATCAGATCCACGTCGTCACGGCAACCCCAGTGATCACGTCCAATAACGCAGCACGTCTTCGACTCACTGACCATCGCAAACTTCTCATCGGCGTCCGCGCTCCGCAATGACTAATGTTGTGGAGGCAAGCGAACTCGTGATGCAAGGATGAAAATCCTGTGAATCTTCAAGAGCGGCGGACGATATGCTTTGAAAGCAGGTTCACGGCCGGGTCCCGACCTGTAGTAAGAAAAGCACTGGACTCAACGCGATACCTTACCCAAAAGCGGCGTACCCCGCGGCGATTTGCCGAAAACTAGCGTTTCAGACCCTGCTCGCTGTCCAGCATCGTCATCAGCGCGGGCAAATAGCGTGTTCCAGCGACTGCCTCTGGGGGAATGGCTGCCTCTATACGCTCAAGGTCCGTCGCCGACAGCTCGATTCGCAACGCGGCCAGCGTTTCCTCCAACTGTGCAAGCGTTCGTGCGCCCACGACCGGGGCCGCGTCCCTACGACGAGCGAGCAGCCAAGCAATTGCCAGCTGCGAGGCGGTCGCGCCCTTCTCGACTGCAATGGCGGTTAGTGAGTCGACAAGCTGCATGTTCTTCTCGAAATTGCCCGGGTGAAACCAGGGCAAGTGAGAACGAGGTCCGCCCTCAACTGCTGGCTTCGCCTTGCCGCTCAGCAGTCCGTGCGCGAGTACGCCGTATGCGGTGACCCCGATGCCTAGTTCACTCAAGACCGGAAATATCTCCGCTTCCGGCTTTCGGTTCAGCAGCGAGTACTCGATCTGCAAGTCACAGATGGCGTGTACTTTCTGCGCTCGACGAATGGTGTCAGGCCCCACTTCCGAGAGTCCGATGTACTTCACGTATCCAGCATTGACCATGTCGGCAATCGCACCTACGGTCTCTTCGATCGGCACGCTCGGGTCCAGGCGCGCCGCGCGGTAGATGTCAATGTGATCGACGCCCAGTCGCTTGAGAGAATACGTAATGAAGTTCTTCACCGACGCCGGCCTGCAATCGAGACCCACAAAAGCGCCGTCGGGGGAGCGCAGGCCACCAAACTTCACCGAGAGCTTCACCTTGTCGCGCCTATTCTCGATGGCTCGGCCGATGAGTATTTCGTCGCCGCCAGAGCCGTAGAAATCCGCCGTGTCTAGAAGGTTTACCCCTTGTTCGATGGCTTGGTGTATCAACCGAACACCGTCGCCGCCGTGCACAAGCGCCTCCGAGCCCAACCCGATCGGAAAGACCCTAGGCCCATGCTGACCCAGCTGCCTAGATTCAGTCATCATCAGTGCCTCCTGCCGTTGCTGATTACAAATATCTTATATCGTAATTAATGACCCATCGATCATCAAGGAGACCCCCCTGCAATGCCACGCACCGGACTGACCCCCGCCGAAATAAAGAATCGCGCCATCGATATCGCGCTCAAGAACATTCGGGTCCACGGATTTGAGAAGGTGCGGCTTACCGAGGTCGCTCGCGAGCTGGGGGTCAGCCATGTGGCGCTTTACGCGCACTTCGAGAGCAAGGAAGCGCTGCTCGACGCAGTGCTGGAGGAGTGGCTGGCCGAGACGACCGCGGCGCTTGCGAAGGTTTGCTCCTCAAGCGGCAAGCCGCTGCCGAAGCTGGAGCGGTGGTTTATCGCACAGTACGCCATGAAGCGAGAGCGAGCGCTAAACGATCGTGCGATATACAGCGCGTTCGATACGGCGACCGCCGGAAACAAGCCGTTCGTTAGGACCTACTTGGAGCAGCGTTTTGGCCAGCTCGTTGGCCTTCTCAAAGAGGCGGGTGTCGAGTCGGCGCATCGAAGGGCAGCCTTACTCCTTGATGGCACGGCTGGCTTCTTTCACCCGCGGCTTGTTCTTGAGAGCGCGGAGACGAATCGTCAAGCCGAGCTGAGGCGCGTACTGCAAACCTTGCTTCGAGGGCTCGGCGTCCAAGAGTGACGCGGACTTCTCAGCTTCTGACGAGATCCGTCGCTTCTCCCTTACGCCTCCGGCGGTGAGTTTCAGGGAGCAGCGATGCTCGAGGAGTACCTCAGCGCGAGCATCGACAAATATTGGACGGCCAAGGAGCTGACAAACCCTGCTCCAGAGCAGATCGCCTTTCACCGCCGCCACTATGCCTACGCCAACGTCGCCGAGACTGCACACGGCTCGTACAGCTGGGCGTAGAGGACGAGGGCGTCTAAGACTTCGTCGTCTTCGATGGTTCGGCACATCTGCGCCGCAACGAACAGTGCGACGCCACTTGCAACACTGGGCTCATCATCGCCTGGGGAGACTGGCCTGGCCAAGGTTGGTTCTGGCCCCCCTTGGAAGCGGCCGTCGTGCAACACGGCTTCGCGCACCACCGTCCCGTAAGGGATCAGAAAGTCTTCCAGTAGGACCATCGAAGGAGCGCAGCACCACGCTGCACCCTTCGCATCCGTTTCAACTCTTGTTGCGGCGTCATGGACCCTCTGGCATTTCAACGTCTCAACCCGGCACTGCAGCGCTCTGGCCATCTGAGTGCCGCGGTACTCGGCCTTTTCACGCAGCCTTCGAGAGTCGTCGCCGTACGGCAGCTGAGCATAAGATTTCGGCACATAACTCTTGACGCTGGACCTGCTGCCACAGTCCAGTGGATGCCGGGACACAGGCTGCTCGTTGCCGTGTCGGGCATGAAAACGCGCGCGTACTCGCCCTTCACCATTGATTTCGAGCCAGGCCGTCTCGAATTGCTTGCATATCTGAACGGTGATGCGCCGGCCGCCGTATGGGCAAGGACCTTGCAGCCGGATGTCGCCTGTCGGGTTATCGGGCCGTGTCGCTCCGTGCAGCTGAACGAACTACAGCGACCCGTTCTGTTGTTCGGAGACGAGACTTCGTTTGGCACCGCGCTTGCGATGCGCGCCACGCCACGCCGCTGGGCCAACGTTCACTTTGTCTTCGAAGTGAACGACCTGGCCGACTCACGCAACGTGCTCCGGCAGTTGAATCTTGTAGACGTCGATCTTATAGAGCGGCGCACCGACGGCGCACATGTGGCGGACATCGTTGCCACGTTGTTTCGCGCGCTGGAAAGCGAGCCCACCGTTCAATTTGTTTTAACAGGTCACGCGGATGCACTGCCTCACCTAGGCCGCGCTCTAAAGCAGCGCGGCGTCGCCGCTTCCCACTTGCGCATCAAAGCGCACTGGGCAACGGGCAAGCGCGGAATGAGTTGAACATGCAAACAATGACTTTCAGCCTGAGAACGGCACAACCGGCGATTAGCCTGCTCGCCGTGATGATGCTCTGCGGCTGCGCCACCGCACAGCGCCCAGACCCGCTCGAACCGATGAACCGACGCGTCTACGCGTTCAACGAGGGAGTGGACCGACACGTGCTCCAACCCGTTGCGAGCGGCTACCGAAGACTGTTGCCTGAAACCGCTCGCATCGGCGTCACGAACTTCTTTTCGAATCTGGGAGATCCCTGGTCAGCGATCAATCTGGTCCTGCAGGGTCGCATCAAAGAGGGCCTGTCAGACCTCGGCCGCTTTGGGACGAATACATTTGTCGGTGTACTTGGACTCTTCGACGTCGCAACTGGCTGGGGAATGCCGCGCCACGCAGAAGACTTTGGCCAAACGCTCGGGAGTTGGGGCATTGGACCGGGGGCCTACATTGTTTGGCCGCTGCTAGGCCCTTCGGACCTTCGAGATTCCGTCGGCCTCCCGATTGACTACCTGGCCTCTCCGCAAAGTTTCATCGCCGACGCTTCAGTGCGCAACAGCATGACTACGCTTCGGACAATCAACCTGCGCGCCAACCTCTTGCAGACGGGCCAGCTTCTGGATGAAATTTCCCTCGACAAGTATGTGTTCGTTCGCGATGCATACCTGCAGCGCAGGCGCAGCCTTGTTCACGACGCTGACCCGAACTTCGACTCGCCGGCCGCGCACTCCGGCAGTGCTGACGACGATGAAGTCGGTACCCAGTGACGCCCTCGAGCTCGTTCGACTAGAGCCGGCGCTGTCGAATGCTCAGACCAAGGCCATCGGCAAGGAGCGATCTGCCGGATACGAACTGAGCCAGTGTTTGCATCGACCGGACTTTGCACTTCGCACCACTTTCCGCCAATCGCTTGACGGCCGCGTTTTGCCGCGATGTCCAATGCGGCGACGCACACCAATGGGTGGTGTGCTGTTGTCGCGTGAGCCATGGCATTCCGCGAAGGCCCGGTTCTTCGAATGCATCCAGGTTCTGCCCGGTCCGACCCCGCATCGACAATCGCGAGGCCCACCCTAGGCGTAGCCGGGCAAAACGCCACGAACGCCCGCGCAGCAAAGAGAGCCGATCGAACCGTGCTCCTCGGCGCAGTTACCGCAAGGTGAGCAGCGCTCGATTCGACGCCCCATCCGTCTGTAGATTGAGCGGCCACGAAGCTGCCAGAACATGTCGGTCGCGAGAAGTTTCCGCTTGGATCAATCTGCTTTTGGCTAGAGCCACAGATGTCCGCGGCGGCGCTGATCCCAGCTGCGGCCTGGACTGAGAGCGCCATGCCACTCGTCAGGTCTGCAGCGGCAGTTCGCGCACCCGCGTCCCCGTCAAGGCAGACCAGGCGTTGGCCACCGCCGGCGCGACAGCCGATGTGGCGGGCTCGCCCAAGCCGCCGATCGAACCGCCGTTGATGAAATGGATCTCCAACTGGGGCACCTCGGCCATCGAGATCAGGCGGTAGTCGCTGAACGTGTGCTGCACAACCGCGCCGTCCGCGATGTCGATCCGCTCGCGCAGTGTTGCGCTCAACCCCATCACCAAGCCACCTTCGATTTGCTGGCGCGCGGTGTCGGCGTGCACCACAGGACCGCAATCCACGGCGGCGGTCAGCCGATGCACGCGCGGCCGACCGGCCGGGTCGGTCGACACCTCAGCCACCACGGCAAGCCAACTGCCATGCGAAGCGTTCAGTGCAATGCCGCGCGCGTGTCCAGCTGGCAGTGGCATACGCCAGCCGGAGGCTTGTGCTGCCTGCTGGAGCACGGCGCGACCGCGAGAACCCGCCGGCAGCATCGCCAGCCGATAGTCCAAAGGATCACGCCGGGCGGCTAGCGCCAGTTCGTCCACGAAGCACTCGTTGAAGAACTTGAACTGCGAATGGTTGACCGAACGCCAATTGCCCAACCGAATGTGATGCGGTACCGCCAGTTGACGGATGGACTGGTGGGCGATGTTGTAGGGTAGTTCCCACGCCACCTCAGGGTGGTCACGCTCGATGACGCGCTGCCGCCAAGCCGCGGGCAGGCCGTCGTCGCCCAGCACCGCGGCCAGGTCACAGGAGATCATTGGGCGGAAAGTACCGCGCGCGAAGTCCTCTTCGCGCCTCCAGATGAGCTTCACCGGGCGCGGCGACATCGCCCTGGCGATGGCCGTCAACTGCTTCAGATGGTCTGTCACGACGTTGTCAGAGCCGTTGCGGCGGCCGAATGACCCACCCACCGGAAGCGGATGGATCGTCACCTGCTCGTCCTTCAGACCAGTGAAGCCCAGCACCGCAGCCTTGCTGCCCAGCGGATTCTGCTCGCCAGCCCAGAGCGTGAGATGCCCGTCGACAAACTGCGCCACGCCGCTGATCGGCTGCATCGCCGCATGGTGCAGCAGAGGCACGCGATAGCTGGCGCGCACGGTGCGCGCAGGCGTCGCCGCATCCAACAGCGCCTGCGCGTTGCCGTGCTCCACCGCCTTCTTCCCGCTGCTGCCGCCAGTCGCCTCGCGCAGTGCCTGCGCCTGCGCCTCGGCGATGCTGGCGGTGCTGGTGCCCCGCTGGCCGCCGTCCCGCCAGACAGGCTTCAATGCGTCGCGGCCGCGGCTGGCAGCCCAGAACCCCTCGGCGACCACTGCCACGGCATTGTCCAGCAGCAATACGCGGTGCACCCCGGGCACCGCCATGGCCGGGGCCGGGTCCACCGCCTGCAGCGTCTCGCCGTGTACGGGAGCGGCCAGCACTGTGGCCACCAGCATGTCCGGCAACTGCAGGTCGATGTCATACGGCGCGCTGCCGTTGACCTTGCCGGGGATGTCCGGTCGCGGCGGCGAACTGCCCATGACAGTCCACTGCGCCGCGGTTTTCAGCTTCGGCCGGCCCGGCAGGCTGTGCTGCGCGGCGTCGGCCGCCAACTCACCGTACCGCAGGCTGCGGCCTGTGGCCGCGTGGCGCACAACGCTGGCCCTCGCCTCCAACTCGCCGCGCGGCACAGCCAAGCGCTCCGCGGCCGCATCCAGCAGCAGACTGCGCGCACCGGCGCCTATCACGCGCATGCCCACCTGTCCCGTGGTGCGAACGGCCAGCGATCCGCCGGTGATCTGAACGTTGCGGAAACGCGCCCCAACGCCGAAGACCGCGTCCGCCAGACCATCCACCAGCCATGGAAGCTCACGCTCCCCCAAGATTGCCCCTCGGGCCAGGAAGCGATTGGCATGGCGCAAGTCTGCCGGCGCCTGAGCGACGATCACGTGGCGCCAGTCCGCATCCAATTCGTCGGCGAGCATCATCGCCAGCGCGGTCTGGCTCCCCTGCCCCATGTCAATGTGAGGCACGAGTACAGTGACACTGTCATCCTCGGCGATGCGCAGCCAAGGGCCCATCTCCAGACCGATTCCGCCGGGAGCCGCCGCCGCGGAAGCGGCGGTCGGGGCCGCATGACCACCGGTGGTCAGCATGCCCACGGCCAGTGTTCCGGCTGCTCCTGCGCCGGCCATTAAAAACTGCCGGCGCTTCATGCTGCACTCTCGGAGCAGGCCGCGGTAAGGTCGCATGGCTGCGCGGCGAGCTTGAAGTCGTTGGCAGGTCCCTGGGCCGACGCAAGGGCCTCGCGCGCGGCCCGGTGAATGGCGGCGCGGACCCGGGGATAGGTCCCGCAGCGGCACAAGTTGGTGATGGCGGCATCGATCTCCGCATCGCTCGGTTCAGGCGTCTTCGCCAGCAGCGCGGCTGCGGCCATCAGCATGCCCGACTGGCAGTAGCCGCACTGAGGCACCTGAAGCGCCACCCAGGCCCGCTGCAACGAATGGGGCGCTTGCGCAGTGCCTAGCGCCTCGATCGTCTGCACTGTGCGCCCCTGCGCCTGCCCGACGGGGAACACACAGGAACGCACAGCCTGTCCGTCCATGTGCACGGTACAAGCGCCGCAGACACCCACGCCGCAACCGAACTTGGTGCCCGTCAATCCGGCCTGCTCGCGCAGCGCCCATAGCAGCGGCATCTGCGGATCTACGGTCAGGGCGCGGGTGCGGCCATTCAAACTGAGCACAATGGCTTGGGGTTCGGTCATTTCAGACTCCTAAAATTTAGCCTTGGTCCGGGCATGCGCCGCCGCCCAGAATCTCCGCAGAGTCAACGGCGCGCTCATCGCGCGAGGGCCATGCAGAGGACAAGGATCGCAAACACTCCCATCAGAATCTTGGGAGGACGGTATTCGAAGAACAAGAAGGTCAAGCCGAGCCAGCCTGCGGCGGCCAATGCGCAAAGCAGCAAAGCTGGCCATTGATTCAACAAGGCCGGCGCCTGCCGAGCGACGAGAAGGCCGAACGCGCCGAAGAGCACCAGCCCCAACGCATAGGTGGAGTGAAGGCCATAGTACAAAGTCGCGGCGGATCCAGCATCACGCTCTCCCCGCATGAACTGTGCGACGACGTCGATGGCAAAGTGCAGAGCACCTGCCATCACCAGCCAAGAAAAGGCGACGTGGACAAGGATGCGACGCATTGCTCAAACCTCGGAAGTACAGGGAGGGAGTTGCGCATGACCCAAGCGATCGGCGCCAAGACCGTGCACGAGAACGGTCATTCGATTGGAGGGCCGAACCCGGCAAGGCAGCCTATCCGTGAAACCCGCCGCGATATCAACTACGGAGAGGACGCCCCGCTGTACTGCGCAAGCGGCGAAGGAGCGCCGCTCGGCGCAGTCGGCCGCTTGCTCACGCCGCTTCGCGACCCCAACGTCAAGCGAGAGTGCACTTCCACGCATCATGCCGACCCCGCCATGTTCTCCGCCTCCTTTGCGCGAAGAGTCGCGCTGGGAGCAAGCCGGCCAATCATGCGGATGACTTTGCTCATTCCCGGCAGGATTTCGCTGCTTCCGCGCTGCATACCCTGGACGAACTGCTCCGCCACTTGGCTCGCGTCCATCAGTCGCCGCACATTGATTTCCTCCTGCCCCTTGTTGAAATTCGTGTTTGTTGCAGGCGGGGCAAGTTCGACCACCGTCACACAGGAGCGTCTCAGTTGTACGCGCAGAGACTGGGTATATGAATGCATGGCAGCCTTGGTTGCGCAGTAGACCGGCTTCAGCGGCAGCGGGACAAACGCAAGACCCGAAGTGACGTTCACAATCATGGAAGACGGCAGCAGCTTCAAGCGCGGCAGCAGCAGCTGCACCAAATGAATGGGGCCCATCAAATTCACCCTGATCTCCTCGTCGAGATTCACTGCGCTCTTCGAGTCGTTCAAGTTGATCTTGCGGCCAATGCCTGCGTTGTTGATGAGCACGTTTAAGTTGGGGAACCTTGATGCAAGCCAGTCCGCCAGAGCTTCCACCGCGCCAAAGTCCCCTTGATCGCACACGAAGGTGTGGATGCCAGGGGAGGACCTGCGCACCGCGGCCAATCGCTCCTCCGATCGCCCGGTAACGATGACCGTGTTTCCAAGCGAGAGAAGCTTTTGGGCCAGCGCCAGCCCAATTCCGCTGCTGCCTCCAGTGATCAATATGGTGTTTCCAATTTGTTTCATGGCGCGTCTTCCGACAAATGCCCAAAGTATCGCGACAACTGCTCCGAAAGCACATGCCAGATACCGACGCGTTGTTGCCTGATCCTGCTGATGGGCTTAGAGTGAAGCAAGGAATGGGAAAGTGCACATGCTCGAACAGTTGACAGATGCTCTGCGTCGCTTCACAGAAAGCCGTAAGGACCAAGGTCCATACATGACGGCGATTGAAGGCATGGGAATACTGCGGTCGGACAACCCGAAGCCTCCGATGCACATGATTACCCGACCGGCAATCTGCATCGTTGCTCAAGGCGGCAAATGGGCCAGCTTCGGCCGGAACCGCTTGCACTACCGCGCCGGCCAGGCGCTCGTTGTGGGAGTCGAGACGCTGTCCATCGGGCGCGTTTTCGAGGCCAGCCCAGAGATACCCTGCCTCGTGCTTGCAATGGAATTTGACCTTGCCGTGCTGCGCGAGGTTGCCCAAAGCCTCGATCGGCTTCCCGATCTGCGCGGCCGTCCGGGCAGTGGAGTGCTGGTAGCCGACATCCGCGGGCCCATCGCCGACTGCGCGCTGCGGCTGGTCCGTCTGCTCGACACGCCCCAAGCGATCCCGATCGTCCATCCGTTGATCATGCGAGAGATGTGTTACTGGCTACTTACCGGCCCGCAAGGCGGTGAGATCCTCAGGCTTGCCGTCGCGAGCAATCCATCGCAGGGACTGATCCTGGCCATGCATCGTTTGCGAATAGAGTTCAGAAAGCCGATTCGGATAGAGGACCTTGCCGAGTTGGCGCAAATGAATCCGTCGACTTTCCATCGTCAATTCAAAGCGTTGACGTCGACCTCGCCGCTTCAGTATCAAAAGGAGCTTCGTCTGTTCGAGGCGCGACGCCTTATGCTCTCGTCGGCCATCAACGCCGAGACCGCCGCCTTCGAAGTGGGATACGAGAGCTCTTCACAATTCAGCCGCGAATATTCGCGCTTGTTCGGGGCTTCGCCCAAGCAGGATGTCCAGCGTGCGCGCACCCCGCAACCCCCCGCGAAAGCGGTGCGGCCTCTCGAGGCCAACTCCGCGACGAACTGAGCTTAGGGCGGCCTCGCTCAGTCCGCCGTCCACGCCATGGCTGGCGGGCCCCGTGTTCACAGGGCTGGCCTCGGACTCGATCAAGCGCGATCGCAGCGACAAACGCTTCATCTCGACTACGGCATCAACGGCTGTCAGCCCTTGGCGGACCGATGAGCGGTGGGCTTCCACCCAAAAATTGACAGACCTGCTCAGTAAGTACTCCGTAAGAGTTTTGGCTTCAGCATCGATGCACAGCTGACGGTTCACTCGCGCCGGGCGGATGAGGCGAGGTCGATCAACGCAGGGTGGACCAGTCGAATTGAAGCGAACCAATGCACCAGTCAGCCGGCCCAATCCTGGGGCACGGCGCAGCTTCGCGCGTCGATCCAGCGTGGAAAGCTCCCCAATCCTTAGCGTGGTGATTCCCATGCGCGATGAGGTCGAGGTGTTGCCTCACCTGCATCGGCGCCTACTCGCCGTCCTGTTGTCTTTGGAGCGCACTTTTGAAGTGATCTACGTAGATGACGGAAGCGGTGACGATACCTATGAGCTTCTCAGATCACTTCGCACGTCGGAACCCCGCGTGGGGATAGTTCGCCTTTCACGAAACTTCGGCAAGGAGGCGGCACTCGGTGCTGGCCTGCAGCTCAGTCGGGGGGAATGCATCGTTGTTCTGGACGCGGACCTCCAAGACCCGCCCGAGGCGATCCCGCAGATGATGGCGGCTTGGGACGACGGCTTCGACGTAGTGAATATGCGCCGCCGCAGCAGACTTGGCGAAACCGTTCTATCGACTTCTCAACAGGCTGAGCGACGTATCGGTGCCGGTCGACGTTGGAGATTTCAGGCTGTTGAGCCGACGAGCCGTTGATGCCTTGAACTCGCTGCCGGAACGAAATCGCTATACCAAGGGGCTGTTCTCATGGGTGGGGTTTCGACAAAAGACCATTGACTATGACCGCGCGCCCAGGGCCGCAGGATCTGCGAAGCAAAGCTACCGCCGCCTATGGGCACTTGCTCTGGACGGCATCACTTCGTTCTCGGTCGCGCCGCTGAGGTTGGCGCTGCTAGCCGGTGTAGTTGTCGGCGCGGCGGCGTTCGGCCTGACCGTGTTCTACGCCTTCAAGACCCTGGCGTTTGGGGATCCTGTTCATGGATTTCCCTCCTTGATCGTGACCATCCTGATGTTGGGCGGATTGAACCTGCTCGCGCTCGGCGTTGTTGGCGAGTACTTAGGGCGTCTTTTCGTTGAGGCCAAGCAACGACCGCTCTATTTGATCGACGAGTTCTCGCCCCCGCTCCGCCCACATGCACCAACTGAGCGCTGGCTGTTTCGCAGCAGCCGGGAATACGAAGCCATTTCGGCGGAGTGAGCGTTGGGAGGGCCTGATGCCGCCCAGCAGAGATCTCGCGATTCAAACTGCCTCGCTCAGCGGGTCCATCCATCGCGAAGCGAGCGCTCTCGCACAGCGGAGAGCTCCCGCCCATCGCTCCCCGCTGATCTTGCCGAGCGCGGAACTGCTTCCGCTCGAGGTCGAGCCGACTCAGTGCTCTTGACCGACGTTAGGCAGCGAGAACGGCGGCTGAAACTGCTCCGATCCCGAGGCCGGGTTTGTCGGTCTTCACTACTTCAGCGAGCTCACAGCAGGTCCACCGGTCGAACGCTGCTCTTTGGCCTCAACCGGAGCTTCGTCCAAGATCTGCTCAATCATGCGTGGGGGGCTGAAGAGGCCAAGGTAGCGTTCGTACGCCTGCAGCGGCGTCAAGTCGCGGGCGCCTACCTGAACTACACGCCGCAATGGCTTCTCGCCAAGATGGCGCGCTGACTCTATCGCGCCTTCCTGGGACTGTCCCAAGTGAATCAAATACGCGGCATACGGTCCAGGAAGGATGCGCACCTCCACACGATCAGGCATCGCTTTCGGACCCGCCACACACGCCGACGAGTCGCCGAGTACCGTGCATCGATATTTCTGCAATGACGGATCTGCTTGGGCGTTCGATGAATGCGGCTGGAGGAGAGCGCACGCAGCGAACAGTGGGAATACATGCCCAATAAGACTTCGGGCAACGCACATTTTCGAGCGATGCATGGAACCTCCTAACCGCATAGCAAAACTTCGGAGCTCGCGAGTCGATCAGCATCCATTCTTCTGGCCCGAATCGCCGCCACCAGATCGTCAATGAGCGGGAAGACTTCGTGCGGCAGAAGCCGACCCGTTGCCCATGGAAGAATTCTGTGTGCCAACAAGAGATGCGTCCAACAGCAATCTTGTATATCCGCCTATTTGGCAAACAGATCGACCCGGCTTGGAGGGCCCTCCGTTGCCTGGGATGCGCGCCAATAGGTCATATGCGGGTTGACAGTTAACCGGTTCCAGCGCGGGCCGGATTGCGGCGGCTGTTCGCGCGAAGCGTCTCGCAGCAATGGAAGACGCGGCGATGGGAGGCGTTGTCCACACGCCGCCTAACGCAACGGCAGTTCAGGCAGCGGCAGATGGGGTCATGCCGAGGGGTAGTCTTTCTCAGACGCGGCGCAGCCGTCTTCATGTTCGCTGCGAGGCAGATGCAGAACCCGCCGCATCTGGCGTGCGCGCCGCCACCTCGCGGGCGTCTGAAGTTCTTGCGCTCGCACGTCTGCGTCGAGGCGGCCACCACCAATCGCTTCGTGGTCACGTGCTCACGCGCCCAAGCATTCGGAGCTGACGGACGCTCGCCGCCACACATCGATCCGCGTCATCGGCCACGCTTCTCTGGGAGCCGCGCGTCCAGTCATCTGGCATGGCTCAATCAATAGACGCCGCGGCCGCCGTCCATGCGCCGCGACGACCAAGCGGCACTTGTGATGGGCTTGCCGCTCCCAGGACAGCGTCCCTGCGTCCTCCAATACCTGCTCTCATCCATCGGTACGCGCGCATTCTGACGCGCGAAGAAGCCAATTCAGCCTCTGGCATTCGCAACCGGCCCTACACGACGGCACGACGGCACGGCGGGAAGAGTCAGTCGAAGGCAGCGTAGAACCCCTTTCGAGCGTCGGCCTCGTTCACGCCAGGCCGGTCTTGCTCGCTGAAGCCAGTACTTCCCTCATCGATGTTGGCGGGC
>Ga0307510_10002812_pt1 | contig 19952 bp, 24 predicted proteins | sample 12_EM_MG_FD_207224 | JGI IMG/M metagenome (GOLD analysis project Ga0307510, IMG submission 207224) | Populus trichocarpa ectomycorrhiza microbial communities from riparian zone in the Pacific Northwest, United States - 12_EM | ecosystem: Host-associated > Plants > Roots > Unclassified | place... | reverse complement strand
CGCGTTCATTCACGCGTCACAATGATAACATAATCGTGCCAAGTAAATACATCAATCTCAATCTCGTGTATCGTGCCGCACACGGTGACTACAAGGTGATCTGTGCCCTTCCACCATTCCCCTCACCCTCAATGACAAGCGAGACCACTTGAGTCGCTTATCAAAAAGGGAGCAGCCCGAAATGTCCATCTTTGCAGCCGGTTTGCCGCAACTTAGGCAAAGGGCACAGCCTACGAGCCAAATGCGTTAAAGGGGAACCGATGGGAGTGGGTATGGGTGAATACCCCCCGCAGAATGTTACGGAGATTTCCTACAATGCAACATGATCAGCTTAAAGTAGCATTTGCAGTCCACGACAACTAACTTCTTCGTCGCCCGGTCAGAGTGTATGACATAGAGTCCGTTCTCTGTGCGACTTGCCTGCGAGAGAAGTTCTGCAGGGTCAAGTGCTTCCCTGTCGCGATCACCGCGGGGAGCCTGCTTCAGATCTATACCCTCGCCCTCGGCCCAGACGCGGGCATCCACGGCGGTGTCTACAGCGCTCGGGGCACCGGGTCCTTTGAACAACCTAACACTCTCCACAAGTTTCACAAGATCCTCCAACTCGCGAGTAAGTTTGATATGTTCCGGTGTGCCCTCCTCTGGTGGGATGAGCGCCGATAAGACGTGAAGTCGGCGGAGCGCGGGTGGTGATATAGTGGGTCGAGGGTATGAGGATAATAAGTCGTCAACAGACCACACGGGTTTTAGCGGGATTGCACAATCATCCGTCTCGACAAGCTCAGAACCTCTCTGCGGGATACTGGAGGTATGCTGTCGAAGAAACAACCCGGTGATTTGTGGGCGGGCTTTCAGGCGTGCCAGAGTCGTCCATGGAATGACGGTCATCATCACGTTGGCGGAGTTCGAACACAAGCTCTTGGCCTCCTGGTCGACCATCCCTCATCCGCACCACCTGAGAATCTCCAAACACACCTAACTCTGGCTATTCTTCAAAAGGCCAAATGAGCACCGCAAACTTCGCTGCGGCGTTCCAAAAACTCCTGCCCAAAAATCTTCCCCCAGGCCTCTCCACAAAGTCTGCCAATCTGTATCAAGTCCTGGCACGATACGCTCGAGATGGCGTTGGCCAACGTGTCTATCAAACAAGATGGACTAACAAGGGGATTTCGGATTGCTACTGGGAAGTCACTCGAACATCCCTCAAGAAGGGCGGCACCCATGGCAAGGCTTGGGGACACCTCGTGTGGCGAGGTCAGTTGTGTTGCATGTTTCTTTGGACTGCAGCACTCTTTGTACTAACTACCTATTCGGAATAGGTAATAAGATAAGCCCACGAGAAGAACGTATACGGGGTGGTCTGAAGTATAGTTGGAAAAGTGGGGTTTCCGATACCCCAACGACACGGACGTCGAACATAGCCCATGTACCTTGATTACCCCAGGCCCTCTCCGGCTGCTTACGCTGCATGGCCATCACTAGGATATTTTGCATAATTACATTCATTATGTTTGGCAGTATTCATGAGTTGATGTGTTGGAGTGAAATGACTGGTGAATTCTGTAGAAGGCGAAAGCGGACTTCGGCGTTTCGGGTGCTCGAAGCACATGCGATCATGCAAGCCTTGCATACACACGACCTAGACAACACACAGCCACATTTCCACTTCTTCTCTAACACACCCACCCCACTCCGAATCCTCTTACTGGATACCATTAGAGGAGTGTGCTTGCTGGCTACGACACGATGAACTCGCACGAACTAATCGATGCCCAATTCGACCGAGCGGTGGAAATTGTACAAAATCTACCAAAGACCGGTCCCATACAGACCGGCTATGAGGAGAAGCTGGCAATGTACAGGTGCGTTACCATTTTCTCGAGTATTTCATCTCTATTTCTTTGACTTACATGTGCCCCAGCCTCTACAAGCAAGGTGAGCCGACCATCCCGTGTGGATACTAATTCCTCAACCATACCGTCCTGTCTTAGCGACCGCCGGAAACGTTACATCCCCGAGGCCGGGAATTTGGGATATGCTAGGTCGTGCTAAATGGTATGTTCTGTGTGCTCCTAGTCCGCCATTTACTCAGGCTTACATCGTTGCAGGGACGCATGGGCAAAGCACAAGGATCTCGACCCTTATGAGGCAAAATGGTTATATGTGGATGCTCTCCTGAAGGTTTGTCTCCCTTCTATAGACGACTTGCATGAGTGCCCAAATCTATATCAGGTTTTGCGAAGGTACTCGGACAAGACGGTTGCTAGGGACCATGTCAGAGAGATCGAAGCGTTTGGAGGAGACCCGGCAAATCTCGTTCATAGCGGTATGACCAGTCATCGGGTTGAATATTTCAATGCTGACTCACTATTCAGCAACGTTTTCGAGGTCACAAGACTCCGATTCTTCTAGCTCAGAAGAGCTAGCTTCGGGTTCTATTTATCGCTCAGCACAAATCCCGCATCAACCACGGGGTGACTTAAATCTTCAGCATGAGAGCAGCTCATCTGAAGAGGAAACAACAGACGACGAGGCAATGGGTTCAAGGGCTTCTCAGCAGACCGCGGCTGTAAACAGACCACAGTCATCCCTCTCCAACCATAGATACCGCACACCTGGTGCGAGTTCTGCACTGTTGTCAACTCCAGCCGTTCCGGCCTTGCAACCACAAGCCCTCGAAACGTTGTCAGCCTTTGGGGAACCCTCAACTGCCTCCCTATCCACGTATGAACAAGTTGTCTCTCGAGATGTGGCGTCGCTGCACAACCAATCAATCCACCGCCGTCCTCCATCTGCCCGGCCACACGCACTCTCTGCGACCGGCTTATCCCATCGACCTCCCTCCCGCCTTGCGCTTGAACGAGCCATAGAAAGTATGCAGACACAACTTGCAGCACTTTCCGAACGCATTGAAGTGATGGAGTCCCACTCTCTTATAACACAACCGCTTGGACCATCCCCTGGACCGTCGAGGTCCTCTCCAACGTTCGCGAGAGGCGGTTCTCCCAATGGAGCACGAGATGTTATTCCTTGGGACTTTGACGAGATGGGGCTTTGGGCTATTGTGTTAAAGGCATCGGCGCGTATGCTGAAATCGCTGCGCGAATTTGCCATCGTCCTTTCCAACACCGAAGGACGTTCGCCAACCTTCGTTGTATTACGGCGGTTGTTCTTGGACCTTTCCTTCATACTCTGCGCGCTTACACTTATCAAGACAATTTGGAGGAAGACGGATGTGCGAAGGCGAGCGGTGAACGCGGCGATGCGGGCGCTGTGGTGGGCTATAATAGGAAGGGCACCTACGAGGGATATGGCGGATCGCGGGATTTAATGCGGGCTACTCGACTGTTTTGATTGACATATTCTACCAATGGAAAAAGGGGGTTAATGGACGAGCGTTTGGCGGATGCTCAACCGAGGTCATGTCTCAGTCAGGTGGACGCTTCGTATTAGCTTAGGGCTTGAGATTCCCTTATCGCAATCGTCGTGGCCGATGACGGAAAAAAGATCTAGACGGGAGACTCGAGTGGTATTACAATGTGTTTTACCCTGAGCGAGATGTACGGATCGTTCTACGGTACAGTATGTCGGCGGTTCAGTTGAGGTGAGGACCATGGCTGCGGATGATGTGGATTATGAATATGACGTACTGGCCCGGATCTAAAATCAGAGAGTTATCTTATCCTCACACTATAAGAATACTGGGGTACCGGATGCTACTTCCTAGGGTGTGTGCTTCGATTCTCCCCACACCCACTCGGATCATCATGGCACACGTAGTTGAACTATCCATCCCAAAATCCAACTCCAAAATTCCAGTCCACACTGGGCTATTCATCAATAACGAGTTTGTGCCCTCGGTAGACAACATTGATCCAATCACGTAGTATACTCTTGATTTCTCGTCCTTCATCGGTCCCACTCACGAACACACTCTGACATCACAGAGTTTACAACCCCTCCACTGAGGAAACGTTATGCACGGTCACAGCAGGTGATCCCCTATTCTTCGCAGCCATGTCGGTCAAGTTTCTCACACGTTACTGTGTACCACTGGCAGCCTCTGAGAAAGATGTCGACATTGCCGTTGCGGCTGCACGGAAGGCCTTCCGTGAGACCTGGGGGAAAAACGTATCCGGGGTCGAGCGCTCCAGGCTGATCAACAAGCTGGCTGATCTTATGGAGAGGGACCAGCAAATCCTCGCCGAGCTAGAATGTCTGAACAACGGAAAGCCCGTGAAGATTGCTCGGTGTGTTCGACCCAATCCGCCCTGGAATACGGCTCTGATTTTGTTTTCCCTTCAGAGACTTCGACATTGGCGACAGCGTTGGATGTCTTCGATACTATGCTGGTTGGGCCGACAAAATTCTTGGCCAAGTTTCGTATCACGTTGAGTCCTTACGTGCAGAAGCACTCACCTTCCAATCAGAGCATCGAAATCGGTCACAAAACTAAGATCGCAATCACACATCCAGAGCCTATTGGTGTCTGCGGTCAAATGTTTGTAACAGCTCCGGGCCATCATGGTGTTCACTCATCTCTGAAATGACTCCCGTCAGAATCCCGTGGAACTACCCCATTATGATGTGGTATGGCAAACACACCTCAGCTAAGCTCCGGGGCTACGCTCATAGCATCCAGGGCGTGGAAAGTCGCGCCTGCACTTGCAGTTGGTTGTACGATTGTCATGAAGCCCTCTGAAATCACTCCTCTGACGGCGCTGGTACGTCACTCGGTCAGATCATGGCAGTAGACACTTGTATGACTCACTTTTTGTAGAAACTGTCGGAACTCGTTAAAGAGGCGGGGTACGGTGCGATTGTATCCGTCCTACCGTCTCCTCACAAGTGTTTACAGTTTCCCTCCTGGGGTTATCAACACCATTCCATCGCTGGGTTCTATTGGAGGCGCAGCATTGGCCGCTCATAAAGGCGTTGACAAAGTCGCCTTTACGGGTTCTACCATCACAGGTCGTAAAGTCATGGAAGCTGCTGCAAAGAGTAACCTGAAGAAAGTGTCACTTGAGTTGGGCGGGAAGTCGCCACATATCGTCTTCGAAACGGCGAACATAGAACAAGGTATTGCAAGGATACACCTGAATTTAAGTTGATATCTGACCTACAACCATGAATGTCTTGTTAGCCGCAAACTGGGCCGCATTGGGTGTTTTTTACAACACTGGCCAGGATTGCACGGCTGGTTCTCGACTCTATGTTCAAGACACTATTTATGACAAATTTGTCACAACGCTAGCAACTAAAGCCAAGGAGCTTGTCATAGGTGACGGATTCGATGAAAAGTCTGGAGGCGGCCCTGTGGTACGCACCAGCCTTTCTGAACCTTTGTTTCTGTCTGAGTCTGACCACCCATCTCAAGGTCTCCAAAACGCAATACGACCGTGTTTGGAGCTACATCGAATCCGGGAAGAAGGAAGGTGCCAGAGTCATTGTCGGGGGTGAAAAACGCACAACGCCCGGGTATTGGGTTGATGCCACGAGTATGCTCGCTTTTCCGGTTCTTCCTGGAACTCGAGCTGCTAACTCTCTGAATAGTATTCACCGAGATTCGCCCTGATATGAAGATAGTAAGTGTTGCATGGGAGTATATCAGAAGACGGTTTGAAATCATATTCCCTTCGTTAGGTGAAAGAAGAGGTATTAGAGATCGCAAAAGCTTCACGTTCATCGCCCGTACGCTGACAGTTTTGTGAAGATTTTTGGTCCTGTACTTTCAGTTGGAAAGTTCCACACTGAGCAAGAAGCCATTGACCTCGCCAATGATACGACTTACGGGCTTGCGGCAGCTCTTCACTCTAGTAGCCATTCTTGTTTTCGCCTTCCCTCGTAGGCTCACAATCACCTTAGCTGACCAAGCTCAATGTCACCGCGTGTCTTCCGCTCTGGAGGCTGGGACCGTGAGTCATACTCGACGCCCTATTCTAGAAAAACTCATCTGGTTCATTAGATCTGGGTCAATCAGTACAATATGCTTTATAACAACGTACCATTTGGAGGCAAGAAGCAGAGCGGTATCGGTACGTGCCATCACCAATGCGAGCAAGTGCTGCAGGTGCCAACGGTAGCGTCTTCCATCAGGTCGCGAATTGGGTAGCCACGCTCTCGAAGAATATATCTCCACGAAGGCTGTCCACTGGAACTACGGTGAAAATATTGAATGGCCCTTGTAGGTACTTGACTCGAGTAACGGAAGAACAGTCATGCGTGAATCTGTTGGATTAAATTGTTTGTTTTCAACGTCGGTTATTGCCGACGGAAGAATAAATCGAGTTGCTTTCCATATTCGGCTTTCTCCTGTTCGTTCAAAATTGGCTTTTTAACGCCTCGGGTTCCACTATAGTCAAGGTTTTCATTGGCTCATGTCCGACCGTTGCTAGATTTACCCGGACTTTCTGAGCCTATAGCTTGTCCTTGGCCCTCTCGCTATGTATTGGACGCATGTGGGCACTGGTTCTCTTCCATACACTTGTCGATTCACCCGACTTCCCGCGGCCTCCCCTGCTCTCATTAAGAGGAAATGGGACGCAGATCAAACGGAGAAGACTTGGGTGAACTCGAGCTTTTATTCCGCAGTGGCTTTGGATGCACTCTTTCCCAAACGCTACCCGCCTATCGAAGTGACCCCCCACCACCAAACAGACTTCCCCCCCCCCTGTAGGACCTAATGTCTTCACTTGGGGCCGACAGGAAAATGGTTTCTCGGAGCCCCCAAAACACGACTGTGTACCATATACCGTTGAGGCAGCTTGCCGCGCATCCGTCTCAAAGCCTTAGCACGGACCTGGTGCTCTCGAGTGAGAACTTGAAGGACATCGAGAAAGGGCCTCCTAACAGTGATGGACCTTTCGATGCTTTCAATCTTCGAGGGTGCCTCACTTCGTCCAATGAAGCAAACAAAGCTGCCGGAATCCAACCCAAGCACGTGGGCGTCACTTGGGAAGATCTTCAGGTCACGGTTTGGGGAAGCACTGATCACAAAGTGAGGTCATGTTTCCGTTGAGAGTCGGATGGGTCCTCATCTTCAAGTTACCTTTCAAATAGATATACATCCCGACATTTGATTGCGAGTCTCTTGCTTGTCCTTGGGCTACCCGTAACTCACTCCTCGATTCTCTTAGTCTACATGCTTCAAATTTGTCTTATTCCCATTCGTTCTGTTTGGGGACTTTTCTCATGCATCCGATCAACTATGGATGACGGGGACACAAGGACAATTCTGAACAGGTCCGTACCCGTATCCCACGTAAAGGTTACATTTTGATCATGTTTGTACGTTAGGTGCTCCGGTCTGGCCAAGCCCGGCGAGATGATTCTAGTCCTTGGTTGTCCGGGGTCGGGCTGCACAACATTTCTGAAGGCGATCGGGAACGAGCGTGGTGAATATTCATCCGTAAGTGGTGACGTGCGTTATGCCGGGATAGACGCAGCGGAGATGGGGAAGGCTTACAAGGGCGAGGTCGTATACAATCAGGACGGTATGCAAGTCCATGTTCGATGGGTCTAATGTTGACACCTGCCCCACAGACGACGTCCACATGCCCACTCTGACTGTTGCTCAAACACTAGCTTTTGCACTCTCAACCAAGACACCCGGATCTAAAGGCCGACTTCCTGGAATTTCGAGTCAGGAATATGATGCAGGGGCCCAGGAGATATTACTCAAGATGCTCAACATTTCTCATGTTTCTGAGACCCTAGTCGGCGACGAGTTCGTTCGGGGGGTCTCAGGTGGCGAGCGAAAGAGGGCAAGTATCGCCGAAATGATGTCGACTAGAGCTCCTGTGCAGTGCTGGGATAACCCTACGCGGGGCCTGGATGCATCGACCGCCTTTGACTTCGTGAAAAGTCTGCGAATCATGACAGATGTATTTGGTCAAACAACTTTCGTCACACTGTATGTATCCAATTGAGGTGATGGCGTGTTGCTGGCTGACCCGTACACCAGATGCCAGGCCAGTGAAGGGATCTACAATTTGTTTGATAGAGTGCTTGTCATGGATAAGGGGCGGCAGATATACCTCGGTCCACCGTCCCAAGCTCGCTCATACTTCGAAGAGCTCGGTTTCCAACCACTTCCTCGACAACCCACTGCGGACTACCTGACAGGTTGCACGGACCCAAACGAACGGCAGCTTTTCCCTGGACGGACTGTCGCTGACGTTCCGTCTACCCCGGAAGCCCTGGAACGAGCCTTTCTGGAATCTGGGCTTGCAGTCGAATTGCTCAATGAGCTGGAGGAATATAAAACATCGGTGAAGGACGACCAAGAGCCGTTTCGAAGATCGGTGCTTCTTGATAAACAGAGTGGGGTTTCGAAGGAAAGTCCGTATACCCTTGGGTACGCTGGGCAAGTCATGGCATTGGCACGGCGACAATTTCAGATGAGGCTCCAAGATCGCTTCCAGCTCGTGACAAGCTTTTCTTTATCAGTAGTACGTAGACTAATCGAAGAGCCCACTTTCTCTGATCAAACTTTCAGGTCCTTCCCATTATTCTTGGAGCGGCGTTCTTTGATCAGAAATCAACATCAAATGGCGCATTTACTCGTACGGGCGTCATCTTCCTTAGCTTATTAACATCTTGCCTCGATGCATTTAGCGAGGTTTGGTCTTCTTTCGTTCAAATCTTCAAGTGGCCTGATTTGTCGTAGTTGTGTCTAGTTGGCGGTCGCGGTGTACTTTACAAGCAAGTACGTCTCTTTATTTCTTGATCCCTGACAACACCAAATGATATTCGCAGTCAAGTTATAGTCTATACTACCCGTCAGCCCTCGCACTTGGGAATGCACTCTCAGATCTTCCGTTTTCTGCCGTTCGACTTCTGATCTACAATGTCATTGTATATTTTATGGCAAATCTTCATCGCTCTTGGGCCGCCTTCTGGACATTCCATCTCTTCAGCTACATGGCATTTCTGGCCATTCAAGGTCTTTTTAGGACACTCGGCTTCTTTTTTTCTTCATACGACGCCGCCTTCCGCATGGGTGGATGCCTCGTTACAGGCCTTGCCTTTTCTACTGGGTATCTCATCCCGGTACAGCAGATGAAAAGATGGATGTTCTGGATAGTAAGTCTTACGTTTCCTACTTTTTACAAACACTGAGCGCCCATGTCAATTTAGTTTTATTTAAATCCCATAGCCCCCGGTGAGTACGCCCTGTTTTTTGGAACCAGCGTCATTAATGCATGGCATTTCATCTACAGCGTTTTCTGGCTTGATGGAGAACGAATACAGTCGGCTAAATGTGAACCCGCTCATGCTTGACCTTCATCTTTTCGTCGTCTGACAATTATTCTTCCAGTTCACTTGTGATGGTAGTTATATAGTTCCTAGGAATGGCTTCAATGTCAGCAAATATCCGTAAGGGAGTTCGCGCCGAAGCTCCTGAAATGTTACTTATAAGTTACTCCCCAGGAGCACCCTAGGACCAAATCAAGTCTGCACTTTGTTTGGGGCGAGACCGGGTTCCGATACCACTTCCGGCGGCTCGTACTTGCTCACCACCTATGACATGGACGGCCGTGATATCTGGCGTCGTAATTTTGTTATACTCCTCTGCTGGATATTGCTCTATCAAGTGGCTCAGATTTTCGTTCTGAGCTTCCTCCCGGTAAGCGCCACGTATCCAGTCTCCTATTCGAGATTCCAGCTCATATTAGTACGAAGCAATGCGCCGGCGGAGCGGGTTTCCGTGTGTTCGCTAAGGAAACATCGGAGACTCGCAAACTGAACGATCGATTGTGCCAGCGAAAAGCAAGCCGACGACAGTCGAAAATAGCTGATAAGAGTAATCCAAATGGTATCAATCTTGAGGGAGATGTCACGTAAGTGGATAACGACTCGAAGGATTTCGAGACAATGACACGCTAACACCTCATATCTGATCTTGTTCGATAGAACGCCACCTGAACGCGGGGTGTTTACCTGGGAGGGTGTCAATTATCACATTCCAGTCTCACGAGGCACTCGACAGCTGCTCAGCGATGTATATGGCTTTGTCAAGCCTGGAACGTTGACCGCACTCATGGGAGCTTCCGGCGCCGGAAAGACAACGTGCCTCGATGTATTGGCCAAAAGGAAAAATATTGGCATAGTCTCCGGAGACATCCTCGTCGATGGACGTCCTACCGGACCAGATTTCGCGCGATCAATGGCATACGCTGAGCAAATGTATGTCCACGAAGCAACCGCGACAGTGCGCGAGGCCATGCGCTTCTCAGCATACCTGCGCCAGCCATTTCATGTTCCGACAGAAGAGAAGAACGCCTACGTCGAAGAGGTGATAGAACTCCTAGAGCTGCATGATCTTGCTGATGCCATTGTCGATACCCTCGATATCGAAGCCTGCAAGCGGCTCACGATCGGTGTCGAGGTGGCCAGCAAGCCGGGGCTTCTCCTGTTCTTGGATGAACCGACGTCAGGTTTGGATGCGCAAAGTGCCCGGGATCTGATCCGTGTCCTGCGAAGACTCGCCGACCAAGGTCAAGCTATTCTCTGCACGATACATCAGCCGTCTTCTCTGCTTTTCGAAAGCTTTGACCGCCTGCTTCTTCTGGAGAATGGCGGGCATACCGTCTACTTTGGGGATATCGGACCGGACTCTTGTGTTGTACGAGAATATTTTGCGCGCCATGGCGCACCATGTCCCCAGGTGGCGAATCCTGCGGAGTACATACTGGATGCCATCGGCGCAGGCACGTCACCGCGAATCGGAGATCGCGATTGGAAAGACATCTGGCTGGACTCGCCGGAGTTCCAGCACGTCAAGGAAGAGATACGTGAGCTGAGAATCTCTGCCACGTCCCGCAAAACCAGAGTGGCATCAAAGTGTGAGTGGCCAAATCTCGATGGAACAGACGACGACTCATGCCAGAACAGACGCGACACCGTTTCTCTACCAACTGAGTGTTGTCACGAAGCGAAGTTTCGTCACTATGTGGCGTTTTCCTGGCTACATTTTCACGCGGCTCATCTTGCACATTTTCACCGCATTGTTTGGCTCCCTTGTTTTCCTTCAGCTAGGAAGGTCCCAAAGAGACCTTCAGTACCGCTTGTTCTCGATGTACTGTCCGATAAGTCTCGCGCACTTATCGTCACTGATTCTTCGATGACAGATTCTGGGTCGCTGTCCTCCCCTCTTTCCTACTGGATCAGACCCTGCCGTTATTCATGAACAATAGAGGTGAGTCTTTGATCACTCCCATCACCCGCGTACCCAGAACCGCCTTAGCTCACTGTACTGTACCCAGGGATATTTATTCGGGGCAAGTCCCGTTTGGATTGTCCGGGTCCAACTCTGTCACTCAATGGTCTATACACAGAATTTTCCAGCGGCATGTACTCACCCGAAGTATTCACCATCGCCCAACTGCTCGGCGAACTGCCGTCGGGCATTCTATCAGCAACCATTTTTTGGGCAATCATGGTAATGAGGTCCAAGACTCACACCGCGTAATCGTACCAATTTAGAATTGCAGGTTTACGCCCAGGGATTCGGTCAAGGTTCGGCCGGGCTAGGCGGCACAGTGTTCCAGTTGGTGGTCATCATTTTCGTCGAGATGTTCGGCGTATCCTTGGGACACGTTGTCGCAGCCATTACGCCGTCAGTTCAAGTGGGCATCTTGTTCGACCCCTTCCTCATGGTTATTTTGACCACTTTCTGTTCGTATACTCTCGACCGTTGCGGTGACCTTACGCTGAAAATCTCCACCTTTTTATAAGGTGGGGTTATTATCCCGTATCCAAATTTAGCTCACACATGGAGGGTGTGGGTGTACCGATTCAACCCTTTTACGCGAATGCTAGGTGCCATGCTATCTACCGAACTCCAGTGCGTTAAAGTCTACTAGTCGAGTATCATTCCTCACATTTTACCGCATTTTTAGTGGATTACAGGTGCAATGCGAGCCTGATGAATTCGCCATTTTCAATCCTCCACCCAATCAATCCTGTGCTACATGGGCCAACGACTTTGTGGATGCGTTCGGAGGGTATCTGGAAAATCCTAGCGACACCCAGGCTTGCAGGTATTGTCGGTACAAGGAAAGTTTGGCTTCGAATCTCTGGTGTCTAAACGTAACTCGACTAATCTGTCATACTTGATAGGTCGGTGATGAATATATAACGGAGCTGAACATGTCCTATGAGAATCGTTGGAAGGACGCTTGGATCATCTTCGCCTTCTTTAGTGAGTAGCATTTTCCTTGAAATTTTATCAAGTGATGACAAGATAACAATTCCAAAGGTTTGAATTTCATCTGTACCATCGGTAGGCTGGTGCTCATGGTGCCCATTTCGCTTGCTCTCACTAATTGTCAACGCCAGCCGCGTCTCGCTTCCTCCGCTATGCGAAACGGTGATGGATGTGGTTGTGGTGAAATTTTTTGCAAGCTGCAATACATCATTGCTTCATGAATAGAATTCCTCGGTACTCTCGATAAATTAGATGTAAAAGGACTGAGGCTGAAGAATGAACAGGAAGACCAAAAAAAGGGTAAAATAAGATTCAAAGAACCGTCATGTGTCTCAAGACCAATAAAACGGTCGCACGGATGAGCAGTGTTATAATACAGACGAGTCCGATTCGAATGCGCTACACGACATGAAACTGTCCTGTATTATAACCAGAATTCGGTGGAGGATGTCCGCGTTGGTTCCCAGTGTGATAGTTGTTGTATTCCGCGGCTTCGTAAGCTAAGCCAACATCATCCGGTGGATTGTGTGGATGTTGCCCCGACTGATGTTCGTACTGGCCGTTGGCAGCGTGTCCAGTGTAGACATCATACGGATCAGCAACATAGGCCTGGGACCCATGGTAATATTCGGGGTAGTTGCGGTCATCCCGACCATGGGCTTCTGCACCCAGTGCCAAATGCGCTGTACTCCCATAATCGTCCTCGTAGTACTGGTTCTCATCTGGAAGAGTAGGGACCGAGGGATTGTAATGAGCGTAGGCCGTTGGATCCTGAGGGTGGGCGTAAGGCGCAGTATAAGCGGGCATTGTTGGGTAGTCGTAGGAAGCTTTTGCATCCGTGGTATGGTACCTATCGCCTGTGACAGAGTGATGGATACTGGGGGTACCTGCGCGCTTCTGCAGTGATGCAATATCGGCTAAATCGTCGTCGATCGAAATATTTGGGAGGGTTGGTTGCGGAAGGGGTTGTTGAATGAACTCCCCCTTCTTGTTCTTAAGATGAGAGAAGTCGCCCATCGCTTCCTTCTTGGCTTGGGCTATGGCCTTGGCGGTACGCTCTTTGTTACGGCGCCTAATGATTTCGGAAATACGCTGGGGTAGGATGAGCTGAAGGTAAATTTAACAAGAAAGTACGGCTTCACCTTGTCTACCTTGTGACAGCAATATTCCTTATGGTGAAGGTGTCAGCGTGTACTAAGCAGAGGTGAGGGAGACCTACCTTCAAGTTCCCTTTGATATAACAGAGGAGTGGGACATAGCCTATCGCCGCGATTATGAGCAGGAGAAGGGAGCCAGCGAAGATGAGGACGGTGAAGAGGGTAGAGATCGTGAGAGCGGTTGTAATCAAGTTGTTCCCTAAGAAATATTTCTTGAGATCATACCACGGCGTCCTGTCATCCCTTCTCGCCAAATAGATGGCAAACAAAGTCAAGGCATTGATGACTTGACGAGGACCATCGGCGAAAATCAAACGCTTCCAACCTATAGCAGAGTGTAAGACCTTTTCTACAAACAAATCTGAGGTGTACTTACTCTTAAAGGTGAAGAAGATGAAGAAAGCGAAATCATCTGATTTCTTTGTCGACTGTGAGATATGATCGAAAAAGCAGAAATGGTCATATGAGCCTAGGCGTGGTATATCGACTGAGTGCACGAGTTTGACGAACAAGCAAGAATTCTTACGAAGAGAATAGTAGTTGTTCGCCATGACATTTGTGAAGGCGTATGATATGTCTCGACTTGCTATGATCTTCTTGGTTTTCCGTGCCTCGTAAGCAAGCTTTACGGGATATAGATATCAGGTTCACGAAGTTGATTATGAGGGGGACATTGCGTACGAGGAGGAAAGAGAAGATGATACAGCCGACGAATAACCATTGACCAACGGCGAACGGAATTGCGACACAACCCGAAAGTTCTTTGCAATTCTGAAAGATCTGGTTGGCCCAGGACTTCGTACTTAACATGGTCACGGCAGTGAAAATATCGGAAACGTAGACGAGGAATGACTTGAGGACGAGGATGTACACCCAGAGGTACCTTTCAGACAAAGCAGACAAAGGTTAGTTATCAGACGATAAGCCCAGTCCGCGCGCAGTCTCAGTTGGAAAGGAGAAGCCCCAACACGTAAGGCTGCGGAATGGAAAAAATGGACGACACATACTTCATACGCATTGCGAAACCATTGTCTGTGAACTCTCGAGTATCGACAAAGTCGAACTATTGACGCATCCAATGCAGTCAGAAATGGGGGTAGCTGTTAAAAGAGTATGTACAGACCTTGTGATCTGGCACAATCTCGCGCTTCCAAGCGGGGCCTCCACACATGACAGTAGATACAGTGACTCCGAGGTGCTACCGTAGTAAAGGAAATGAAAGAATGGGTGCTGGGTGGGTTCAGACAAGTTGGAGTGGGGCGACGAGACCGGCCAGTCGCATGAAAGATTGTGAGGGACGAAAGAACGACGATTGACGGGAACTGGATGGGGACGGGAGGGTCGCAGTTGAAAGAGTGTGGAAAGTAAGAGGCGCTGATTGAATTGTTGCCAGTTGCCAAGCGACAATTATGAACTCGACTTGCCTTTTTGAGGATAATCCCGCAAATCGCAATCATGACCACCGTACAAAAAATAAAAGTAAGACTACATCTCTCTATTCCTCAATGCACTGACATCTCTTGGACAGGAAATCGAAGATGAGATGGTATGCTTTATATGCGCCCTAATCTTTTCGCACGCTCACCCCTTTCAAAGGCTAAAAGTGCGTCGTCCTCATAAAGTGGCCCGTATCCTGCCCTCATATCAGATGGCATGAAGCTCAAAAGAATAAAGCCACGAGCTATCACCTGGGACAGCTCAAGGCAAAACTCGCAAAACTTCGACGTGAACTCATCTCAACACCGTCAGGCGGTGGTGGCGGTGGCGGCGGGGTGGGCTTCGATGTTGCGCGAACTGGGGTAGCCTCGGTTGGATTCGTCGGCTTCCCATCCGTTGGAAAGGTAAGGAGATCGAAGGCGAGGACTATTTAATACAGAAATATTAAACGTCGTTTGCGCTTCTAGTCCACACTCATGTCGAAGCTAACCGGCACACATTCCGAAGTCTCAGCAATCGACTTCACCACACTCACTACGGTCCCAGGGACGTTGAAAGTGCATGGCGCACCAATACAAATCCTTGACCTTCGTGAGCCCGTATCCCCCTCTGCATCGGGCACATCCCTTATCGCAATCCCTTCCAGCCGGTATTATCGAAGGTGCAAACGATGGTCGAGGGAGAGGTCGACAAGGTATGTACTCAACTCAACGGCGTATATTTGCAACCATATCTTATATTTTGTTCGATAGTCATCGCAGGTATCGTCACATCACTGCGGTTGACATGTACCTGTCGCTCATCTAGTCGCACACCTTAGTCGCGCGGACATGCAACCTTATATTCATCGTCTTGGACGTTCTCAAGCCCCTCGGGGACAAGAAGCTCATTGAGGCCGAACTGGAGGGTTTCGGCATTCGACTAAACAAGAAACCGCCAGCGATTGTCGTGCGGAAGAAAGACAAGGGCGGACTAGCCATAACGAACACTGTGCCTCTGACGAACATAGACCACGAAGAGATCCACGCAATATGCAGCGAGTATAGAATCAGCAATGCTGATGTCGCGATACGCCAACCCGGGGCGACGGCGGATGATCTGGTTGATGTGATCGAAGGCAATAGGTACGGACTTCTCGGGTTTCTCGGCCATTCATTTTCACAGTTGCTCTTCTCTCTAGGGTCTACGTGCCAGCAATTTATGTGAGAATAATACCACTTTTAGCGCTCATTTATCTGACTCTTGTGAAGGTCTTGAACAAGATAGATGTAATTTCAATCGAAGAGCTTGACCTGCTGTACAAGATCCCGAACAGTGTCCCCATTTCCTCCAACGAATGGCTTAACGTCGACGAACTCATAGAGAAAATGTGGGAAGCACTTGATTTAGTTCGTGTGTACACCAAACCAAGGGGCCAGGCGCCCGACTACTCCGCCCCCGTGGTGCTTAAGCGTGGGAAGTGCACCGTGGAAGACTTCTGCAATGCTATCCACAAGGAGATTGCAAAACAATTGAAGTAGTCAGTTTTTTCCCAACAACCCCGTGGTTCGTCAGAGATGCTGAACTCCCCGTTAGTGCAATGGTCTGGGGTTCAAGTGCAAAGCATGCCCGCGGACAGAAGGTTGGGCTGGAGCATGTATTGGACGATGAGGACGGTAAGCCGTGAGATTTCATGTTCTCTTATAAGTGCCTGATGTCCCGTAGTCGTGAACATTGCAAAAAAGTAATTTCATGTATAGCAGTGATGAGTACTATTTCGATGTGATATACAAGAAAGACAGACGAGCGTAAGCCCAGATGAGGCCGAGGGCGCAGTATAAGCTGGTAAGCATGAGGGGAAGGAACTCCCACTTCTCTGGTTTTCGAGCGACGGCGCTTGCTATCACAGGACAAAGCATGACCACCAATTCCAAAAGAAGGAACCCCCATAGGTACATTGTTTCTAGAGAGCCGACAATAACTGCGGGGAGTGACCGGGGGAATCTGCGAAGACAATAGTCAGGTCTGGCCAAAGCAGGCACCTAGGGTGACTGACTCATATAGTCGCTGTTTTAAGGGCCCAAAGACGACGATCGCCCACAAAAGCGAATACACAACCTCGATGATTTGCTCTTCATCGAAATCAACTTGACAGGACCTTACGATGAGAGGAGAGGCGTACCGGCAGGTGTAAAAAGTAGAGGAAAGAGAGACACAACACCGGCCGTACTCGCGATCATGAAGGTACGGAAATAGGCGTAGTTCTCGGCCGCGAGTAAACTGTGTCACATCAACGTCGAAATATAAAGCTGGAATAGGTGGCTATACCTACCTCAGCGGGACAAGGACGAGAAGGATAGCCTTCTCATGGACATGCCAGCCAAACATGAACGAGGTATACCCACAAAGCGTCAGCGCGGTGACGAACGACTTGTATGTTGGGGTTCGCCATAGCTTGACGAGGAACACACTCTGAAAGACGATGGTCATGACGAATGTATGAATGGGTTTGACATTCGGGAGAACTGCGAATGAAGTATCTCCAACCAATCCTCTCGACGAGGACGACACGCCAGAGGCATCGACGGAAAAGCTGACCCCGAACCGTTTGGCATCTATGACAATTCGATCTCAGTACATCAACGACCAGCGCGCCAAGAAAAGATCCCGTGAATTGACTGACACTGTAAGAGAACCCGATCGGCTGCCGTGAGGAGTGCCCAGGCGTTGGGCGCCCAGTATGCATGGTTTAAACCGCGTGTGAAGGGAAAAAGTCGAGATAGTAGTTGCGGAATTTGTCCCATGAGGAGGAAGGGTCCCAGCGACGCGATGAAGACCAATATCACGACATTTGCGAGTGCGATGAATCTGCCAGGGAGTATGCTGCCCTGCGGGGACATACAAAAGGCTCGGAGTAGATAAACAAAATAAGCTGGCTAGAGGTGATTCGGGTCAGAAATGATTGCAACTGCGGGAATGGGGATGAGCGAACAGCGAGGTACATGTAGATATGCTTGAAATTCAGCAGGACCGCGAAAAAGAAGCCGCTGGCCAGAAGATTTCCCTAAGAGATTCTAAGTAAGACGACGGTCGCTTAAATTGGGATGATAGCAATTACATGACGAGCTTGGAGGATAGAGAGAAGCAGAATGCCAAACAGGAAGCCGTTATATTGAAAGTGGATGTGATCGACAATCAAGAACCCGGGATGCAAGAAGAGAGATGCGGATATGAGCCGCTGAGTATTAGGATCTGGCACTCCACGAACAAACCTGACAAGGGAATGTCAGTAAGGGATATGGTCGATACAGGTCCCACTGTACTTCAGTAGAACTGCCCCCAGTACTAGTTCTGTTAGGATGACAGTTGATCTTTGGTACGCAATGACACTCCAAGCGGAATAGTTGAGATTGTTTAGGTCCACAATTCGTGGGTCAATGAAGGAAGCTGGGATGGACAGTACTTTCTCGAAGTACGCAAAGAAGGGAGGATAGTCCAATGCTGATGACGTTTTTGACGATGAGAAACATTTAGGAGCGACCGCCAGGGCACTTACTCCATTCTGAAGTAGTCTTTGGGCCAAACGGTGATCGTAAGTGATGACTACGCTTGTCAAACGCAACGCAACGCGTACATCATAGTACCATTGTGAGATTGGCAGTGAATGCGTTATTGCAAGCCAGTTGCGGTGCACTTCAAAATCCGTGGATCGACTAGAGTGATTTGTGAAAGCATGCAAGGACCAGGACTTCACTTTCCAGGGAGGCTAAACTCACTATGTAGGGAACAGGAGCAGCTTGAAGGCAGTGGAAAGGGCGAGGATATCCCATTCGGACGACGTGACGTCTAGCAACGCCTTCGTAAACCATCGGTTACGTGGCGACTTTGGAGAATCATCCGCTTTCTCGGAGATAGTGGCCATGAATGCAACTACCGGGGTAATTGCGCAGTGCGGGAAATGAGGGTTTCTCGCGACCTTGGGGTGCGCTCGCAGTGAGCGGTACGTTCAGGCTCAATGGACGTTCGTATTGCGGTATAACGGTGTTCCTGGGATTGCGCCAACGGCTTGTCCCTTGGGCAACAATTTACGGCGCGTCGAGAGGAAATGTGTGTGAAATTTGAACGGGGGCACGGGCAAAGGGGGGTGGTGACTGTCCGGAGGGGTCTGGTTGACGGTTGACACGGTACACGGGTATACAGTACTAGACATGATATACTACGAAAAGTAATCACAATTTTGGTTCCGCCTTGTTGTTACTGGGCTCTATAAACAATCTCTGCAAACCTTCCCTCATCCGATCCCTCACTGGAGAGGACTTCCTGCTCACGGCGTCGACGAACACGTGCGTATACCCTCCAACCACTGCTGGCTCAGCACTGCCCTCCTGAAACACCCCCACCTCATATGTGACGGAGCTGTTCCCTATATGATTTACTCGAAGACCGAGGTCCAACACGACGGGGAACGAGAGCGGAGAAAAGAATTGGGCGTGGGACGACATGACCAGACCGAGGGAATCCGAATTTCGTGGCGAGAGGTCACAGTGGGCGATAAGGTACGCGTTTACGACCGAGTCGAAGAGGTGGTAATACACTGAATTGTTGATGTGTGAGTATTGGTCGTTATCGCTCCTGAAATACGATGTTGTTGGCATTATCCGTTTCGTTAATGATAGCTAGGACTTTACCATCGCATTCTATACGAAAGAAAGTACCTGTAGTCTGCCCGTGTGCGTGCCTTGAGGTATGACCTCGATAGTTGTTCAGAGACTTTTGAGCGCATAACTTCAGACGCCACTTCGGACTGGACTGATGACGTCGCGACTTAGCGCCCTTATTCGGCCTGACTGACCCTACCCGTGTTGTTGCCCAACCGAGCTTCGCCGTCACCACGACAACCAACCCCAGACTCTTACACTCCTAGCGAAGAATGAGTGCGCGCGGTGTTTCTGCACAGACCTTAGGACAGACCGCCGAAGACGGGTAAGCAGCCAACCTTTTGTTGCGTTTCTCCCGTCCATAACAGGTCCTATATACAGCAAGGGAGTACTTCTCAAGCTCGTCATCTTTAGTCTGTCCCTTGGTATCGTCCCGATTACGTCGTATTTTGCGTCGGAGAAGTACATATGGAATGGTGCGCCGTCGCAGATCATCCAACCCTTACGACT
>Ga0307510_10002811_pt1 | contig 19952 bp, 27 predicted proteins | sample 12_EM_MG_FD_207224 | JGI IMG/M metagenome (GOLD analysis project Ga0307510, IMG submission 207224) | Populus trichocarpa ectomycorrhiza microbial communities from riparian zone in the Pacific Northwest, United States - 12_EM | ecosystem: Host-associated > Plants > Roots > Unclassified | place... | reverse complement strand
TGAATGGAGGGACATCTGACCAGAGATATGATACATCACACGCACGTTGGTATTAGCTCACTTTGACGAGATACACCCTCGGCAGAGAAGAAGGATATAATCCGTCATGGACATAAGAATTAACTTTAGCAAATCTAGTAATGTAAGGGGCAAAGTCGGACTGCGCAATGGGTGTGACTCAAACGGCGACAGTGTCATCAATGTCCAGTCGTCTACGTTTCGGAGCAGGGTAGTCAGACGGCTCGTCATCATCCACCACAACAATCGGCGATGGCGGGCTGGCATCTGCCTCCGCCAGAGCGTCAGAGCCGCCCGACGGTGAGGGTGTAGGTAAGAGCGCATCCATAGGCGGCGGCGCGCTCCGTGTAGGCAGTGGCATCGTCGTGAACGGCCCCGTACTCGGAGGCGGCTTCTTTTCCGCCTGTGCACCCATGTCACTAGGCGCCGAGCCGCGCGCGCGCTTTCCACGACCTCGCCCACGCGCACGACCCTCGGTCTTGATACGTTCTTTCAGAAACCGCACGATGTGGTTCTGAAGGATCTCGAGGGCCTTCTGCGCACCGAGGGCTTCGAGCTCTCGTAGCTGTCCCGGCGTGAGGTGAGAAAATATCGTGGGATTGAGGATCAGCTGGTTCTCGTGCAGGACGATCGGCTGCGTCGACAGATGGGGCGCGGTAGAGTTTGTGCCCTGCGCGTCGCTGAGCGCAGCTGAAGGGTGGGAAGCGGGCACAGGTCCGACGATGATAGGGAGGATAACGGACGCTGGTATAGCAGGGATAGATGATACTGAAGAAGATGTGATTGTGGGTCCGGCGGGTGTGGTGCCAGTCGTGATTTGTGATGTCAAAATTGAAAGAGAAGAACTCGGCTGTGCTGATGAGGGGTCTGCGGGTCCAGGAGATGTTATTGAAATGGTTTGTTGTGAAGGTTCAACCTTGACTGTTGGTTCAGATGCTGATTCTTGTGTTGGTTGGGGCGCAGCCTCCTTCTTGAACACCAAGGGAGTAGATGTGAGAGGCGGCGGAAGTGGCGTGCCTTTCGGTTCGCCGCGGACACTGCGTTTAAAAGGGGGTTCTAGCGTAGCCGTTGATTTACCCTTTCGTCCACCCACTTTGGCGTCTTTGCCTCCAGCGGCAGCGCTGGTGGCAGCACGAGCTTCCTGCTCTTCGAACATACGTTCGCTATCCGCTTCGACCGTCCAGTAGAAACCCTTCCCACGTTCGCCAGCAGACCTCTCTACCTTCCGGAAGGCACGATTCGAGGAGAGATTATGTCGAACTGATTTCTATATCGAGTGATGCGTCGGTATGTCTCCGACACGTCACGAATGAATTGGACATACCTCCCATCCTGTCTTCTCATTAAAACGGTACCAGTCGAAGGTTTCCATCATCCATGAAATGATGTCTTGCAACGTGGCCTTGCCACCGAGCGACTTGATAGCACGGTAACAAAGTTGTGCATACGTGAACGGTGGCTTTGGAGGCATGTCTTCAGGAGCGAGCTTCGGTCGTGGTGGAGGCGCTTCCGGTTGCTTACGTGCCTTTCCCGTCGTGGACTTGGACTTTCCAATCGCATTCGTATTCGGAAGTGCTTGGGCTATAGGAGGTGGTAGGGGCGGGCCTTTACGCGGTGGGGGAGACGCAGGACCTGGAGGAGGCGAAGCGGAGGGAAGTGGTGAGGGAGGGGATAGAGATGTGATGTCAACAGATGGAGATCGTGCCCGCGCGTGGGACAGTTGGGGACTAGGAGATGTGGAGTCCTCAGGAGCAGGCGGGGGCGGAAGCACGAAGTGGAACGTGCGCGATGCTATCTGGATCTGCGAACTGCACATGTGTAAGTAGGATAAGAGACACGTGTGAGCAGGAGATGAATTACCGTTCGCGCAAGGGAGCTTTGTTTCCCTTACCGCACCACGTCCCATCCACCCAAGCACCGTTCCTGCCCAGCACGACCAAAACAAAGCGCTCCTCTTCCTCCTCGTATTCGATGCGAGCATGGAGACGCGAGACGCTCTTCAGGGGTCCGAGGTCAACGTCGACCTGTGTCTGTTCGGACGAAGAAGCGGTGGATGTAGGGATGCAGCGACGGCCGATAGTGACGTTGAGGGTCTGGAGGTAGTACGTGAAGGTTGGGAAGACAAGGCTGTAGTACGCGCTAATCTTATCCGAGACAGGCTCCGGGATGAAAGAAGGGTCATCGATGAGAGCGGAGACATGTTGAGAATCTGGAGGAGGAGAGGCAGTACGTGAGGCCATTGGTGAGAAGTCTGTGAGACGAGTCGAGACAAGGGGGTTTGCTCTGCCCTCCCGAAATAACTCCATCACGTGGCAATTACTCGTGCTTCCGTCATTCCGTCCGTCATCATGTCTTTGCAGCCCGTCAAATCGACTGTGGACAATCTCGCGGACAAAGATATTGACTCGACAGACACAGAGCTTCGCTATGCTGCATACGGTGCTCGCCTCAGAACAGCCCTTCGGGCTGGTCAACGATATTTGGCCTACGTACGATTCTTCCCTCATTTCGCTCAACTCGGAAACGTGACAATGATGCACGCCTTCGTTCTATCTATCAGACCAGTGACGTTGGAGAGGCCTTTCGGCCCGTCGTACCTCCTTCATTAGTGACGGCAGCATACGGTATTTCATGGCTGTACTTGGCGGGGTAAGATCCCACATCCAATCCGTTCGGTTCGCCATCAAAGCTACCCTCCCTTCAGGGATGTAGGTTACGAATCCTACAAGGCTCACCGACGCGGTCCTACACCTTTCGAAGCCGCTCACTTTACGGAACCAACTCGCGTGGGTTTCGTCGCGGTGAAACGAGCAACGTTCCAATCCGTGGCTTCTATGTGAGTTCAGGTACACGATTGCCATATCATCTCGAAGTTCAACGAATGTTCGTAAACCAAGGGCACTTCCCGCCTTCACCATCCACACTGCCGTTAAGCAGGCGAAGAAGGCTTTTGACAAGTCATCCAATCTCCGACTCCGTCGTTGGGGCCCAACTGTCACCGGACTAGCTATCGTTCCTGCGCTTCCTTATATCTTCGACCATCCAGTTGAAGTAGCCACTGATCGTGCTTTTGAGTGGGTCGAGCACCAGCTTGCAAAGTCCGACAAGGGGACAGGGACTGGCACCGATTAATCCACTCATTGATATACCACTCCACGTTGCCCAGACTTTTGTTAGCTTAAGAGGACAGATGTGCCACAGTGACGGCGCATACATTTGTTTAGATTCCTGCTGCGGCTGTTACAATAACACAAGGTGACAATAAGTTACTGAGTTTTGTTTGAACTTCTCGTCATCCCCAGAAAAAAAAAAGTACACGTTAAACTTGAAGGCCATCATACCGAGCGACCTAATGCAAGTGGTATTGAACTGATTGCGTCAGGTGGGATGACGCCGGCCTCGGTAACTACAGCCGTTATGCTGGATGGGGGGGTAAGGTCGTATAATGGATTGAGAATCTCCAGGTTAGGTTGGTTCTGGATAACCAGGGAAACCGGAGATTGGTTCCGGGGGGATGATGAGAATGGATCGCCTTGAGGAGCTAGATGCGCTGTCAAGCCCGTTCATCATGGAAACGAGTGCAACAACTCACCTAGCTCATTCTTTGTGAAACTATCTAAACGCACGCCCTCCGAAAATTTGTAAGTCTCGCAACAAACGACGACAGGTACCGAATGTTGCTTTGCCATCATGGCCACCAGTGCCGTACCCGCACGGGAGAAGACGGCACCATTGGAGTGGATGGAATGCGCGCCGACCAAAACAATTGAAACTTCAGAAATAACAGAACCCAGGGCAGGTAAAAGCAGGTAGGTGCATGGTATGGAGGCGGCTGCAAGGACAGAGAGTAGGCGCTTCCCTGTGGTGTGTTAGTATAAGATAGACACCACGCGAGGCTAGGAATACCTTCGAGCATAGGCCGTGAGTCCACAACGATCACAGAAAAACGAGTTCCCTCGGCCCATGCCTCTAGGAGAACCTTCTGAACGACGGATGATCTTGGTGACATTGTCAGTGTGAGTACAAAAAATAGGTGCTGGTATAGTCACCTGGCGTAGGTAAGCACGATGTCGCCATCGTGGATCTTCTTCATCGCAGTCTCTTGAATGACCTGATCAGCGATGATAATCCGATCTCGAATATAGTTATCGATTTTGTCACAGAGTGCATCCTTTGCCTATAAGGCAAGGTGGGTGGGAGTTAGGGTCCCTGGGAATGCGAAGGACAAGGGATGTGAAGCGCACATCCTGTTCGGGAAGATCGATATCCGAGCCACTGATCTCTAACTTGAGCTGCCGAATCGCGTTTCCCATCGTCACTGACATCGGACGCGCCGCGACAAGATGGCTAATCTGAACGGAAAGATGAGTCATGAGGTGCCGTGACAGCGTGTTATTCGGGGGAGTTGTGTAGTCTTGTATGACCTTCCGGGTAGTTGCTCATTAGCGTGCCCACCCCACACAATCATGGGGGAAACCTCACTCGCTTGAAAACGGAAAGTGTCGCGATGCATCGCGCATTCGCACCACAGATCTTAAATTCCGCAAACATCAAACCGAGACGGTCAATGGCTGGATGTACATCGCCCTTGGCAACATGTACCGCGGGCTTTTGGAGAGCAAAGTGAGAAAATATGCGTAGCCCACGCCCGGCTGAATCTTCAGTGGCAGCCTTGGATTCCTTCGTACTTTTGTGGGGAGGGCCGCTTGGGCCCACAGCGAGCGAACCTTTTGTCTGCACGGGACTTTCACTACCCTTACCACTCTTCTTGAGATGTGACGACGTAGATGGGGTTTGATGGGGTTGTTTGGCCGCGGGACCGCCGGTTTGTGTTCCGGCAGTGGGTGCTTTGGTTGCAGCCGCGGCTGCCTTTGCTGCGCGCTGACGCTCCTGTAATTCCCTTCGTTCAGCTTTGGTCATTTGTTTCTGAGATTTGGGGGCCGGTTTTGCGGACGATGAATCGGTTTGCCCAGTTCCCTGAGTCTGTAGAGAAAGGGAGGGTGCCCGGTTATGTTTAGGTGGGTCGGTCGACATGGCCAAAAGGAGGAGGGTGGAATAGAATTACGTTATCGTCTGCAACGCAACGCGTAACATTCAAACGAGTCGGAGTCGGATGCTTGGACCGTTCACACCACATCTTTTTCTTGACCCTCTGACTTCACCTTTATATTCATCATGGTATGTTCATCTCCATCCGCACCCTTCTCTCTATCTTAACCTGCGTATCCTCGAAGGGTGTACCCGCATTATTCAGATGGTTGAGCAAAAAGTACCCGAAAATTGGTGTGTGCTTCTACATCAGACAGCATGCTTGGTCTCACTTTTTGCTCAGTTAGCGCCGTCGTCGAGGAAGAGGAGACAAAAGTTCAAGATGACAACGGGAATGATGTAGTCGCCCCGATTAATATGGCGCGTCCAAACCCCAATGAAGTCGAGTTCGACAACCTTTATTTAGATATGAATGGCATCGTGTGTCTTTATTCAACCTATTCTACCCTTTAACTCTGTTGACCATGACCAGGTTCATCCCTGTACTCATCCAGAGGGCAAAGTCCGTATTCCCCAGATTGTTCATAGGTGTTCACCGTAGTCTTATACTTGCTTACAGCCTGCACCAGAGACGGAAGGTGAGATGATGATCGAGGTTTTCAAGTACACCGAACGTGTTGTCAACATGGTTCGGCCCCGAAAACTCTTATTCATGGCGATCGGTGAGTTCGCCTTTGATGTGTGTGACGTCCGGCCAGTAACCACCCTCACTCTCAAAGATGGTGTGGCTCCCCGCGCAAAGATGAACCAGCAGCGCTCACGTCGTTTCCGTACTGCGCAAGAGGCACATGAGAAAGAGGAAGCTCGCAAGGAGTCTGTCGCCTTATGGGAATGTGAGTGAACCATTTACTCCGCGCTATCACGACGTTGATATCCGTAACCAGCGATGGGGAAGACTATAAGCGAGGACGACAAGAACAAGAAGCCCTGGGATTCAAACGCCATTACACCAGGCACGCCGTTCATGGAGCTCTTGGCCAAGTCGTTGCGATATTGGGTTGTTCAAAAGTTAAATAATGACCCCGGTTGGAAACAGGTGAGTCACACACACAGTCTCACCTCTTCCGGGTCACTCATCAACCCTCAGCTCGAGGTAATCATTTCTGATGCAAGCGTCCCCGGTGAGGGTGAGCACAAGATTATGGATTACATTCGCCGACAGAGGGCGAATAAAGGACACGACCCGAACACTCGTCACGTCATCTATGGTCTGGTAAGATCATTACTTCTTGCCACGTGTATGCCACTGACATTGGATTTCAGGACGCAGATCTTATTATGCTGGCACTCGCCACGCATGAGCCTCATTTTAGGGTTCTACGGGAGGATGTGTTTGCTAATTCCGGCAGTGCGACAGCGTGTCGTCTTTGTGGTCAAGAAGGACACTTTGCCGCCCAATGTACTGCATTGAAGTCGGAAATACAAAAGCCCCCGCCTTCGGAGAAGAAACCATTTATTTTTCTCGACGTCAGCGTTCTGCGCGAGTACTTGGAATCCGAGCTTAACGTCACCCAAGCCCCGTTTCCATTTAACCTTGAGATGGCGATTGATGACTGGGTGCTCTTGATATTCTTTGTCGGCAATGATTTCTTGCCCCATCTTCCATCACTTGAGATTCGAGAGGGCGCGATCGATACCTTGCTCAAAATTTGGAAGGACGAGCTCCCGAGAATGGGTGGCTACGTTACCAACCATGGACAATTAGTATTGCACCGCGCTCAGATTATTCTTGAGGGTCTTGCAAGGCGTGAAGATGACATCTTTAGGAGGCGTCGTGAATGTAAGCAAAACTAATTTATCGTCCCCTGGCCAGCATTTATAGCAACCTCTAGACGAAGAACGCCAGAGCCACAATGCGAAACGTCGCAAAGTGGAAGCTCAAAGTACTGGACCTGGACCTTCTCCCAGCCTAAACTTGTCAGCCGATCTAAATGCCCCTCGCAAGTCGAACGACTTCGCTGCGAAAGCTGATTCTATTGGCATGGGGGGCATTAAAGATGCAGACGCGGTCAACAATGCAGGTGCCGCAGCATGGGCCCTTGGTGGCTCCAACCGTGACGTTGTCGCCAATCGTGCTGCTATCCGGATGGCCAATTTGAGTGCTGCAGAGACATTGAAGGCTGAGTTGGCCTCGCTCATGCCAGTGAAGTCCCGTGCCCACCCCCCCAAACCTATTGTGGCTCCCCCGCCACCTGCGCCTGCGCCTGTCGGTTATAATGTCGGGCCTGCGACTGCAGTCGATGTGGATATAAAAGTTCCCAGGCTCGGGGCCGGCGATCCCGAGGTCGCCGATGCCCACGTGGATGACACGAGTGTCGACGGAGTTGAAATGAGCAGCATATCTGCTTCTACGGAGGTTCCGTCTGTAGCAGGTGTAAAGCGGTCCTTTGAAGCTATATCGGATTCCCCGGCGGATGAAGACTCTGCTGGAGATGGAGATGATGATGTAGACGCTGATGCGACGTCTGCATCAAAGTCCCTTACTTACAAAGTCAACGCTGACGGAACTGTTGAACAAGAGGATACGGTCAGGTGGGTCTTCTAAGGCAATCGATCTACGCGCTTGCGCCTCAAACACCTCTTAGGCTATGGGAGCCAGGATATAGGGAACGTTACTACCAGCAGAAATTTGGTGTTGAATATACAGACCAGGAGTTCAAGAAAAAGTAGGGCATCCCATTATTTATCGTAAAGGCCATGCTCATTAAGTACGTTTCGCAGAATCACAATCCATTATGTTGAAGGTTTAGCATGGGTCCTCGCGTATTACTACCAAGGTGTACGGCTAAATCTTCCACCTGATCGTGTCACGGCTATTGATATGCATCTGACGCACAGACTCCATCGTGGCAATGGTATTATCCTTACCATTTTGCTCCCTTCGCCGCCGATTTCGATGAAGTAAGCAAAATGGACATACGTTTCGAGCTTGGCAAGCCATTCCAGCCTTTTGAGCAGTTGATGGGCGTGTTTCCAGCTGCAAGGTGAGTCCTTGTATATATATATGACCACTGTTCTGATCAGTGGTTCTGTAGCCGGCAACACATACCGGCAGTCTTCCATCCCTTGATGACAGACGAGGACTCACCTATCATCGATTTCTATCCCACCTCATTTGACATCGACATGAATGGCAAACGCATGGCATGGCAGGGTGTGGCCCTTCTACCGTTCATCGATCAAAAGCGTCTTTTAGATGCAATGGCCGTCCATTACCCCAAGCTGACGGAGGACGAGGTACGACGCAACACCTGGGGCAACAATGCCATTTTCACATCAGAAGAACATTCTTTGTATCCCTCCCTCGAGGCCCTGTATGGTAAGAAAAAGAAGCAAGAGGTGAGCCAACCGTCGATCCAGTGCAATAAGTCATGACGAGCCCTTTCAGCCTGTTGCCATGGATGTGGAAGCTAGCAAGGGCATCAGTGGAAGCGTGCTCCCGGACCCTGACTGCATACCTGGCTCCACATACTACAGCCCTCTTATAGAGGAAGACCAGTCCGACATAAAGCATGATCGCTCGTTATCGGCTATCTACCTTTTCCCAAAACAACTGACCCCACACCGTTCGATCGTTCTTCCGGGAGTTCGCCGCTCGCCACGTATTCTTGCTCCCGAAGACCTACGTGGGGGTGGGGGACGACCTCGTGGAGGTGGGGGCGGAGGTCGAGGCGGCTACAATAACCACGATTATGGTGGCCATGCCTCGATCTACGCAAGCCCGATGCACCATGTCCAACCACCGTCATCATATAGCAACGGGCGCGGTCGACATTCTAATGACTACCAACATGGGCCTCCCTCGTACCCCTCTCGGCCACCGCCACCACCACATCAATACAGGGAGGGATACGGATCGGGCGGTCCCCGGTCGTACCCACCGCAATCCACGTACAGCGGCGGAAACCCTTCTTACTCAAATAGTCGTGGCGGAAACGTGTCGCGGCCAATGTCTGGTCCGTATAATAGGGGCGGATATCACTCTGGACCCCCGAGCAGAGGCGGTTACGGTAGGGGTGGCGGTGGCGGCGCCGGCGCCGGAGGAGGAGGAGGAGGGTACAATGCTGGCGGTGGTAGTGGGGGCGGTTATGGTTATGGTGGCCATGGAAATAACGGAGGAGGAGGAGGAGGAGGTTTCGGAAATGCCCCGCCGTATTCGGGGGGGTACAATTCTAGTGTCTATGATGGTGGCTACAGCTCAAACCGCGGTGGCCCGCCACGAGGGCGCGGTCGAGGTAGAGGTTACTGAATTATTAACTAACGTTCGGACTAGGGCACGGCCACTACTTCTACGCTTACTCTCGTTCAGCATTATTCATTGTTTCTTTTTATATGCCTACTTCTAGTTTCGTATCTTTCCGCAATCAGATATTCGAAAGCAACGCGGAACTCTATGTGTCAGTCACCCTTTGGTTCGTCGTGTACTTTGACTTCAACCACACGTCGGTAAGGTGCCATCTTCGTTATATCGATGGTGTCAAAGGGTACAGAAGATACAAATCTCGATTACATGCCAGTTCGATTCCTCGTGCCGTAGCCAAAAAAAGAGCAAATGGAAGTATAGTTGTGCCCAGGGTCCTGGGACGTGTACGACACTACATCTCAGCTTTCAATCTCCCCGATCAGTACGTGGCACCGTCGCGCGGGGTGATGCAAGTGATATAAAGCGCATACGTCCGCTCGCGCTCACGGGCGCGACGGCGGGCCTTCTTCTCTTTGTTCTTACGCTTCTTTTCGGCCTTGCGCTCCGCTTTCCTCCGCTTCGCGTCGGCGGCATAACCACCGTAGTAGGCGCCGCCGCCGCCGCCGCGCGCGTATTTTCCGGCGGAGCTGTCCGAGTCAGAGGAGGAGGGCGAGGAGCTCGAGTCCTGATCCGAGCCGTCGCCGAAGCCGGGGAGGTTGCGCTCGGACTGGCCGATCCATGGGCCGGAGCGTCGCTCGTGGCCTTTGAAGAGGACGATCTCGACGCCGCGTTGGGCGAAGAACGAGGTGTTCCAGAGGTCGATCAGCTCGGCGGTCACTTGTGAAGGTCGCGATGCGCGGCTCGGGTCGTTGCTGGGCAGTTTGCCGGCCCACGAGAGCGCGAGGTCCTTCAAAAGACGTTTCGTCAATGAACGATCCCCAAAACATTATTTGCCGAGAGAACCAGGAAACGTACCTGAATGAAGCGGATCCAGTCTTCATGGTAAACATCATGTGGCACGAGGACCTTTGGCATCCTCGGCATGTTCTCGTAAAAGTCATCCATGTCTTGAATCTTCATGGTATCGAAGAACGTGTACGACTGCGCGAGATTCGCGGGACGACTGAAGCCATCGGGTGGAGGGAGCATCGGCGGTGTTTGCTCTGCCCCACCGAGCACCCCCATACCGCCAACGCGGGGGGAACGCGGGGGCATAGCACCAGCGTATTGGTAGCCAGACTGCCCGTATGGAGGAGGGGCTCCCGGCAGAGGCGACGCAGCACGGGGAGGATAGACCACGCCCGGGATACCACCGGGGACGGCACCGGGGTTCGGAGATGGATTACGGGATCGGTTCCCGTACGGCCCACCAGGAAGGGGTGACGGCGCGCGCTGGCCGTATATCCCTGACCCTGGGGACATCACAGGATTGGGAGAAGGTGCCCTGGAGCGCGACAGGATCGCCTGGGCCTGCTCGGAGTAACCAGCAGGTGGGCCGCGGTACGGAGAGGGTGCGCGGTTTATGTCGGGCCCATGCCCGGACGCCGCATACGGAGGGTTCGGGTATCCTGCTGTGGGAGCTTGGGGCGGATACCCCAGATTCGTAACACCCATGTTGGGCGATGGCGGTGCGATCGGGTGCTGATAGGGCGACCCTGAGGGTTGACCAACGAGATAAGAAATGCGGGCCTCGGTGCATAGGTGGCCTTTCGCTTACTGTTATATTCGCCCACAGAAGGGCCCCGAGCACGGTTAAGGTCAACGTTGTCCATACGCCTGTCGAGGTCGTTCATGGGGTTTGTGTAGGCCCCATATGGGCCACCAGGCACGGCTCGGGCATCTCTTTCTCGAGCTTGGCGTTCTTTTTCTTTCCTGATGCGCTTCGTAGCCTCCTTCTCTTCCTTGCGAATGCGGTGCTCTTCATCTTTCTGCCTACGAACACGCCAGGAGGTCATGTCAGGACTCGGAGGGGTACATCCAGGCTGAGGCCAGGTCACGAACCATTCTCTCATTGCCTTGTCATCTCCTCTTCTTCCTCCTCGATTCCAGGACGATACGAAATCCTAATCGATCAATTTGCAACTGATCAGAGATTATGGGGCAAAGGGTTAATGTTAGTTGAACCACGTACCGGGTTAGCAGGCTGGGCGCCAATGGGTAACACACTAGTCGCTTCAGCTGGTACCCACTGTATACCACTCACAGGGCCATTGGGGGTCTGGTAGCTGAAATGAAAGTAACTGTAAATACCACTCCCTCGCGGTCGACACAATGAGAGTGATTAACCTGACTGGTACAGCCCTGGTACGACCACAAGATGATGAGCGCCCATCGCAACTACGATCAAAGAGATTATAGGTTACACTTCACTCACTTGAAAGGATGGTAAGTGACTTTGCCATCGGGAGTGCTGGATGTCGTATAAGTTATTGAGCCTGGCTGGATTTGACCACCAGATGCATTGGCAGGTGACGGCTGCAGCGCCTGAGTCGGTGGGATCGGACTAGGAGGTCCGTGTCCGTACGGCAACGGGCTCGGCGCACGCTGGCCGTATGGGTTCGGGCTCGGCGCACGGGGCTGACCATATGGGTTCGGGCTTGCGGCACGAGGTGGGTACGGGGACGGGCTAGGAGCACGGTATAATGACATGGCTCACTCGTAGATGAGGACAAGAGGACAAGGGTAAGAATGGAGCCGTCCCAATATATATATTGCAAAGCCCTCAGCCTCATGCAAGATGCAAGCCGCGATGGCGCTAAGGTACATCCTTCTAATCAATAGAAATCATGATGAAGGTCACTAACCCTAGATAGCGCTCGGAAATGATTCTCCGCTCAGCAGCAGGCGTACACGTGGGGAGATATATACAAAGAGGCCGGATGGGAATGTCATGTAAATCTCCACCAGATGAGAATGATTAGAACAAAAAGTATAGCACCTAATGGGGCATATTGCCGCAGCATGGCATTCCAATTGATGTTGCGCGCAGCCCTACGGTACTTTTCTGACTCGGACCGAAGGGAAGTTGACAAATGCGACATTCCTGGAGACGAATATTTCATTATGAATGGATAGTCTCGAGACCCTACCGGAAACACATACTGTCAAGTGAATCGCCTCGCCACAATAATTCCTCCATATTCTTCGTCATTATTCTTGTAACGTCCTGCAGGTCGTCATTGAGTCTGTCGATGTTGGATCCTGCACTTGCCGCGCGCGTGTCCTGATACAGTCTTGCAGTCTTGGACATGAACGTGTCTGTATGTGACCCGGTAAGTCAGTGCCCTTAAACACATTACTACAACGACCAACCAAAGCCAACGAATGCATATGGCTTCCGTACGGTCTCAACCTTTGCACCGTATGACGTAGAGAACTCTTTTGAGAGTTCGTCCAAGTAAGAAAAGGCAAGTTTCCGTGGATAGGACTTGTCGGCGATGGTTAAATATACCACACTATCGGCTATGAGGTAGCTACCAGGCGCAACACACTGGTGAGTACTCGATGTTGTGTGGAGCATGGCGTTGTAGGACATACTGGTGGGTGTATGGACCACTCTCGATGGAAAGACGCGGCTCCGAGTTCGACGTCAGGCGCCTGAATAACACCTTCGCTTGTTGCTTGTGTTCTTGTAAGGCTTGCTCTGTCTAATGGGGAGCCGTCACCCAAACCACCCGGCAAACGTCAGTGGCAACCACGTAAAGTCCATCGAATAACGCCCACCTGTTCGTCGTCCACGCTGGCGGCGAGTGGTAATGCATCGGCTGCGCGAACTATGATTGTTGAGCGGACCATCTGAATAGAGAAACGAACAGAGTGCTCGGCAAGTTTAAAGTGACGCACTCTACGTGAATAACCTCGGGTCAGCCATGACGTGGAGTGTTCGCACGTGATCATGATTTATTTTGCAAAGTCGTCGACTGCGGGCTGCGTTCTGCCTACCAACATCTACCATGGCCTTGTTTAACATACGAAACCAGGTATTGTACGTCTTTCAACCAACGTCCCATTTCCAACGCTCTCCAACAGCTCGCTTTTTATGGGGCCTACCACAATAATCCCACCAACGTTCTCATTCATATCATTTGCGTTCCGTTCATCATGTGGTACATCTACGAATACGGTTTCAAGCTTAATGGAATAACTTCAACTTTCAATAGGTCCGCTCAGGTACTAGCGTATGACTGGCCAAGGCCGACCTTCCTCCCCCAATTCGATTACTATATCAATGACTACTTCAAATTTGAAGTCACCTGGGGAACCCTGCAAGGGCTATTGTGGCTTGCGTACTATTATACGCTCGAACCATTGGCCGCAGTGAGGTTGTCTCAGATACGTTATCATCGCAAATCTCACCCTTGAGGTCCCACAGCTTCTCTACACGCCGCAGGCAATTCTGTCCATCTTAACTGCCAATGCTTTTGCCCAGAGGGCCGACCATCAGAAAATCGCTCTTATTGTACACGTTGTATGTTGGATCGCTCAGTTCATTGGACACGGCTTCGCCGAAGGACGATCTCCTGCGCTACTTGACAACCTCGTCGGAGGTAGGACGTGTCCCACTAATCAAAAATGCTATTCTGACGACCGCGTCTTAGCAATTGTCCTTGCGCCTTTCTTCGTTCATCTAGAAGTCCTTTTCAAGCTTGGCTACAAACCAGCTATGTTCCGGCAGCTTCAGAACGATGTGGGAGTAGAAATTGCAAGATTTAGAAAGATCGAAGCTGAAAAGAAGCGCACCGCAGAACTGCGCACACAATGAATGGGTTGGTCAGTGATACGTCGAGTATTTGAGTAAAAGCCTTCTGTATAGGGGCCTATTCCCACTCATGACTTCACTATTCTAACATTCACTTATGGAATAACTTCAGCGCCATGTTGGCGCACTTTCGCTCTGTACATTGTGGTCCCATCCCCTTACTACCGAAACTCTTCACGTCTTATATAACCCAAGTTAGTTCGCCAGGCTGCTCGGAGGGGGTAGCACTTGCTCCCCAAGTGGAGTGACATATGCCGAAGTCAAACCACCGTCGACTTTGAGATCCGTGCCCTACGATTATCTCAAGTTAGCCTTTGTGGTAACTCCGGGGGGATGAACCTCACGGTCATATAACTGCTCTCATCAGAAGCCACTGTATCGCCATGAGTTGGTGTTTGGCAAACGTGAAGTAGGAATCGTCACCCACAAAAGAGCGCAGCCTTTGCTATTTCGACAGCCTCACCAAACCTACCCATGGGCAGGTGCACCAGGCGGCGGTCGCGCTTCTCCGGGGTGTTGAGGAAAGTCATCAAGAGGGCTATATGGTTACGCGCTCAGCGTGGGCACCACCCCAGTCATGATCTTACGTACGTGTCTTAAGCGGACCGCTGGTAAGTTAGGGTTCATCAGCTATAGGCGGCAACAACACTTATTGGAATGGGCTTACGGGCTAACAGAGTTGACGCGTATGCCTTCGCGAGCGTGCACCATGGCCAGTTCACGGGTCATGGAAAGGACTGCACCCTGAACGGGTTGATTAGACCCATCTCGCGATAGATGTCAGCTGGCCTACTTTAGAGGCAGTATCTGCGTGGGACAATGACACATGACTCGGAGGGGTTATATCCCATCATGATGAAACTCACACGCAAGCTGGGGAGTCGCGGCACCCATCGAGGCCACAAAACTCGCCGTATTGACGATGCTCCCACCGGTGTGTAGGCCCTTCGACTCGTCCGATGGGTTTTCGCGCATCGCGAGTATCGCATACTTGCAACCCCACCAGACCCCTTTGGCATTGATTTGCATAGTCAGGTCCCATATCTTCTCCTCCGTGTTGAGTGCATTGTCATCGGCCGGATGCATTATCCCTGAACATCATGATGGGACCGGTCAAAAGTGAAGGTTTGAGGGTCTCAGGACGGACTTGCCAGCATTGTTGAACTGGCTCAGGTATTGAGCATCGCAGTGAAATATAATAGGATAGATAGCACCATGATATCCAAGCGCCCGAACTCCTTTACTGCTGTGTCAACGGCGCCCTTCACATCCGCCTCCTGCCCAACGTCTGCCTTGATAGCGAGCACTTTGGCGTCTGGCTGCTTCTGCCTGATGATCTCAGCAGCCCTTTGGACTGCCTCGATGTTGACGTCGACAAGGAGGACATTGGCACCTGCTTGTGCGAATAGAATGCTTGATTCAAGTCCAATGCCACTGAATTGAAATGAGATAAGCGTCAACACCCCCAAGATCTGAACGATCTATCAGCTTACGATCCAGCGCCAGTAATGATGGCGACCTGTAGACACGACGGTTACAACACTCTCATCGATGATAAGACATGCGGAGTACTTTATTGCGAAGACGACCGGTTGACATGGTTATTCAAACTGGGATGGTCGTTGATGTCGAATTGAAAGAACGGTATTGGCAGTTGAGACGAGACGGTGAGTGCACGGCGCCGTGAATAGATTTACGGAGGAAGAGCGGGGAAAGGAAGAGATATCCTACCCCTTACTTTGTTTACGGGGATCAAGTGGCCAAAAATTAGTGTGTGAAGTCAAGTCCCGCCAGTGACCTAGTGACCACTGACCAGCGTCAACTTGACCAGTGGTCTGGATCGACACTCTTCGATGACCACAGAACGGTTCTTGGACCATGCTTCGCTTCGAACGCCTAAGTTGCCCGTATGCTGTCACTCACTTCTTTGAAACCGACGACCTACGTGCCCAGATACCCTCGATGGATGGTCGGACGGCCTTTGCTTGTGGCCACCACTGCGCTAGCGTCGCTTGGGGATGCCATGTTCGGCTACAGTCAAGGAATCATCGCTGCTAACCAGGTCCAGCCTTCCTTCATCAAAAGGATGTTCGGAAAGGAGGCTACGATGGAACAAATCGAGACCGGTGCAACAGGCGTCGATCCGTTCATCATTGGTGCGTAATTTCAGCCTTGTACAGCCAGAACATGTTCAGGAACATCAATCGCCAGCCATCACCGTCGCCTGCCTCAACATCACCGCGCTTTTTTCTGCCCTAGGCTCTGCATATGTCTGCGACATCCTTGGCCGGCGCATGTCCGTGCGCATAAGCGCCGTCATCTACTTCGTCTCTGCTTTCATCCAAATCTTCGCTCCTAGTCTCGGCATCCTCATCGTCGGACGTTCTATCCAGGGCATGGCCGTAGGCATGTTGTCCATGACGGTCCCCATTCTGCAATGCGAGATCGCTCCTGGGCATGCGCGCGGTCTTTTTGCCTCTATCGGGTACATCTGCCTTAACGCTGGCGTCGCCCTTTCGGCTTGGGTTGGCTATGGCTTCTTCTTCGCTGCGCCAAGCGAGATCTCCTGGCGCGGACCCTACATCGTGCAGGCCGTTCTCGGCATGTTGCTGTTTACTGGGACGATCTTCCTCCCTGAGACTCCACGCTGGCTCATCAAAAATGGGTTCCATTTGGAAGGCCTCGGCACGCTTGCGGACTTACACGGAACAGGCGACGTGTCCGACCCCGCGATTCTGGCGAGCTATGCCGATATAGCAGCTACGCTCGAGCATGAAAACGGCGTCCGTTATGCGTCGTGGAGCCAAGTGTTCAAGCAATATCCCCGCCGGGCGATCATCGGGATAACGTGTCAGCTGTTCGCGCAGTTCAACGGCATAAATGCCATCCTATGCTTCCTGCCTGAGGATCTCGGCCGGGCTGGATTCACGGTCCCTCGAGCTCTCTTGTACTCTGGCGCCTGTTCGGTGGTCTACTGCGCTGGCACGATTCCCACGATGTTTTTGATCGACAGGTGGGGACGCAGGTTCTTCCTTCTTGTCGGCAGTTGTTCTCTAGCGGTGGCTCTAGCAATCATTGGCGGGCTACAGTACCACTCTAGCTCTCTCCCTTTTGGCGATGCTCGGGTGCGCACTGCGGACGGGATTTTTGCTGCCGTCTGCGTTTACCTTTTCTTTTTCGGCGCCACGTTAGTTTTTTTTCTGCGTTGATACCGCCGACTCACAAGCTGACTATGGGAGCAGCTGGGGTCCGACTCCCTGGTTGTTAGGAGCAGAGATTTTTCCTCTCCGTGCCCGCGCAAAAGGAATGGCACTGTCAACCGCCGCTGCCTGGATGTCTAACTTTGTCGTGGCCTTCGCCACACCACCACTCTTTGACGTTATCGCTGGCGGGTATTACTTCATCCTCCTCGGGTCCTGCGTCTTGTCCGGTGTCGTCGTTTTCTTTGTGTATCCCGAAACGGCCCATGTCACGCTTGAACAACTTTCTCAAGTATTCGGGGATACGCCACTCGATTCCGAGAAGCCAGAAGCTCTGACGCCTCTACAGCTGGCACTTGAGCGAAGCCGCTCGACGATGGTATCGGACAACTCTAATACCAATAAGCACAAGCTATTGCTCGAACCCAAGAACGTGTCTGATGGGAATTGGGGAGCGAGCAGCACGACGCTTGGAAATAGTACTCTGGACACCCCCACACGTTCAGACCCCGACGACACAGCTAAACATAATGTATAATGTCTAATTCATATTACTTGCTCGTCATTTGTGAAAAAATACCGTAGTTATGTAACAGATAGCGTGTAACAGTGCGGTGGAAAATGAGAATATGCGATTGATCATTGGGAAAAAGGGTCTGCGTCAATCATGTCTAAGAAATCTCCGACCGCAGATGGCAACGTCCCAACGAGGTCGAGATATGAGCTTCCAGCGCAGGACATCGGTACTCCCTGACTCGTTGCAGGTAAATTGAAATCAGTGTCGGATGACATCTCCTCTCCATCGCTGTCGAGCTCAACAGTGGCGTCCGGAATGCTGCGTAGCTTCACGTGGGATATGCGAAGACGGGAGTGAGCGCTCGCTGATGGGCCGTCGTCAGCCGGAGAACTCGTATTTTTGACGCTCGCAGGCGGCTGCCGTCGACGGACAGGGGAAGGGTGAACTAAGAAGTCCTCGTCCTCATCAGATGTTGGGTCTTCTGCCGGGATTTCGTCCTCGGGTAGGACCTGTGATATCCCACCTGACTCCGGATCAGTAATGGACTCTGGAGAAGGGTGTGCCGCTGGGCTCTCTGGTGTCCTGTGCAATGTAAGCTGTCGTGGTGGGCTTTCTGCTCCCGTAGTGTCTATTTTCCTGTCCGTCGCGTCGGGAAGTTGAGGGGAAGGGGGTGACAAGGGCGTTAGTGGGCTCGGCGGATCTGACAACTTGTAACAGCAATCTTTCGATGATGGCTCCTGTTCTGCGATAGCTTCAGACTGTGACCGGTGTGACCTCTGGTCTTGCATATGCGAAGATCCGGTTTGGGACCTAAATCATGTGGATTAACACTACGTCGGAGGAAAAAAAACACAAGTGACTGCACCGTTCGATAGAAGGGGCCATGTTGGGGAGATTCGTTTGTGGAGGAAGGGTAGGACAGGCGAAGAGAAAGCTTTGGGATGACCATTTCAAGTCGATTTCGTCGAATTGCGATGTTGGTACGATCTGACTACATTGACCCCGGTCACGGGAGGATAACGATTCGGTCCGAGGAGAGCTGGACAAGGTCAGGGGACCCGTCTTTATATTCCCAGTATTGCAGATATTGAGTGCAGTCTTCGAAGAGGATTCCTTGCTAGATCCAGAGATGGCCAAAAGGGTGGGTGTTCTAAGCTTGATTGGAGTCAATGATGTTACAGAAGAATATCGTGATGGAATGTCGGGGGGTGGGGGGAGAGCCAGCCCGCCGGGACAGGAATTGGGTTCTTCTCGATGGCAAAGAGAAAATGGGTCTCTGTTTGCCTCCAACGAAGAAGCCGACTCAGTGCTGGGCTGGACATCATCAGACCATTGTGACGATGGTACTATGCGTTGTGAATGGGGGGTGGTACGACAAACACGGGCAATATGATCAGATTTTGTTTTCGAACGAGACGGCGTTAGAGGGGGCCGGAGCGAAAGCGAAGAAATAACCGGTCCACTGTTCTTTGCAAAACGAGAGACATTTAGCCCAGCAGGGGGACGCGCGACGGTGTCTGTCTGGGGGTCCTTCTTGCCCTCATGACGCACAGTCTGCGGGGTTGGCAGACCGGACCCACTGACCATGTTCTTCGCAGGACACGCTGCACGCCCTGCGTTGAAAGAAGGCGCGCGCGGGGACCGTGACGGTGACGAAGGCACCGTGATAACTTCCTGGGGTTAACTATTTAGATGGAAACAGAAGAGCCAAAAATATCGTCTTACTATATCTGAAGGCACCCGTGAAAACGTTGAACGCGACGGCTTTGCCACTGAAATTGGTGTTGGTAGGGACGTCGTCCCAAATGCGTTCTGGACGCCCTTGACTCGGGCCTTGACCGTTTCTAATCGAGAATTCGGTCGTCATTCAGCAACTTTACAGTCCAAAGATTGAACAGCTCATACCCGAGCGAAACTTTCCCTGATTGCCCAAGTCTGGTCCTCCGGAGGGCTGCTTTGTCCTCTGCTTCTTCGTCGATGACGGAGTGGGGTCATCCGCGTCAGCTGCGGGTACGGCTCTTCGTTTTAGAGATCTATTCTCTATATTACCGGTAGTGCCTGCAGTCTTGCTTGATGAAGCAAAGTATGAGTCTATCGGTAGTTCCCCTGATATAGACGGACGTGGTCCCATGAAAGCGCACGCCCCACAGAGCTGGGAGCGGCGAACTGAAGGTTACGGATCTGGCAAAGCGCTCATGATGCTCACCGCACACGCGACGCGTTCAT
>Ga0307510_10002810_pt1 | contig 19956 bp, 9 predicted proteins | sample 12_EM_MG_FD_207224 | JGI IMG/M metagenome (GOLD analysis project Ga0307510, IMG submission 207224) | Populus trichocarpa ectomycorrhiza microbial communities from riparian zone in the Pacific Northwest, United States - 12_EM | ecosystem: Host-associated > Plants > Roots > Unclassified | place... | reverse complement strand
ACCAACCTCTGGCTATTAAGGTTTTGTGAACACATCTTTTCACTAAATACAAACAATTGTTATGCTGTTGTCAGTTAACGACAATAACTTACAGCACAGCAGGAAAATCTAGTGGCAAATGTAAAGAAATAAAATGACCCAACTTTTTGAAAGGCATTTTTGGAGATAATTTACATGATTTACATTCAATCCGTGCACACACAGTGCTAATTGATCTCTGTTCTCTGTTTTAAGTTTCTCGGATCAAATTTGTTGGCTCACTCAAAACATACTTGGGTAGTTCATACTTTGCACCTGCGGGAACATTTTGAATACAACATGAAAGTAAGAAATATATCAAATTTGTATCACATACATGGAAAGACCAACATTAAATACACTTTAGCCGCATAAGAAAAATTTAGAATACTCTTATGTGGAAAAGTAAGAAGTCCGTAAATTCTGGTTTTTGCAAACAAAAAAATCACCACTTTTTTTAGAGAGATTTGGTGTTGAACACAAAAGGTTACGCAATAAGGAATTGAAGGATTAAGTACCTCTTTCATCATAGCATACTGTCAAATCGGCATTTTGAATGATGACACCAGCACTGTCCACAATTGCTTGTGCAAGGGATAATTCAGCTTCGGCAGCAGCTTGAAGAGCATCCCAAATCTCTGGCATCCAGAAAATTGGAATCTATATCTCAGAATCAGATACAATAAATGATTGGAAAGCATATTATAAGCAATTTTTTATAATGTGAAATTAACCGGATCTTATTTTTTGTCCTAGAAAATTCAAAACCTTTCATCTTCATTCATAACAACTTTTAGCAAGACTAGATAGATAGTGAGACAGCATAATGAACATCTGATCTTCATATTTGATAACTTCTCTTCTATCCCTTTTTTTATCAACTGTGGAAAGCAAACACAGCTACTAATCACTGAAGTGATAAATTTAATCTTCATATGCGGTAACCTCCCCTCTAAACCCCAATTTCTATAACACAAAAAAAAAAAAAAAACTTTCACTGACCACTGAAATGATAAAATGCTGATTCAGTAATAGTTAATGATGTTATGATAAAGCCTTGGAATGTGACAAGCTAGGTCGGCATGTGGTTGATATCGTCACATGTACCGTATCAGTATGACAACTGTCTGATATAGAGACACAAGTCTGCAGTAGCTCCAGTCAAAGTTGCCTACAGTAATTTTTTTGGGGTAACCTGTACAGCCTATATAGCATATTCAGGTCCAATTACAACTTTTACTTGATCCTCAAGGCACAGTTGCCACTAAATAAAAATCCTAGGAATTGTCATTTCAAATTCTTTACTAGTGCCATCCATTATTCCAAAACCATCCTATCGCTTGCTTCCTTTTTATTTTTCGTTTCTTTTGTCAATGCTAGAGATAATTTCTACTCAATTGAACGTATCCTAAATATAGACTAGATAATAGAAGCATATGTGGTAGGCTTTGCAAGCTGCGTTAAGATTCTTAAGTAGCAAGTAAAATATTATATGAGAGAAGAAATAGATCTTGTGCAATGGCAATGGCAAAAACAGTATTAAGGAAAGTAGAAACCTAATCTACAAAGCACAGCACCAGCAATGCCAATGGCCAAACTGTCGTCAAGGAAAGTGGAACCTTAAAATTACGAAGCACATCTCCACTCTGAAGTAGATTCTAAAATTTTCCAATATTCCTTGTACATCAACAGAAAGGAGCCTACTAATTATAAATCTATAAATGAACTATCAAGAATAGTCCTTTCAAAATCTTCATGGATACTGCGGCATAATGATACCCTGCCTCATTACGGGTCAAAACGTAAAGTTCAGATCAGCAGATTAATGTTTTAAAAATAATTATGTGCTCGAATTACGCACGCTGATTGCTTGATTAGAGACATGACAGACAATTCATGGGTAATAGCTAATAACTGATAGGGGAATCTAAATCAAACATCCCTTCAGCTTGAATATTTTATGTAGCAAAGCAATTAAGAATAGTTTGCAATTGTTTTCTTTATGTTCATTCCTAAACATTCAGCGACTGTTATTGATGAACACATATGTATCACAGTCCAGTCAGTGTACTGTGGTGGCAATTTCTGAGGTTCTTCCCAAAACTCCCTCTATATGGTTTCCAATAACTTAGACCTGCACTTCTCAATGTAATTGCTCTCAAGGTTTCTTACTTTTATTCTGTATTTCAATGTCACTCTGGATTTTTTGTTTTTTTTACTTGGGAAAAAAAGGACAGATTTCACGTATTCAACAAAAGATCAATTAGTATCTTCTTCTCATTCCTAAGATAAATTCAATCATTATAAAAATTAATATATTACTCAACCCAAGGTTAATTTCTATGAAAATCCTAGTGAAGAGCCACAAGTGGTATGACATTCCAGAAAAGGTACCTTTCCTTCCACCATAGTGAGGCGAAGTATCCCAAAACTCCTCACGCATCTGTAAAAGCTGAGACTTTGTAATAGGCTGAGGATGCTTCCAAGGTTTTGGCTTCCGTATTTTCTTAGCACTCCCTGTCATAATAACAAATATGACATTCGTCTCTGTTAATTACCATGATTAAATAAAGAATACATAAAAAACTGGTTGGCATTCAAATATTTCTCTTCATAACTACTGTTACCTAACATTCATCCCTTATTAATGGAATCAAGGAAGAGATAGAAAAAGGCATGTTATGACTATTATGCATATGACATACCATGCCACAAAGTACACTGAAATATATATTTAAGGAAAAGAAAAGGTGCTTTACATAGGATTGCTGGTTAAATTTGAGTGCTCTGGGTTCATTTTTTACATAAAAGTGGCAATGTAAAAAAGCAGATGGCAAGGAAATATTCTAGAGATAAGATTCAATTCTCCTCCTCTCCTTAATTGTCTATCTAATCCTGCATCTTCAATAAAAAGGATAGCCTAGAAAAACAAAATAAAACATAGAAATTATAAGCCCACTGAAGAGTATACAGACAAATAAACACATACATGGAAACATAAGATCTCTCTCACACACAGACATGAACTTAAAAGATCAGCAAATACTCTTATGTTTAGATTACATAAATATGGTGACCAAAAGAAGCTTGAGACCACTGCGGAAATTTCCAGAAATCCGTTAAACAGCGGTGCATAGAAACTCGTGAATTGAAGATTTCACTATTCCAGCTATTACATGTGTCTACAGAACATACTTACCAAACATGCTAATTAGACCTCATTAAAAGCAAGCACATTTTAACGAAATTACAGTAATTAAAGCTTTTCAATACTTGCATAAATGGAAGCTAAGCTGGAACCGAAGCGGCAATCACATGTACAATATATTTTACAGTTGATATACAACTAGTACATCTGTTTGGTAATTCGATCACCTCATGTCCTAAATCCGGAAAATAATAAACTCGCCTATAACTGTAATTTGAAGCTAGTTAAAATGCCGCTCAAATCATTGATTGGTCTCAAACCTCTTGCATGATAGCAGGCTTAATAGATAACCCGAAAAGAATGAACCAATCATCCATAGTCCTTCAAAATCACACAGAGGTCTAGCACCGATAACAAATTATACTCATTCCGATTCATTGGATTTTATCAATTTAAAAATCCGTATTAAAACTCTTTACAAGAAAAAGAAAGCAACCACGGCATTCAGTCAAACATTCAGTTTTTGAATATGTTCCAAAATGAATGAAATCTTCAACTTTCTGTTTCTGTTTCGCAAAGAAATTAAATTATTTGTTTTTAATTTCAATAGAGAAAATCTCAAATTCACAAAGAGAAGCATTTTGACCTAAATTAAATCCTGATATTGAGAAATCTCACATTTAAGTAGTAATTAAATCTGAAAAACTATAATCACCGTCACCAAATCACTCTCTCTATCATCCAGGTTTCAGAAGTCACCAGTGCATTGTAATAACAGTACAGAAAACAGAAAACTAACAATCTTGTTAATGCAACAAATAACGTCCAAAATCAGTTACGATTAGTTTCTGCCCTTTTCTTTTTCCTTTTAATAATAATAAAAAAAATCCAAAACATTATGTATTCTTGATTAATTGTTTTCCTTGAGGTTTCTCGGCTGCCAAACAAACAAAGAGAATTAGAGGGGGTGAGAGAAAGAGAGACGATAGAGTGAGGTTACCGTCTGCTTTGGCTTGTGAGGATCCAGCACATCCCATTCTGTATTTGCTTTTTAAACACAAAAAAATCACTTCGATAAAAGAATTTTGTTTTCGAGAAGGAGAGCTCTTAGAGAAGCTTCATTGAAATGCAAGTCAAAATGAAGTTCCCTTCGGTCCCTGCTGGTTTCTAGAGAGTGAAACAGAGGAGTGAAACAGAGGGGTTTATATTTTTTATTTTTTTTTGAGGGGAGGGAGTGGGGAGATGGTATTTTATTTATATTCAGCTTCCGGTGAGAGCTGTGTGCGGTTATTCCGGTGAGGTTTGTAATAATGAGGGTGATATGTGAAAGAAATTAATTAAGAGGGTTACCTTAATTGTGGATGATGATTGCTTAATTATAAGATAATGTTTAGAGTGAGAAGGGGGGTTAAGAGCGAAGCTGATGGTTGGCAGTCATGATCTTTGTTTGCTGCCTGTAGGTAATCTGTTGAGTAAGGGGCTTTTTCGGAATTCTCAGTTTCATTATTGGGCGGGTTGATTTTTAACGATATTTTCACTGACAACAATTGTCTGAACTCTTTAAAGAATATTTCGAGCACTCTAAATTTAATTTAATTTAATTTAATATTTTAATGAAATTTCGTGTGTAAAATTATTTTGATGGTAAAAAAAAAATTGAATTTTAAATGAAATTTATTATTTAAAAAGTATACAAAATAAATCAAAGATCAATTCATATTATTTGCAATTTCAAAAAATATAAAAAATTAATGTTAAAATTAGTTTTTTCTCAGAATACCTATCCACCCACCTTTGTTTTTTTTGCAAGACTTTTAAAGAAAAAAGAAAAAAGTGATGATTTGTAATATAGAAAACAAAATAAATTGAATCTTTTTTAAAAAACTATATGAATTCAACTAATTTAACAGTTAAATTCAAATTAAATACTATAATTAAATTCAATTATAATAAATGATTGGTTTCAAACATGTTATTATAGATTATCCCATTAGCTATTATTAGATTGCATGTTCGCGCTATATTGTGAGGGATTAAATTTTTTTTAAATATAAAACAAATATATATAGGTCTCAAGAAATTCTTTGACATTATTATTATTATTAAAAATATTGTCATTTTGAAAAAACAAATTCCCATCAAGATAAATTTTTATTGCAAAATAAAATGCTAATATGTGTGCTCAATAAACTAAATAAAAAATTATATGAGTTAATAAATGATAATAATTTTGTTAATTTAAATTAAAGGTTAAGTTAGAAAGTTGAGATAAAGATGCATAATAAGATATTTGATATCATATTACGTGTAGCTTTTTAAAACATTTTATCTAATTATAAAACAATAGTTTTTTTTTGTTAAAAATATAAGTCATTTTAAATAAGCACATAATTAGCATTTCTCAAGTTTAAAATCAATTTTCTTGTTAACTCGTCTCTTGTGTTATTCTAGTGAACGCAATGTTTTTAATTGAAATTAATGTTTTGTTAAAAATATATATATTTTTTATAATTGCTAAAGCAAGTTTAAAAATATCAAAATAATATATTCATATTTTATGTGTGATTAAAAATTAAAAGAATTATAAATGTGATAAATCATGTTTAAAATCTATTTAATATTAAAAAAAAAACTTGAATCAAATGTATTTAATTTTTTTAGAAAAATATTTGAAACAAATCTTCATGAACAATTTATTATTAGTATTATTATTTTAATATCATATACATAATAATTGAAAAAAAATTAAAAATCAAATAACAATTTATAATATTATTTAAGAATTATACAAAAACAAAAAGTAAATGAATTAATATAGCATGTTGAGTGCAAAACAAATCAAAGAAAAAAAAAACATAGAAAAGGGTTAGATCCAGCAGCTAGCCGCATGTCCAATTTCTATTTTTTTCGCTTTATAGCCCGAGTTTTAATTTGTATGTTGAATTGTTATTATATGTATAAGGAAGTCCAAGCATTAATCCTGCTACAGATGTACAACCCTATAATAATCGATGTACTGAGTTAAAACCTAAATCTCAAGTATTATATTAGAATTAAACTAATCTAAAATGCAGTGATACCTTGCACTAAACCTATTATTAATAGATTTTTATATTTAAATCCGTGATATGATAATTTATCTGATATTTAAAATTTAATCCAAGTTAAATTATTAGTTAAATCAATCGAGATTTTAAAATGATAAAATATTTGTTTAATCCGATAAGATTTTAAATAAAGAGAATAACCTGGCTAAACTTGATCGAGTCAACTATAAGTCAATTAAATCTTGTTTGATTAATAGATTTTTTTGTTTTTTGAATCAATTAAATGTGTAGAGATTAGAAGTTATGTTGAAATTGATGCATGTCATTGACTCATCCATTGATTTGTAGATATACCTAATAATCAAAATCTTTTTCCGGATCAATTTTCCAAAAACTATAATTTTTATTGACTTTTTAAATCAGAATAGCATTGCCAAACTTGTACACGTTTCATTGGAAAGAAGTAGATGGATACAGTGGAGGCATGAGAAAAACATATCAAGTGGTCAAAATAGTGACGTTAGTGGATATTTTCTGGTCACTTAACATGGCAGCCGGGAAGATTTTGACCTGCGGCATGGCTCGATGCGAAAACCCAACAGCGTTTTACAGTTATCTATCATGGCACACTTGAAAAGTATCCGCCACTGTGCCACCTTGGAAATGACGAACCCTGCAAAAGGGTTCTGGGCTGATAGATTTCTCTTTACCACGTGAATTCCTTGATTTCCACTAAAATCTCTGGGAAAAATGCTGATATACATCACATCAGCACTAGCTCTTTCGATCTTCTTGTTTTGTGTCACCGTCCAAATTCCAATTATCAATCTCACTTTCCAGTCGTTGCTATTTTTTTAATGAATCCACTTTCAGTGATGCAAGATAAGTCGAGCTCTTATCCCTCACAAAGGAACTAATCCTAGTCAGTCTGAAGCGTATCACATGTTGCGAATGAAAAGTTTCTTTTTATATATAGAATAACATGGATATTCAGATCAGTTTGCACGTATCTTAATTAATCTCACGAGTCGTGAAATTAACGATCAGATAAATCTCTAGTAACTATAATATCTATAAAACTCAGATAATGATCTCTAAAAAATAAACTCAAGATCTAAGTGGTAATTTCTTTTTTATGAAGGTTAACCATCATTGAAATGGATTGAAAAAAGGAGAAAAATGGTGTAAAAAGTTGTTCAGTCCAACTAAACAAAGTTATCATCTCTAACCACAAGAATCTCAAGACCATTTCTTTTTGTGTTTGTATATTATAAATAAATAAAAATTATTTTAATATATTTTCAAGGAAAAAAACAATTTCGAAAAAATTATCCATAGCAATAAATACACCTTCAGTGTTCATAAGCTTATCCTTGTATGATGATGAATTGTTACATGATGCCAATGCCAGACTAATCCCACCCTCTAAATGCGATACTTCAAAATAATCTAGAGTACAAGCATATACTAAATAAGTTTTGTAGATTTAAAAGGCCGACTACATAAAGAAAGCAAAATGAGTCTACAAAGACGCTCAACCTTCGCACGGAGAGTTTCTTCTGAACAAATATATGCTTCCAGAAACCAAGAATGCATGATCAGTTCCCTTTTGGACTACCAGCAGCTCAACTCCTGAATGCTCATCAGTTCTTGCACCCGTTCTGCAGATGGATTGTGTTGCAGCAGCCAGTTTAAAAAATATCATGAACTCCTTTATGAACGTGTCTGACAGATAAACCCTTGCTTACAAGTTTAAACTTGAATTAGATATTAGTTCAATAACAGACATAAGGGTACAAAAAGGGTGGAGAAAAAAACAAGCTAAGCTGGATTTGGCAGGCAGTATAATACTGAGAGTAGTAGTCTATCAAAATCGGTAGGAGCTATCAGGCCCATACTTGCTTCTGATATTGTAATGCTCAAATTTTGGACTTTCGTAGTCCACATGCTTCATCTCAGCAGGTTTTGGCTCAGCCCCTACTGCTCCGAAAACGACTTCACCACTTTTATCTCGTTGGCGATGCCTTGATTTTTCTTTGTGATTCTTTGACCTGCCATGAGACGGAACCTCACCTGAACCATAGAATTCTGCATATTCTTGTCGTTTTGAAGACCGATGCTTGCTTAACAAAGAAGGATCCTTAAAACTGGCAGACTTGATCTTTGGTGGTTTCACTTCCGAGTATCTATCACTTGTAGTTGGAGTATGGCCCTGGCGACTTTCAGATACAGGAGCAGGAGTACTCTGCCTCGGAACTGATGGAGGCTCTACTTTATCTTCAGGCAGTGTTAGAGAATCTTTCAAAGGGGTGAGGCCTGTTCTGGCTTCACCATGAGACGGAACCTCACCTGAACCATAGAATCCTGCATATTCTTGTCGTTTTGAAGACCAATGCTTGCTTAACAAAGAAGGATCCTTAAAACTGGCAGACTTGATCTTTGGTGGTTTCCCTTCCAAGTATTTATCACTTGTAGTTGGAGTATGGACCTGGCGACTTTCAGATACAGGAGCAGGAGTACTCTGACTCTGAACTGATGGAGGCTCAACTTTATCTTCAGGCAGTGTTAGAGAATCTTTCAAAGGGGTGAGGCCTGTTCTGGCTTCACCTGGTCTGTTCCAAGAAGGAACAAAACAGAGGAGTATACCAACCAATGCTTCAAGAGCAAGCTTAGATAGATCAATCAAAAGCTGTCCAAAAGATGGCCACTTGGGCTCCTCTTTCATGTTCTCCATAATAGGAATGGGTTTTTCCTTACTTGATTTCTTTTTAAATTCACTCTCTGAAGATTGTTTCTGCATTATAAGCATTGGATTTAGAGAACAGGATAAGAAGAATCCAAAAGGAAAAACATTATGATGCAACTGAAAACATGCATCTCCATTGGAGTAACAATCTAGTATATGTTCTAACCTTCCCTAACCAAACCAAAACAACTTCTAAAACTATATCAATGCTACAGATAATGGAAACAAAGCCAAATTCACTTCTAATCTACAGTTCAACAACAGATAGAATCAGATAACTACAGCCAAAAAGATGCTCATACATTCTCAAGCAGCATACAAGCTTCCCTCAAGATTGCTTCCGTGTCAGAATTATTTTTAAAATTAAATTGGCTGCTTAATGGAATAATTATTTTTAAAATTAAATTGGCTACTTAATGGAATGCCGAACAGATAGTTACTGAATTGAAGGAAAGAAATGATATCTTCGTAAGGCTAATGAGGATGAAACAAGTAGGTATTTGAATCCCAGATTAACCATTTCGAGGATATCAGACAAATCATAAGAAATCATACCATTCTTGAGAAGAAAGAAGACCCAAACCCCTGCTGAAGCATGCATGTAGCATATCCAATCAAGACGGCACCAACAACCATAATCACATCTTCCAAAAGATCCATGAAGTACATCAGTCAGTAAGGGATAGTCCCAAATGGCATTCAAAATCCAAGTGATGTAAAACAGTGTTTAATTCCATTGACCTCAAGAAACATTACAACAAAAATAAATGCCTAAAATAGAAAAAAAAGAATTTTTGGTTGGGTTGGGTATGGGAGATATGCTTGGGGCCTTGGACAATGGGCATGAGACTTGGAGATTCAATGTTGAAACCAAAATGCAATCATGTTTTTGGTTGCTGAACCAATCCATTTTTTCACATTTCTAGGATCATTAGCACATGCTTGGGAACTTGTATCCAAAAAGACTAAATGACATTCACTAAAAGAATACCATGCATTGCACAATCTTTCAACAGGAGTTAATGACCAGTGGATCATTGACGGTATGATAAAAAAAAGTTACAACCAGCATGAAGCAACCAAATCCTGTACCAGAGTAGGACAGCATACACATGAATTGCGTTGATTGACCCATAGGTATTTTGGTTCCATAGCTCATTATGTTTTAGTGGTTCTCTGTTTCCTATGTGGTGTTACAGCAGGAAGTCGCAAATTATGTGAAAATTTGAGTATATCTTTGCACTAAAGCTAAAGATTTTATCATGGAAGACAAAAATTCAAATGGCAGAAAAGGCATGGACAATCAAAGAGAACACCCCAACACCTTGTTTTGCTCACTAGTCTGTTGCTTTCTATTGTTGTCTTCCTTGTGCACTCTATTGATTGGATGTGTACATCTCTTCACTATGATAAACTAAACACCTCCCCTGCAGCCAACTACCATATTACACATTTTCTGTCAATGACTAATCCATGGCAAGGTCAAACTAGAGACTAGGCTGGTAAAGTTAGATTCAAAACTTAAATTCTGTTCCACGTGTAGTTCTTGGCTTGGTTGAAATGGACTGTATTCCAGATAAAGTTTAAACAATCTAATGCCACAAACCAGCAACATGACTTAATCACTGCCCCATCTTTAAAAGAAAGGTGATAAAAAAGAATATGGAATCATACCTGTCATAGTAAATGAACTGGACTGATAATCACAATCCTCTTGGTTAAGCGAGATTTGCCTAAGAGCAGCATTTCCTCTATCGACAACTAACAAAGAACAGGTAGAGTGAAGATACACCACATCAAAATCATTTGAGAATTTGGCATCTTCGCTGGGCCCATCTCGAAAACCTGCAACATTTGATTTCCCCCCAGCAATGGTTGTGACACCTGCAGATAATTTCCAAACTTAACATCTTTATTCCATCATATACACTCAAATGTTCAACTTTCAACAATTAAGATTTTTCAAATCTTAGTGCATCATCTTTTACATTATAACTAGTCAAGGATTGTCAAAATTGATCACATGCCAGTAACTCCATACAGAACTACACACCTTATGAGTATATATGGCACAGAATTAGGGTGCTATAAAAGGCCTTTTCAACCCAAAACATGATTTAGAAACCCAAAAATGATTGGCTATCAATGCAGTATGAATGGATGGAAAACTGACCACATCCCATACTATGGTTTGGGGGAAGCTACCATACAAGATTTGTCCACGCAAGCAATGCCAAACACACCGTATATGTAGTTGAATTAAGTCATTTTCTCATAAAAAACACTAATATTTACAACTTCACATCTTGTGCAAACTCTTCATACCTGCATCTCCAATCTTTCTGATGGCTAGATTCAAAGTATCGGCGACATATATGTTCCCTTTATCATCCATGGTTAGACCTCTGGGATGATTAAAACGAGCCTCATTTGGTTTTCCGTCAATATGTCCTGTGTAACCCTGAAATGACCCAGCCACCAATCTTGCCCTACTATCTGTAAGAAATAAAATTACAGATCAAAACACAAAAAGTCCACCAAATCTATAGCTCAAATCCAAACCTTCATTTATTTATTGTGGATAGAATTGCTGTTTCCTCACTCAGTGCAAAGAAGGCATCATATAGGCTCACAGAGTTGGATTTTAAACTGAGTTGCTCTTAAAATAGGAAATGCACCTAAAAGAATTCTTTATCTCATTCTACTTTTTGAGAAAGCCAACAATAGCAGGCCCATCGATACATCTGTTTTACGTTGTTTACAGCAAACGGTTGAATTATGCTTAACAGAATGAATTATCTACTATTTTTCAGGCCCTGAAAGGCTAAACTATAAAGAAACATAACCTCAACAATAAATTGGCTGTCTTGAAACATTTTCACAGCATTCAAACACAGCTTAAAACCAATAAACTGCAACAAAAGAAAGGAAAGCAACAAGCATAAATACATACATTGTGACAATGGTGGAGTGATTTTAACAACGTTGCTATTAACTTCATCGACAGCATACAGTTCACCATCCTCAGAAACGCGTATTTTGTAAGGAACCACTCCCATTGCATTTCCTTCCACAACAGTCTCAACTAAGTATCCATCCTCAAACTGAAGAACATTCCCATCTGCAGAAAAAAAGCAAACCACGCAGAAAAAATTATCATAAAGCTTGATCATGAAATAACAAGAAGAAGAGAACACAAAAGGGTAATTCAAATAAACCTGAATGGGGTGTTTTTGAGGATGCCACAGTGGTGGTCCATTTGAGAAGAGAAGACAAGTGCTTAATCAAAGGTGCTAAGCATCCAAATACCAAAAAAAATAAGCTAAATCACGAACGAGAAAAAAATCAAAGAAAAATAACCAAACCCCTCTAAGTAAAACATATCAAAACTAAGGACAAGAGAGAAAAACCTGGAGGAGCAGCATGAGATTGGAATTGAAAAGTACAAGCCACAGAAAGTAGCAGAGCTAGTATAAAAGTAGAGTAGAAATGCGATCTTCTCATAGCTCTCTCTCTCTCCAGACAAACCCAAACTCAAAAAATAACGACAGAGAGAGAGAGAGATTAGTAGTCTAGCAGTAAAATTTATGGGGTTAGATTATCAAGAAGAAGAGAACGGGACGGACATTATTTTTGGCAGCACTGTGCGTTGTAGCTGTTACTTGGCAGCTATCTAGCTAGCTCGTTTCTAGCAGTGATTACTGTGTAATAAAGCAGCTTTATTTTATTTATTTATTGGCATCTCTCTTTGCATGTGGATTTTTTATCCTCTTTTTTTTTTTCTTTTTCATTTTCTTTTAGAGGTATAATAATAAAAAGATAGGATAAATAGAAAGTGAAATTCCAAAGGAGGACAGAGGAAAGAGATGGCTAGGATCTTCTACATGGGGTTCCACCTTTGTTGTCGTCTGTGTCATCGTGGATACTCTTGATTGGTTATTGCTTTGCATCCTTCTTCTTTTTTGACATCTTCTTCAAGCAAAAATATAATAATTCAGCTAAAATTAGTCTTTTTTTAAAAAAAAAAAATTAAGTAATCCCTCTAATTTTAGAAACTATTTATTTAATGCCTTCATCATTGCTAGTCAAATTTAGTTTAATATTACCTTTTTTTTTTCAAAAAATGTCTTCTCCTTGATCTTTCTGTATTATTTATTTATTTTTTATTTTTCTAATAAATTGGAATGAGCTTGGCCCAGTTTAATTATTCAATATTATTTCATGCACAATGCCCGTTATCATTAAAGGTGTCGAATTTAACTTTTTCTTAGAACTAAATCTAAAAATCAATTTATTTTTAGGATTGGTGGCTTGATATTAAAGCGTGACTCTCAAAATAATTTTTCAAGTTAAATATATATGAAGTAATTTGTTTTATGAGATATTTTAGATTATTATTTTTTCTCTTTTATATAACCATTCCTTTATTGTAAATTAAACTAATAATAGGTGTTCTCGTTACCTTTAAAACTAGATTACAAATAATTTATTATATAAAAAAATTATATTAAGTAAAAATCCTCACAAACTTGTAATTTAGTTAACTGATAAGAAGTCAATTAGAAGGAGATAACATCATTAATTCAAATTCTACTATTTACATTTCATAACTCAGATATAATTATGCAGTTGATAGTGAACAACATCACTAATTCGAATTCTACTATTTGTATTTCATAACTCACATATAAGTGTGCAGTGAGAGTAAATCTTGAGTTGATGGATTCTTCCCTGTAGTTTGGTTTTTAGAAGTAGCCGCTCACCCGTGAATCTCGTCCAGAAATGTGTTCATAATATTTTTTAAAATTTTTTTTTAAGTTTGAAACTTAAATAAAATTACTACTATCTTGTGTTTGATTTTATTAATAAAATAAAAGTAGTGAGATTTTAAAGTACTTCGTATTAAAACTTCAATATTATATTAAAAAATCATTATAATTCAAAAGCTAAAATTATTAAATGAAATTTTAAAATATAATTAATATTATTTTTTAACATTTATCTTTTATTTGCCCTTTTTAGTTTGCCTAAATATCCTTTGCCGTATAAATATGCTAAAATATGCTAAAAAGTTATTTTTTTTATTTTTTAATTAATTATTTTAGTTTTTTCACTATTATTTTTCCTTGGTTCCCTTTCTAGATATCTATCTCACTTCCAATGCTTTCTCTGTTAATAGTTTTTGACATCCAGATTCACATTTGGAGCATCTAGTAGTCAAGGACTTGTAAGGTTTAATAGTTTTACTTTGCATGCTTGGCTGCGCCTTTTCAGTTTGTTTATGTCTCCTTCTCTTGATTACTAGTTTTTCCTTCCTTAATTACTAGTTTTTCCTTATCTTAGTTTTTCAATTAAAAAAATGGTACATCAATTTTAGCCAATTTATATGGTTAGGAAGAGAGCTTACCCTTTTCTTAAAGGTGGCTAAAATTAAAGGCACCCTTTTTTTAAAAAAAAAAAATAGGTATAGGAATAGGAATTAAAGGTCCATATGATATTTTTTATGTTTTTGGTAAAAAAAAAAAAAACAAATGTTGAAATTCATAAACTTGTAACTTAATTCTTAGGGTACATAAACTTGTACCTTAATTTTTTTTATCACTTGAAACACCTTTAATGATTGAAAAATATAACAGGTAGATAATACATAATTTGTCTATGTGAAAGACATATTGTTCATGCTATTTAAAAAAAAAAATATATACGGGCAAAAGATATAGCATCTATCTTTTTTTAAAGAAAAAAAAACTAGGCAAACGAATTTGGCCTTCCAAGCCCAAGTGCGCTTGGATTTTATAATTTCGGGTCAGACACGCATATCATTCTTTTTAGGCTAGTCACATCTATCTTTTTTTTTTTAAAAGGAAATGGCCCTAATTTGTTTTTAAATTTTATAATAGAATTAACTTCAAATAAATTTATTCAAATGATATTAAAATAATTATATAATTATGTCACAGTTTTCAAACTAGTCATTTGACTCACGCTTCGTTGCGGGTCATATAATTTTTTTTTAGTAAAACAAATGAATATGCAAGTTTTTCCAACATGTTTTTGGATATAAAAAATTCTCAATCATAAATTGAAATGATTATACATGCATCTAATTAATTAAAATTAATACTTGATCAAGAAATAACTAAGATTAAGATATTTGACCTCACAACACAGGTCATGTAATAACTTTGTTTCCTATGATAAATATTTTATTCAATTAAATGATTATTTGTACCAGTAAAAGGTAAAAACAAATCATTAATGAAAGCTAATTGAATAAAACTGTAAAGCTCAATCATAAAACAACTCAATGTTGAATAGCAAAAAAAATAAAATTAAATCAATCTAATATTGGAGGATAAAATAAAAAAAAATATCCATTTAAAAAAACCAAGACAAACTGGGTGAGCCTCTTAAACACAAGTTAATTTCTAAAACTAGCAATTGTGAAATCTGATAGGAAAAAACAATAAAAAAAACAATCAAAATAATAGAGATTAAATTTGATAGGAAAAAAAAACTTAAGGAGGATGAAATTATAAAAAATCAAATTTAAAAGTTATTTTAAGCTAAATAAATAGTAATCAAAAGAATGGGGACTAAACTTGAAAGATAAAAAAATTAAAAGGGGTGAGGTTGAAAAAGAATTCCAATTCTATAAATAAATCCAGATAAAACAAATAGTTATATATAAAAAAAGGAACAAAATCCAAAGAGAAAAAAATTTGAAGGGCCTCTCTGATATTTTAAAGGGGCATACATGAAAATAAAAAAGGAGAGAAGGAAGAAGAAAAAAGAAAAATGCCTTCAACGCTAAACCGAGCGGCCTTTGGCCACATGCACCACCTCTCTGAGGAGGTAATGCCAAGACGATTCAAATATTATCATGAAAGACGGCGTTTGACCATCGAACGACCCCTTATATGCTGCCCGAAAGGCGCGAGGGCCATCACTCGCTGATACGTGCAACACATGTGTGAACAATTTTTTTAATAATGTTTATATATTAAATTACACAATTACCCTTAAATCAATTTGATAATTACAAAAAAGCCTAAGTGCAAATACAAAAATATCCCTGAACTTAAGTTATATAAAATCCACTCCCAAGTGCATGTGAGTTATTCTACTATTCATTAAAAAAAATGAAAACGCCCTTAGACGTAAGCTTTTAAAAAAATTGAATTTAAGGGTATAAAGGTCTTTTCCTTGTGCATTACAAAAACAAAAAGATGTAATTACCCCATTTAAATTTTAGAATGCCAAATGGACCATTGTGAAATCATTGAATTACCCCTAATAAAATGGTTTCTTGGTTTTTTTAAGAGAAAAACAGGAATTACCCCAAATTCTAAAAATACCACCTATTTCCTTCTCTTCTTTAACTTTGGTCCCATGTCTTTTAATCTCACCCTCCCCTACAAGATTAGCCTAAATTGGCCTACAATTTGGTTCAATAAAAGCTAAAATGAAAGAAAGAAAGAAAAGGAGTGAAAAAAAAAAACATTGTGAATAATCTATCCACAATGTCTTGTAATGAGATCCACAATGCATTTTTCACGGTGAATACTCCATACGTTTAGATTTACTTATAATAATAACATTTTAGCTTTTAGGGTAATATTAACAATTACTTTCTTAATAATTATAAATGAACCTAACATGCTTCATTGTTTTTTAAAAATCCCTCATAAAAATTTAATGCAAATAAAAAATATATATATATTTTTAATATTTTTCTCATATTTTGTATTTTTTTGATATTTCATATAAAAATTATTGATTTAAGATGCTTTTTAATTATTGAAACTTGCTTTTAAAATTATAATAAGTTTTAATTTTAAAAAACAATACTTCTAATGAAAAAAAACATGTTGTATATATAAAGGTAACATATGAATGAGAAAACAAAGCTTTGATTAGAGGGATATATTTTTTTACTTTGTATTTCCAACCAATATAATTTTTTCTAATTTGTTTTCTCATGTTTTGTTTTATAAATCATATTGCTAATAAAAAAGTATTTGATTTTTTTAAATAAAAGAATACATGAATAAAAAAAGAGATTTTTGACTAAAAAATATATTTTCTACAAAATTTAAATCATTGTATTTCTTATGAATATATGTTTTTATTTTCACACAATTAAATAAAAAATTTGAAAAGCTACCCACATCATTAGGTTAAAATATTTACAAGTGCATTTATTTTTTGCTTCTTGCAATGAAGATCAACTTCTTACTCTAATCTTTAATTAGTGTTAAAAATTGTTTCTATGATTTATGAGTTCATATATTTTTCAATTTGTTTTATAAAATGCAAGCATCATCTTTTTAATTTTTCAATTAAAAATGTTTATCTTACTGAAAAACATATCGATAGTGCTAAAACCTTCTAATTTTGTGTAGCAAATTAGCTAGGAATCTTACTGATAACGTAACGCGGGGTGTACTAACTAGTTAGTTGTAACTAAATAATTTGTTTGCATTAACAAATCGTAATCTACACAACATGCTATGTGCTAAAGAAAACTTACAGAATTTGACTCAATTTTAGAAAATTAAGAATTAACAAATCATATTAAACAAAGCGATGACAAAAAAGGGAAGTTTTTCCAAAAAAAATATATTTCTTAAGTCATTTGTGCTTGACCGAAACGATTGGAGTTTAAACCTAAAAATCTAACAAAGACTCAGTTTGTCCAATCCTACCCAGCATGCCTTTTTATGGATTTTTTTGGTTTCCATGAGTCGTTCACACAAACTTTTCATGCACACGAGTTTTTCTATACAGACCATACACCATTTTTTGCACCAATAACATTCTCCACCACCAACATTTTCATCAATTACATGTGTGGCACAATAACCACTATATGACACATCAACTAACAAGAAACCATGGCTGGCCAATGGCAACATCGAGAGCACTAACAAATCAGAGCAACTTAACAACCAATATCAACACTAATTTTTACATGAATGATACGTACTTTTTTGCCATGAAATTGTTTTTGACACTGGGTGTATAAATACACCTAGTCACACAGGCAAGAAAGCCAGAGCACAACCAAGCCTACAAGTTAGGGAGAAATTTCTAACAAGACAAGTCCTATGTAGCCAAAGACCTTAAAATCCAACTTAAACTAGACTAGGCTATACAATTTATAGGCCAAATACACACTCCATTACCTTCATTTTATTTTTCTCTTCTTGTATATTTTTTTTCTCTACATACACATATTGACTTAAGCATCAGGAAATTTCCTATGCCTTACAAGACTTTTTTTTAAGCAAATCAAACAACCACCAATTAAGCCAATCAACTCAGCCATGGAAAGCTTAACATTTTTTCATGATTATATCAGTGGTGTTGTTTATAGGAATTGTTATAACCTAATTTTTGAATTTTTTTAAAATAAAATAAATAAATAATAAAAAATAAATGAATGAAAAATAATTTGCGAATTGGGTCAAGACGGCACAAATTGAAAGTTTGAGGACTAATAAGGATGAATTATAAAATTGAGAGTCAATTTGATCAAAAATTAGAAGAATTGATAAGTTTATGGACTTAATTAAACTATGATTTATTTAATTAATTCAATCAAAGGCTTAATTGAAGAAATACTAAAGTTTGGGGCTAATTTGGGTCAAAATTACAAGAAATTAAAGTCCAAGGACCATATTGAATAGGTGAAGATACCATAGGGGGTTAATTGATTTTTCTAGGGGTAATTTTGAAAGAATTAAAAGTTGAAGAGCCAATTAAGGACTGAATTGATTAAATTGGAAACTAAGGACTGTTTTATAAATGGCATCGAAATCCAAAGGTTCACTTGCAATTGATCCAGGGGTGAAATTAAAAAAAAAAGAAGATTTCCATAAGGTCCTAATTGCTAAATGTCAGAAGTTCAGGGGGCAAATTTAAAATATCCATTTTAGGTGAAAACGGTGCCGTTTCAAAATTAACTATTCATTTTTTTCATGCCACCGATTTAACAGAAACTGCAGCAAATCATGGGTCATGTCTCAGTTGCCCATGATCTCTCTTACCGCCACGATGTATGTCGTTACCGAGGCACGGACACATGACATTCTTTGGCTTTATAAAAGCTATAGAAAGGCCACAAAGAAGGGAGGATAGAGAGAACGGAAATGGGGAGGGGGATCATATGTAGAGAATAACGAAGATACACATAGAACAAAGGAGAAGAGGGAGAGGGAAAACGAGCAAACACAAGGGATAAAAAAAGAGAACAAAGACAAGAGGCACAAGACAAAATGACAGAAGAAAAGAATATAGACACAGAAAAAAAACAAACAAAAAACAGAGAAGAAACAAAAGAAGAGAGAGCAGTATTAGCCAGGTAGAGCCATGGAGGAAAAGGGAGAGAATAAAGACAAAAAAAACTAGAAGAATGAAGGGAAGGTTGAGACGGTTGCCATGCTACCAGTTTCTAGCGTCACCCGATCAGACAGAAAGAGCTTCACCATCGTCTTCATCCCCAAGCATCAGCTTCATCTCTTATTGCACCAGGTGAGTTTGTTTTGTTTTCCCCGCTTGCAAAATATAATTACCCTGTCACTGTTGCAAGGATGCATGATTAATTCACGCATGCTTGCTATAGTGACTAGCTCGGTCTTGAGCCCGTGACTAGGTCGGGCTGGCTGGATCCAGACCAGCTCGTATGACTAGCCTAAATCCAGACCCCCCCCCCCCCACAAAAAAAAAAAAAAAACAAAGAACAGCTGAGGTCGAGATGTGCCTTGGCCTCTGGCCCAACCAGCTCAATTTGTTTTGGGTCAAGGGTGTGTTTGACAAAACACACCTTTATGCTCTACCCCTTTTATTTCATCCCTTTTTGTTTTGATATCTAGCCAAACATAGCTTTTTTAATATAAAAAAATCCAAAAAAAGCTTTGTGGACCCTTTTGAATTTATTTGTGGGTCCCTCATGTTTTTTTTTTTTTTTTATGATTTCACTGTATATTTGATTT
>Ga0307510_10002809_pt1 | contig 19958 bp, 15 predicted proteins | sample 12_EM_MG_FD_207224 | JGI IMG/M metagenome (GOLD analysis project Ga0307510, IMG submission 207224) | Populus trichocarpa ectomycorrhiza microbial communities from riparian zone in the Pacific Northwest, United States - 12_EM | ecosystem: Host-associated > Plants > Roots > Unclassified | place... | reverse complement strand
GCGAAGTACCAGCGGAATACCAGGGACATCTTGTGCTTTGCGTTCGCCTCGGCCTTGGCGATCTCGTGCTCCATGCCCGCCGACCGAAAATAGGCGCGGGTCTCATCCCATATCTCGCCGAATGTCTTCCGGAAGAAGGTCGTCTCCAGCTGCCGTCGTGTGCGCTCGGGAATGTCATCCAGGCTCTCGTGGTGGCGATAGAGCGAAAGCAGCTTGTTCGCCCGTGCCGGGAAGAACACCGACTTTTTCAGCACCTGCACCTGCGCGCCGATCTCGAACATGTCGCCCGCGGGGGCGTACTCGGTGTCCTGGATGTCCATGGCCTGCAGCAGCGATTTGCCATCGGCGCTCATGCCCGATTCCACCGTGCACTGGTTGATCGATCCGGTCACGATGAAGTCGGCCCCCAGGAGAAACGCCGCGGCAGCGGCCTCGGGGCAGCCGATGCCGCCGGCCAGGCCCATGCAGATCGGCTCGGCGTAGGCGTGGGACGCCTGCATCTCATCGCGCAACCGCATCAGCGGCGGCAGCATCACGGCCACGATGCCGCCATCGGTATGGCCGCCGGAATCGGCCTCGACGCAAACGTCGTGGCTCATCGGGATCGATTGCGACTGCGCCGCCTGCTCCGCGGTAACCTGACCGCGTTCGAGCAGACGGTCGACGATCGCACGCGGGGGTGGGCTCATGAAGGCCCGCGCGACTTCCGGCCGCGACACCTTGGCGATCACCCGGTGACTGCAGACAGGTTCGCCCTGCGCGTTCCGGCGCAACCCCTGCAGGCGGAAGCGCACCAGGGCGGGGGTGATTTGCATGAACGCAGCCGCCTCCACGGTACGGATGCCGTAGCGCAGGTAGAGATCGACCACCGCTTCTTCCTGCGCCGGGTATTCGTAGTTCGCCAGCAGATTCATGCCGTAGGGCTGCCCTGCATCCAGCTCCGCCTGGATGCGGAGGATGGCCTGCTCGATCTTCGCCGGCGACAGGCCGCCGGCGCCAAAGAAACTTAAAAATCCGGCCTTGCCCATCCGTACCACGAGATCGGCCGAGGCGACGCCGCGGTACATCGCGCCAGTCATATAGGCGTGGCGCACGCCGTGGCGGCGCCTGAAGGCGGCGCTTCCCAGCGATGTCGCCTCGATCAGGGATCCTTCACTGCGTTCGACGGTGCCGGTTCCCGCTTCGATGCCACCGGCATCCGCAGACAGCACGACGGCCGCATTTTCTTCTTCGGTGTCGAGCGCAACGTCATCGAAGATCGGCGTCTGCGTACTACGTATCTCGTTCACCATCTTCGACAGGATCGTAGCGCCTATTTCCTGGAATTCGATCTCGCCCTTGCCCATCACATAACGGATGGAATCCACCCAGTGCACGGGCGTGGCGATTTGCCGGGCCAGCGTGTCGGCGATGCGGTCCCCGTCGTATGGCCGCGCGGTGGCGTTGGCGATCACGGTCGCCTTGGGGGCCTGGAAGGAAAACCCGCGCAGGAACTCCGCGAACTCCGCCTGCACCGGTTGCATGTGCCGCGAATGGAAGGGCGCGCTGACATTCAGCTGCACGCAGCGCAGGTTCATCCGCGAGAACAGTTCGGCCGCCGCGGCGAGCGCCTCGTGGTCGCCCGCGATCACGGTTTGCGTGGGTGTGTTGAGGTTGGCGATGTCGATGCCGTCCAGGCGATGCTCGTCAAGCGCGCCGCGGATCTGATTCACCGAAGCACCCAGTACCGCCGCCATGCCGCCGCCACTGGCACCACCCATGAGTTCGCCGCGTTTCTTGACCAGGCGAAGCCCGGTTTCGAAGGAGAACACGCCCGCCGCGTGCAGGGCGTTGTATTCGCCCAGGCTGTGGCCGGCGAAGAACGCCGGAGCCTTCGCGGTGCCATCCTGTCCATCGGTTGCCTGCGCCCGGTAGTAGTGCAGCGCGTTGACCACGTACAGGGCCGGCTGTGTGTACTGGGTCTTCGAAAGCAGGCCTTCACGGTCGTTGAGGCAAAGGTCCTCCACCGAATACCCGAGGATCTCCGAAGCGTTCTTCACCTGCTCGGGAAAGAGCGGGAAGAGGTCCTTGCCCATGCCCCTGAACTGGGAGCCCTGCCCTGGAAAGATGACTGCCTTCATGCTGGGTGACTCCGGTAGCTGTTCGTTACGTACCTGTCCGCTCCGCGAAGACCGCGGCGCCAATGCATCAAGTCGTGCGAGGTCGCCGCCGGCGGGCGACAGGATCGAACCGATATCCGTTCCTTCCGGCAACGAGTACTTCAGGAGCGTCGCCATCGCGGCTCCCGGACTTAAGTCGATGTAGCGATAGCCTTCCGGCGCGCCGATGGCCGCCAGCGTCTCCGGCAGCTGGATCTGGTCGCGGACCACGGACCAGAAATGGCCAGGGGGCATCGCATGCAGGACGTCGCCAGCAGCGCAACAGGCAACCGGTACGCGACCGGCCTTCGTCGCCAGGGTCCGCAGGAATGCCTCATAGGGTGCCCGCGCCGCGTCGACCCAGCGTGAGTGAAAGGCAAACGCGACCGGGAGCCGCTGGAATGCCATGCCGCGACGCTGCAGCACCGATTCCACTTCAGCTCCATGGGTTTCCGGCAGCGACAGAACGGTGTGCGTGGCGAAGTGGCGCGCGCCGACCTCGCACAGGGCGAGCAGTTCGTCGTCGAGGTAACGCCGCGGTTCGCCCACCACCGCGATCATGCGTCCCGCCTCGGCGTGCTGTTCGACGGCGAGCGCCTGCTCCACCACGGCCAGCAGCGCGTCATCCGCGTCAAGATAGCCGGCTACGGCGGCAGCGGCGTAGGTTCCCAGGCTCGCTCCCAGCACCAGGTCGAAGTGCAGGCCACGTTCAACCAGCGACATCGCCAGCGCGTACTCCACCATGAAGATGGCGGCATGACTATGCAGCAAGCGCCACGACGAAGCGTTTGCGGCGCTGCCTTCGGCGAACAGCACCGCGAGCACCGATTCGCCGCAACGCTCGCGCACGACGCGGTCGGCGTGTCGCATGCTTGCGCGGAAGCACGCGTCGCCCTCGAATAATTCCCGTGCCATCCCTGCGTGATGGCACCCCTGCCCTGCGAATGAAAGTACGGTTTTCACGAGCAACGTATCCATACTGGCTCATGGCTCCGCCCCCCCGGCCGCAAACACGGCTAGGTAGAAACGGACTCCATGGCTGACCTAAGCAGCCAATCCCCTCCCCTCAGAGGTACAAGGACAACCCGCGATGGGTTATCCGGGACGCAAAGCCAAATGTGCGTCGACGCTAACGGCGTAAGCTATCGTCCAGCGATGTCGGGCACATGTCAGTCCACAACACTTCGTCGAACACGGGCCTTCCTGGTTGAGCACCATTTCGCATGGCGTTTCCGATGGACGCAAACCAGTAGGCATACTTACTCCTGTAGAAAAAACGAAAGAACGCTCTTCAAGAAAATGCGAGCAGCACGTACAACCAGAACGCTATCATGCGTTACTAATGTCACGAACAAGATTAATTTGCCGAATTTGCGCCCAACAATGTCACGGTAATACGTGATCGAATTCTCTTTACGATTCTTCAAACTATGTATCGAACTTTGCGATCCGTAAGTTCTTGCGATGTATTCGATTACGTCTCGATGCCCACCTCCCATGGCGCAGAACTTCCGATCCACCTGACGAGCTTCGATACGGCATCGTTCAATGCCGAGCTCTTTGCGTTGAACGGCATTGCCTGCCCTGTCCGTGTTGCGCGCAGTGTTCACAAGCGCCAGGCAGAGTTCTATTTCGGCAGGTTGATGGCGCGTCATGCTCTGCGGGGTCTCGGTATCGTCGATGCCCAGGTGTCCGTGGGTGCTTCGCGCGAACCTGTTTGGCCATCCGGTGCCATTGGCAGCATTTCGCATACGCACGCCTTGGCGGCCGCGGCGGTCATGCCTTTGGGCGCATGCAAGGGCGTGGGTATCGACATCGAGCATGTCGTGGGAGACGACACAAGCGTTGCCCTGAAAGCGACGGTGGTCAGCCGCGAAGAGCTTGCCTACCTGGAAACACTCGTCGGCGTGCTGCCCCTCAACGCATTACTCACGATCGCATTCTCCGCAAAAGAAAGCTTGTTCAAGAGCGCGTTCAACGAAGTGGGCCGTTATTTTGATTTCAGCGCAGCTCGCGTGGCTGGCCTGGATATCGAGCGCGGCGTGCTGTCGCTGGAGCTGACCGAAACGCTTTGCGATGCCTTCTTTATGCGACGGGTTTGCGACATAGGTTTTTGTTTCATCGACCCGAATATCGTGCTGACATACTTCATGTGGTGATTTGAATCCCTCCGGGCACGGCACGCCCGGAGGGATTGGAAGCCCTGTGCCGAGGGCACGGGCGGTCAGTGGGCCTTGATGAGTTCAGCGAGGGTGTCGGGCTTGCTCCTGTCGCGGACCAGATGCGGATACTTCAGGCCGTCGTGGTAGTCCACGCGAATGGTCTGGTACTCGTCGAAGTTCTTCACCAGCAGTTCCACCGGCTGGCTCTTGTCCTTGGCCGCGGCGGTGATGGCGTCCTTGACGGCATCGCCGGAGAACTCCTTGCCGTTCACCGCGACGACCTTCATGCCGGGCGAAAGTCCCGCCTTGAAGGCAGGCCCATCCCACAATACATCGTTGATCTCACCGCCCTTGCCGATCAATGCGCCCAGCGAATAGGTGAGCTCGGAGACGCCACGACCCGACTCCATGGCCTTGAGTGCGTCATTGGGCTTGTCGGTATACACCAGCGTCCAGCCGTGCGAGGCCAGTCCGCCGATCAGCGGACCATGCCCGTCCAGGCGCTCACGCAGGTATTTTGCCCAGTCGAACGGCTCGATGGTGTTGAGCGTCTTGACCACGTCCTCGAAGGTGTAGGTATTGACGTCCCACTTGCCGTTCTCCATGCCGAAGAACGCCTTGGCGAAGTTGTCGATGCTCTTCTTGTTGCCGCTGAGTTCACGCAGCTTGCCGTCGACCTCCAGCCAGATCATCTGGCCGGCGGAGTAGTACTCCTGGCGGCCCTGGTAGTTGTGGTACGGCTGTCCGCCGCGCCCGCTCAATATCGGGTCGTTGGTGGTGTCCTGCACATTGCGCCAGCTGGCAAGGCCCGGACGGCCCTTGTCATAGACGGAGGCTGTATAGGCCCACTGGTCGCGTGCCTGCTCGTCGGTCCACAAGCCCGAACGCGCCGCCATCACGTGACCCCAGAACTGGGTCTGGCCCTCGTACACCCACAACAGCGTGTCGCTCATCGGCACGTTGAAGTTCGGCGTGGTGAGATCCGCGCCCCGGCGGTACTTGCCGTCCCAGGAGTGGTTGAACTCGTGCGAGAACAGGTCGCGGCTCGTCGCGCTCTTGTTCCATTCGGTGAAAAAGTCCGCAACGGTACCATCTTCGCTGGAGCGGTGGTGCTCCAGGCCATTGCCGCTCATCTTGTCGCTGAGCGAGACCAGGAAATCGTAGTGATCGTAGTGATGCGCGCCGTACAGCTTGTACATCTGCTGTACCAGATCGCGGAACGGCTTGATCTGTTCGGGTTTCATTTCCAGGTACTTCGGATCGTCAGCGACGAAGTCCATGTGCACCGGGGTTGTCGCACCCGGGTCCAGGTCGACGCGCTTGAAGTACTTGCCGGCGTAGATGGGCGAATCGACCAGGTCGTCGAAGTCGATCGGTTTGTAGGTCACCGTGTTGCCACTGGTGGACCCAACCTCCAGCGCGGTCCCGGCCTGCCAGCCGGCCGGGTAAGTCACGCTGGCCTGAGCCGTGATGCGGTTGGCGTTGTACCCGGCCGGGTACAACGTGGTGGCGTTCCACTGCAGGTTGAGCATTTCCGGCGTCATCACCACGCGGCCCTGCCTGGTGTCCTGCGGCGAGAGGTATTCGAAGTAGGCCTCGACTTCGGTCGCGCCCTGCGGCACGTCGACATGGAAGGCGTAGACGTTGAGCGGATCGCGCGTCCACGGCAGCACCTTGCCGTTGGCCTTGATCACCAGCCCGGCGAGTTTGTCGATCGGACCGGAGGGTGAATGCGTGCCGGGTAGCCACTGGGGATAGAGCAGTGTCAGCGGGCCGGCCTGGGCCGGAATCGTTTCGTTGATGCGGAACACGCGATGGGCGATATCGGTGGCATCGACGGCGATCTTGAGGGTGCCGTTGAACGCGACGTCCTGCGGTGGCGGCACGTCGGCAAGGGCGGGCATGGCCGCGAGCACGAAGCCGGCGGCCAGCAGAGCGGAAGCGAGGGGTGTGATTTTCAAGGAAGGGGCTCTCGTGTGGGGGCTGCGACAGTCCTTGAACGTCGGCCCTTCGGGCCCGCGCTCAGGGCGGACGTTGAGCATAACCCCGTGCCGAGCCTTCTTCTTGGGACGGGGGCCGCAAATTCTTGCGCACCGCTGTTGCCGCGCTAAACTCCACCCAGATCGCGATAGGGGGTTCCCATGCTTAGACGCACATTTGTCCAGGCCCTGGCTGCCGGCGTGTCGATGGCACCGCTGTACCTGCAAGCAAAGGAGACGGTCGCCGTGCCCAACGCCCATTTTGCCGACGTCAATGGCCAGCACCTCTTCTACCAGATCCATGGCAGCGGCAAGCCGTTGATCCTCCTGCACGGCGGCGGCCCGGAAGTCGATGCCTTCGCGGGAAATGTCGCGGGCCTGGCCAAGGAGCGGCAGGTCATCGCCCCGCACCTGCAGGGTCATGGTCGAACCCCCGATACCGACCGACCATTGCGGCACGAATTCCTTGCCGACGACATCGCTGCGCTTATTCGACACCTGAATATCAGCAAGGCCGATGTCGCCGGTTACTCGCTCGGTGCCGGTGTGGCCCTGCAGTTGGCCATCCGCCATCCGGACGTGATCGATCGCCTGGTGGTGCTGTCGACGATCTTCCGCAACGACGGCTGGTATCCGGAGGGACGCGCCGCCTTCGACCAGATGGAAGCCAATGCCCCGGCGATTGGCGAGTACCTGAAGACCTCGCCGGTGGGCAAGAAGTACCCCGACGTCGACTGGACGAAGCTGTTCCGGAAGATCGCTGAGTCGGCCAGGCAGCCGTTCGACTGGAGCGCCGGGGTGCGCCAGATCAAGGCCCGTACCTTGCTCGTTTTTGCCGACGCCGATGCGGTGCGCCTGGAGCACATCGTGGAGTTCTATAGGCTACTTGGCGGAGGCCAGCGCGACGCGGGCGTCGACGGCTCGCTGCGCGCAGCGAACCAGTTGGCGATAGTACCCAATACCACCCACTACAACCTTGCCGGCAATCCGCTTATCACTGAGCTTGTGAATGGGTTCCTTGGGACGAAGGCACAGCAGGCGTAAGACGTTCCGAAGCCTGGCCCGGGTGCGCAGCGTAAGTTTCAATAGCTGCTGCGCGCGTTCATGCGGGTGTCGCTGGCTCTTCCTTGCCTACTTCAACACCGCCCCAGGACATCGGATCCACATCGGCCATGGTCTGCGAGAACGTCCACGAATGCCCACCGATATCCAGCACCCTGTATTGGCGCTCGCCATAGGGATGCGTCACCGGCCGACTGACCACATCGGCGCCGCTATAAACGCTGTGCTTGTGGTGGGTATCCACATCCGGAATCCGCACCATGATGGAATGATCCGGCCAACCGTCGGCGGGGTAGTACTGTGCGCCCTGCGCGACCACGATACTGGCGTTGCCGATCTCCAACTGCGACCGGTGATTGCCGATACGCAGTCGTTCGCGAAAGCCGAAGATATCGCACAACCATTCGACGGCAGCACGCACATCCGGGTAATGAAGGACCGGCGTCACGATGCTGCCGGGCATGGAACGGTTGACTGTCATGACTCACCTTGCTCTTGTGTTAGTTCCGATACCACGCTCGACGCCCACTGATCGAGCACCTTGCGCAGCGACTCGAGGGTAACGATGCTCACGCCTTTTTTCTGGCGTCCGATACTTCCCCCATCGTCTTTGCGTACCGATTCGTTCAATACCCCATGGGTGCGCGCGTCGAGAACCTGCGCTTCCAACGTAGCCGTCGCTACTTTGGGCGCCCCCATGATTCCGTCCTTCACCGACTTCGTCAGCAACCGGAACGGCAGGAAGTCCCACGGTTTCATACCCGGATCGGCCGCTGAAACCGAAGTGATCGCCACGCGCAGCTGGACATCGGCCTGATCGGTACTGCTCGCCAGCAAGGCCTTGACCTGCAGGCGCTGCCGGATCGCATGATCCAGGTAGTCGAGGATGCTTGCCTGCGCTTGCGCACTCAGCCCGGCGAAGCGCGCATCGACGGGGAAATAACCCACCGATACCGCATACGTCAGGTGGTCGCGTGGAGCCGGCATCGCCATCCGGTGCGTGAAGTACACGTTCCCTTGTGCGTCCTTTGATTCCTGAAGCCGCGTGTAGTCCACAAGGAAACCCTTTTGATCGGGCTTGGTTGCATGGGTGCAGCCGCCCAACGCAACCACGGCGAGCAGCGTCGCGACCATCAGTGGACATTGGCATGGCCTGAATCGGTTAGTCGGCCGGCCGGCATCAACCCTCTGGCGAAACATCAACCCTGACTCGCAAGCGTTCGCCCGGATCGTAATTCAAGCGCGAGGCATATACTTCGCCGCGATAGCGATATTCGATGTCATAGCCCAGTAGGGGGCGTCCCTCGCCCACGGTCACCACCGGTCGAGCAACCACGACCGTCCCCGCACTGGCGAGATGAGCAAGGCTCAAGGCCGCCGGAAGAAGCGTGATCTGCATGATCCGGCGGGTGAATGGGATGTTGGGCATGGCTGAAATCTCTCGCGATGGCATAGCCGCGCGACTTGCGCGTGATAGAGAAACTATCGTCGCCAGCGCGCGCAGGCATGTCTGAGATGGGCCAGTTTGTAAGCAGGTGTTTCGGGTTTAGCTGGTCTTCATACCGGTGGGCAGTCCTGCGATCCAGTGCTCGAGCGCGTGGGTATCGGCAAGGTCGCCCTGGTACGGGTAACGCGGCACCAGCGGTACGTTGTTTCCACGTGGACGGCCGCGGTAAACCTTCATCGCCACCGATAGCGCGCCGTGACCGCTTGGCAGCGTCGCATGGCGCACGTCCATGTACACCGTGTCCGCGCTGGTCTCTTGCCCCACGTGGATGGCTCCCAGCGCAAGGAACAGGTCGGAAGCGTCCAGGCAGGCCGAAGCACAGCCACTGTCGGTCACCATGAAGACCCGCGCCTTGGTTTTCGGCGGCGGGGGTGTCGGCGAAGCGGATTCGCCTGCTTCGATGTAGAAGTCCTGGCCCTTGGCCATCGCCGCTTGCATCCCTGCGATGATCCGCTTCGCCCAGGCCAGGTTGTCGGGCGGAGTGTCAGCGTGGGACTTCCACATGTCCAGCGTTTCGCTGACCTTGGCGATATTGTCCTTCGATGCGCGCCAGTCCACGCTCTTCGGTTCCAGGTTGACCTTGCCAGTGGCCTGTTTGCCCCAGAGCGCCTCGGCCAGGAGGAAGCTCCAGCGTGAATCTCCGCCATTGTTTCCACGCAGGTCCAGCACGACGCGCGGAGCGGCGAGAATGGACTGGCGTTGGGCTTGCAGCTTTTTTATCAGGGGTTCGAGCGCTTTTGCCGCTGGATGGTCAAGATTGCCATCGAAGTCGCTTAGCGCGATCCACACCGTGCCATCGGGCAGCGTACGCATGCCGATGGGTTCAGCCGCGCGGTGCCACGTCGCGGACCTTCGGCGCGCCAGTTCATCCTGATCGATCGGTCGCCACGCCAGGTCGACCTCGCGTTGCTTGCCATCGACATCAAACACGCAGCGCGAGGGCCCCTGGATCCAGGGATTGCCATCATCGGTGAACAGCCAGCCGCCACGTACCATGCGCATGGCGTGAAGGTTCCAACGACCACCCGTCGAGCCGACGTTGACCGCCGCCAGGGTCGCCGCGTCCTTGCCGTCACAGGCGACAAGGCGGGCGCCGAGGGGCACGGGCGCATCATCGGCCCGTGTCACCACGTGCTGCTCGTCTTTCGCATCGAACGCGGTAAGGAAACCGGGCCAGCGCACCTCCAGGCGAGGAGCCTCCACGCCGTCGGGCACGAAGAATCCGAGATGGCCGTCGTCGAAACCAGCCGCGTAGGCACGCAGCGCGTAGAGGTAACCCGCATAGTTCGTGGTGGTTCTTGCCCGCTCAAGGGCCAGGGCCAGGCCCTTGTCGTTCTTGACGGCGAAGCCGGGGTTCCCCGGATCGACGGGGCCGGGGTGGTTCCTGGCGATATCATCGTGCATGGCCTGGGCATCCTTGCGGAGGCTGGCGGCCCAGTCTTGCGCATGAGCCACAGGCAGGGCGAATAGCAGCGAAGCTGCCAACAGGTATTTCATGCCGATTCCCCTGGCGATGGCGGAGTGGAAAGCGCGGTGGTGAGCGATCGGAATGCCGGCGAGCACAGTGATTTCTCATAACGCAGCACGGGAACAGGAACGCTGCCCTTGGCAACTCGCGCCTGCTGTGTGAACTCGCCGACGTTCTTCCAGCCATGCTGTTCGTAGAAGCGACGCGCCTGGGCATTTCCCGGAACCACGGCCAGCCAGGCCACTGTGCTGTATGCCCTGATCAACGCTTCGCCTCGTGCCAGCAGCAAGCTGGCGATGCCTGCGTTTCGTGCATCCCGTGCGACATAGAGATGCTCCACCTCGTCGTCGTGGACGACGATGAAGCCAACCGTTGCCGTACCGAGCAAGGCAATATGAGTGTTGTGGAGCCACTCAGCCGCCCTCATCAGCATATTCTGGGGCGTGCGATGCGGCAGCAAACTGTCCGGCAGGTGGTCGCGGTGAACCTCCATCCAGCCTTGATGCCATATATCCGCGATGGCATGGAGATGGTCGAGCCCTGCGGGATGGATGGCAGGTTTGGGGGATTCCACCGGTAGCGGAGGTCCAGGCCTTGGTGACATGTTCTTGCGTTCTTACTTGCCGACGGTCTTCCCGAAATTCGAGTAATACTTCATTTCCAGGGCATTCCCGCTTGGGTCGTTGACGACAAATTTTCCATACTCATCTTCCTCGCCCTCATTCCTTACCATCGGTTCAAGTACGAATGGTACGGAATGCATCTTGCATCTTGCGGTTGCCGACAGCCATTCATCCTTGCTTAAAATGGCGCCGAAATGGTCGATCCTGAATGCGGGAAGATTTTCGGTGGCCTGGTGAATGGTCAACTGATGCCCGAAGAAAATAATGTCGTACCAGCTTTCGTTATCCCGGCCGAGCGAGCACCCTAATATGTCAAGGTAAAACCGCTTTGATTCCTGTTTGTCAGGGACGACAAAGGACAAGTGAAATGGCTTTAGCATGGGATACCCAGCTCCGCACTCTTCAGCAACGAAGCGTCATTGTTTCGGCGTTCCGCAGCGCCGACCAGTTCCATTGGTCATGCATCCGATTCGCTTTACGTTGGACCTATGGTTTCAGCGCGATGCCAAAGGCCTCGTGCAATTCACGCCTTCCTTTCGGTGTGACGATAAGGGCACGATCCTGCAGGCTGCGGCGCAGCCATTGCCGGTCCATGCCAAGTTTCAGCAGCGCCGAACCCAGGGCGCCGGCCAGATGCGGACGGCGCTCGCTCCAGTCGATGCACGGATAGGCCAGTTTCCGCCGGCGCGGGAGCAGGATATCGATGCCGTAGCCGGCCAGCGCCTTCCTGCCCGTAGCGCTCAAGTCGTATTCGCCGTTGCCTGAACCCTTTTCCAGCCAACCCCGTTCGAACAAGCAGTCATGCCACTGCACGCCAAGTTCGCCCGCGGCGTGGTCGTAACACGTGCGCGCCAACCGCAATGATTGGGGCGTGCTGGATTTCAAGCGCCCTGTCGGTTCGGCCACCACCAGCAGCGTTTCCAGCGAGCGAGCCACATCTTCACCGGTCAGGCGGTAATAGCGGTGGCGCGACCGGGCCACCACTTCGAGCAGACCCGCGCTCACCAGGCGAGCCAGGTGCGCGCTGGCTGTCGACGCAGCGATGCCGGCAACGCTTGCCAGCTCCGTCGCCGTTCGCGCCGTACCGTCCAGGAGGTGGCACAGCATCCGACCGCGTGCGGGTTCGGCGATGGCGGAGGCCACCTTCGACAGTTTGAAGCCGCTATCTTCGTCGCACATGACAAGTTCACTCCCCGCCCTTCAGGCGCATGGTGCCTCGGTACGGTCCGTCAGGCCATAGTCGCGCAGCACCCTGATGCGCAGGAGCGTGATGCCAGCCGGCAAGCTGCCATCGTCACGCAACGAATGGCTTCCTTCGATCAACGCCAACGCATGTCCCGGATCACGGATATTGACGAACGTCTCGTACCCGTCCGCGGCAAGCTGGTCGATGACCCTCGCCGCCGGTTCGCCGGGAGCACCGCTGGCCAGCGATTGTAGAAGGATGAGGTCGCTTGCGCTTCCCTGCGCGAACGCCGGTCCGCCGACGATCTCGCCGACGCGGATGCGATAGCCCTTGAGCAGGCCACTGCGGCCCCTTTGCTGAACCAAACGGTGGGAGGAATCCTCGCGCCACCCGATGGCGGCGGCCTCGTCTTCCCAGAGCGACAGGGAAACCAGGCGGCCGGGATGCCGCTGGCTCCGGAACCGTTCGTTCTCGATGAAGCCCGGCATGCCGGCCAGGCGGGGTGCCAGACTCGCCGCCTCCCCAAGGTAGGCATCGATCCGCTCTGGATCGGGCTCTACCTGGAAGATCACGGCAACCGGAACACGGGCCGCATGGTCACTCATCGGGCCACCTCCGAAGTGGTCTGGATAAAGGCGGCGACGCTCTCGTAGAGCGACCAGCGCTGCCGCTCCAGGTGCATCACATGGGTACCGTCGTCGATACGCAGTTGCCACTTCATGGGCGAGGAGGTGAACCTGTCGAGGAGCCTGGAAGCCTCCGCGTCGTTCACGATCACGTCGTAGTTGCCGAAGACGACGAACACGGGAACCTTCACCTGCGCCGCGTCGTACGGGTAGTTGCCGGTGGCTCCTTCCTCGCTGTCGATAATCGGCCCGTTGGGGATGCGCATCTGGTCGGGCGCGTCGTTACCCATGACTGGCATCGAAGCCCTGTACTCGCCCGCCCACCGCGCAGCCACCGCGGGTTCCAGCAGCACTTTTCCAGCGGGAAGTACCTTCTCGAAACGCAGCTGTTCCAGACGTTGCTTGGCCGTCAGGCGGAACCATGCATCCTTCGGCGACTTATCGGTGTCCGCCTTTTCCTTCCGCACGATCGGCCCGAAGAGCGTCAGCGAGGCAAGTGCGTGCGGATGGCGCGCCGCGTACGTCGCCGCCGGTATCGTGCCCCATGAATGGGCCACGACGTGGATCTCGACGGCGCCTTTCCTCTCGCGCATGTAGTCCACGGCGGCGGCGATCTGCTCCGCAGCCTCGGGCGCGCGCGTCACGGGCGGTGCCGCCGATGCTTCTGCCTTCATGGCCGCGGGCATGCTGGACCCGCCATAACCGAGGAAGTCCAGGCCACAGGCCAGATATCCTCGCCGGGCCATGTCATGCATCCACGAATCCCCGGGGTGGAACTGGAAACCGGCCGCGAGTTTCGTGGGGAAGGTGGCTCCATGGACGAACAGCACGGCCTTGCCCGTGTCGCCGCGCGGCGACACGCAATGCAGGGCCACGTGGTCTGCGCCTCCGGGCAAGGGAACGTTCGTGGTCTCGATGGGCCTGGCACCAAGGGCCACCGAGGCCATGGCGCCGATCATCAGCATCACCATCCGGATCTCGCTCCTACGCTAGGGAGAGCCCAGCGTAGGAGGATGGAAGGCAGCACGTTTCGTTGGCGGCCGAAGTGTCGTTGCAGGCGCCCTGCCCGGCCAGCGGCACCTCTCCACCGTTCAGGCCAGTGCAGCCAGCGCGCCTGCGAGTGATAGCACGACACTGCGTGATGCGAAGGCTGTCTCGAAGAGGTGCTCGTGCACGACCATGTCAGGGTCGTAGCAACAGTCCTTGACCGTGTAGATACGATAGTCGGCATCGCTGGCATGGGCGATGGACGAGAGAACGACGCCAGTGGATGCGACACCCGCCATGATCAGCGTGTCTATCCCCTTGGCCGAGAGGCGGACTCCAAGGTCCGTTCCGTAGAAAACACTGGCGCGGTGGGCGATGATCTCGGTTTCGTGAGGCTGCCGGCCGAGTTCGGGAACGAGCTCGTTGTCCACGAACAGGCCGGAGGCCGCGAGGCCACTGCCGTTCTTGTTCTTCTTGCTGATCTCCACATAGTTCTCGGAGAATGCGATTCTACAGAAGTAGACCTCGACTCCCTTGGCGCGGGCGGCATTCGTCAGTGCACACGTATTGGCGATTAGTTGTGCGCAGACCGTGGGGAAGAGGCCAAGGATATCGGTCTGATAGTGCATCACCAGCAGGGCCGTGGAGGCAACCACGATCGGGCCGCCGAATGGGGGTGTATCGGATTTTATTGCCACAGCGGCCCTTCCGTCATTCGAGTTGCTGGTGTCGGTAAGGCTAGGTTCGACCCAAGCGATACAACATCTGCCGAAAGTCACTACTATTCCGAACCTCAACTCTCGGCGTGTGCAAGCACGATTGCATTCTGGCGATGCCTTACCGCCAACCAGATTCGCCAGAAATACATGGCACCGATGGCCCCCTCGAACAACGAGCCGACCACCCAGCACATCGGAAGGAAGCTGGCATCGCCGGCATGGGCCGTCGTGATCGCGTAAGTCACCGGGATGCTGAGCACCCACATCAGCACCACGCGGGTAACGAACAGGAACTTGGTCAGGCCAAAACTCTCCAGCACGGCACTGCCGGTGGTGGAGAATCCGAACGCGAGCGCATAGACCCAGAGTATTCGCGAAGTCGCGATCGACACCGTCTGGATCTCTGGCGCTTTGTCGTGCAAACCAAATGGATTAAGCAACAGCAATGGCGTGACGATCTGGAAGAACGCGATGACGACGATATACATCAACTCGATCGTCATCGTCACCAGGACAATCTTCATTATTTGCGAGTAATCGCCTTCACCCAGGGCATTGCCGCATAAAACGCCACACCCGACAGCTAGACCGATCAGCGGAACGCCCCCGATGTAGTTCACGGTCAGATTGACGTTGTTTGCCGCAAGCGCGATGGCGCCCAGGCCGGCGACGATCCAGACGAACGCCGCACTCCCAAGATTGGTGATTCCGGCGGAACTGCCTACGGCGAAGCCCTTGCTGAAACGGGGGAGAAGATCGTTCCACAACACACGGCTACGCTTGAATATCAACTGACTCAGGTTGCCCCATACCTCGCTGGGCATATACAGCACATAGCAGACCAGCATCGTCAGCGTGCCAATCAAGGTTCCGATCGCCGAACCCCGCATGCCCAGTTCCGGCAAGCCGAACTTGCCGAACACCAGACCGATGGTCATGAAGATGACCACTACCTGGCCGATTAGCCCGACGATCAACGTCACCCGGGTTCGGCCTATCCCGCTGAAGTAGGACGAAAGCGCCATGTTCAGCGTCATGATGCTGCCAAAATAGGCCGACCAATACAGGAATTGCGATTCCAGATGCGTGATCGCCGGGGGGCGGTTGCTCAAGAACGGAATCTGTTCGATCAGCGGCGCCATCAGCAACAACACAAGCGCGAATGCGGCGCCCACCAGGATACCCAATGCTGCCTGATAGGCGGACTCGCCGCGGCCCGATCTGCCAAAAGCCTGCGCTACGCATGACCGCGAAAACCCGACAAACGCGGTGAAGAAGCTGACAATGGCCATCGCGGTATGAATGGCTGGCCCGGAAGCCACCAAGGTATCGCTTGAATATCTGGCAAGGCAGATCCGATCGATTAGCATCATGACCAGATTGCCGAGCATCGCCCCCATCAACGGCGCGGAGACGTTCAGGACCTTCTTGGCCACATGAAAATAGGGCGGCGCAGCATTCGAGTTCAACGCATACCCCTTCAACGAAGTTTCAGTCGCACAGGCACGGCGCTGGGGCTCATGAAGAAATTCATGACCTGCGTGACCGGCGGCGCACTGGTATCGAACGCCAGATCGAAATTGCGCATGATCATCGACACCACGACCTTGATTTCGACCAAGGCCAGGAAGCGACCCGGACATAGCCGCGGACCGCCGCCAAACGGAAAGACCTTACGTGAAGGGTCATCGTCCCTCTGCATCTTCTGCTCGGATATCCAGCGTTCGGGCTGGAACAGCTGATGCTGGGGGAAGTGCGCCTCATCCATCCCGTCACCGCAGTTCGTCGGCACGAAGATCACCATGCCCTTCGGGATGAACGTATCGACGATGACGCTATCGGCTTTGCTGATAAGGCCAAGGAAGGGCGTGGCCGATCTAAGGCGCTGGGTTTCGTTATGTGCCGCATCCAGATAAGGGAACTGTTTCATCTGTTCCCAATCGCGGGACACCCTGGCGTCGCCCAGCACCGCATCGACCTCCGCAGCCAGCGTGGCCGCTGCGGCGGGGTTCTGCGCCAGCAGGTTGATCATCCACCCGATGGTGTTGGCCGTGGTATCCACGCCGCCCACCACGCTTGAAATGGCGTTGCTGATCAGCTCCTGGTCGGTGAAGTCCGAATCCGGATCCTCGCTAGCGGCGATCATGGCCTCAAGCATGTTGGCAGGCTTGTCGCGCACATTCGGCTGCTGCTTCATGCGTTCGCGCGTATTCTTTATGAACTCCAGGACGGCATGCTCGACATCGTTCGCCGACTTGTCGGCGATGCGATCAACGGGCAACTTGAACCGGCGCCAGTACGGATACAGCGAAGTGCCACGACTGGCCAGGCGGCGCATCAGGTTGTCGAGATCGTGTTGCAACGGGTTGCTGTCGTCGTTGACCACATCAAGGTCATAACCCATTGAAACCCCAACGATAATATCGAGCGCGAGGGCCTTGAGGTCGCGGCGCAGGTCGATGGGCTTGCCCTCGGCCAATGCGGCTTTCCAGCGATTGAGCATGCGCTCTGTCATGAGCCCCATGGTGGGGAAAAAGTTGCGTATGACATCGACGCTCAGCCCACCGGTGACCATCTTGCGTTGCTTGCGCCAGTCCTCGCCCTCCGCAGTGAACACGCCGCCGACCTTCAATTCGTTCATTCGTGTCCTGAGTCCCCCGCTTCGCTCGAAGCCCTCGGGGCGCTCACGCAGCAGATTGCCTACGGCCGTGCGATCAGAGACGACCACGATCGGGATGCCGAACGCTTCCAGGCGGAAGATTGGCCCGAAATGGCGAATATGGGCCGCCAGCGTCACGTGCCATTGGCTTCCACGCATCTGCAGCTGGTTGCCGAAGATCGGCAACCCCTTCGGGCCAGGCAAGTCGGCAACCGTGCGCGAGAAGGTTGCGGTTTCAGTGTTCGAATTCATGATGGATTTCCTGAATGCAAGCTCGAAGTTAATGACCATTTTTCATTGCGGGCATACATCAAGCACGGCTATGCGGACGACAACTCGGTGCTGGGGAAGTGGCGTTTGATCCTGCCGGAGATTTCACGTGCCAATTTATCAAGCCGGGGCTGCTTCACGATCGACAGGTGACTACCGCCAATTCTCGTCACTTCCAGGTAGTCCCCTAGCAAGTCGCCCCAACCGAATGTCACGTCTTCACCCGTGTTGCGGTCGGCAGCAAAGAATGTCACCGTCACGCCCGCAGGCGGCGCCTCGTACTCAGCGGCGGCTTTCGCACCAGCCTGGTAAACGGCCAGCACCCGCCTCACCATCGCCATATCCAGATGTGCCGGCAGGAGTGCTTCCCGCTGGCACGCGACGATCAAGGCATCGATGTCCTTGCTGTCCACCAGCGCCACCAGCTCACGATAAGCGGCGTGCTGGCGCAGATCGCCGACCTCTCTGTGCAGATCGGCGATCCAGTTCATCAGAGCCCTGCATTCGTCGAGCTCGGAGGCGTTTTCCTCACGTAGTTGAGCGCGCAGGTACGGACTGCTTCCCGTATCGATCATCCCTACGAAGTCGACTGCTTCGCCCTCCGCGAGCAGTTGATGGGCGATCTCGTAGGCAATCATGCCTCCAAGCGACCACCCGCCCAGCAAGTACGGCCCACCAGCTTGAACCTGACGGATCGCATCCAGGTAGACACTTGCCATATCGACGATCCTGGCGCGGGGCGTTTCGCCGAGGGCGATCCCACTAGCGGCCAATGCATAAACAGGCCTGTCCACTTCCAGATACCTTGCCAGGTCAAACGCATACTGGACCTCCCCGCCAATGGGGTGGATCAGGAACAACGGCGTCAGATGGCCTTGCGTGCGAATGGGTACCAGGTTCGGGTGCCCAGGTGGGGCCTTGCTTGAATCAACAAAGGCCGCCAGTGCTTCCAGGGTTGGATGCGCAAATAGATCGCGTATTTCCACTTCCAAGGCAGTGCGCTTGCGCAACTGGGAAACCAGCTGCACCGCCAACAGGGAGTGGCCGCCCAGCCTGAAGAAATCATCAGATACACCGACCTTCTCAACCTTCAGCACGTCGGCCCAGATGTTCGCGATGATCTGCTCGGTCGGCGTACGCGGTGCTGTATATACGGCATCGCGTTGTGTTGGGTCCGGTGCCGGGAGTGCCTTGCGATCCATCTTGCCGTTCGACGTCAACGCAAACGCATCGAGCATCACGAAGGCGCTCGGCAGCATGTAGTCCGGAAGCTGCAAGGCAAGCCGGGCGCGCAGCTCGGCCACCGACAGCTGGGTATCCGCTTCGGTCAGCAGATACGCCACCAGCCGCTTGTCGCCCGGCTCATCCTCGCGTGCCAGCACCACTGCCTGGCGTACTCCATCGCACGCTGCCAACTTCGCCTCGATTTCGCCGAGTTCGATGCGGAAGCCTCGGATCTTCACCTGGAAGTCGTTGCGCCCAAGATACTCAATGGTTCCATCCAGGTGCCAACGTCCCAGGTCGCCTGTCTTATATATCCGCGCATATGGGTCGGCGAGGAAAGGATCGGGCAGGAAACGCTCCGCCGTCAGCTCAGGGTGGTTCAGGTATCCACGCGCCACACCGGCGCCGCCGATGTAGATCTCGCCTGCCACCCCGATGGGCACTGGTTCCCCTTGCTCATCGAGAATGTACACACGCACGTTACCGAGCGGCTTGCCTATGCTTGGCCGGTTGCCGGCGCCACGCAACGCACAAGCTGTCGCGTCCACGGTGCACTCGGTCGGACCATAGACGTTGTAGAAGTTGACCCCATTCGCCTGCCGCAGGCATTGCCAAAGCGGCAGTGACAGCGCCTCTCCACCCACCAGTACCGTTTTCAGCGCCGTATCGCCGCCAGGCGATGCCAACAATCCTGCATCGAGCAACATCTCCAGCTGCACCGGTGTACAGTCGAAAGCCGCCAGTTTCTGTTGCCTGATATAAGCCAGGAGCGCCGTGCTCTGCGTGCGCAAGGAGTGCGGGAAGACGACCACGGTCCGCCCCGACAACAATTGCGTCAGCGATTGCACGGACGCATCGAACGTCACCGATGCGTTTAGCCCCACCCTTGCCGTTTTCTCGCATTCGGCAAAGGCTGTACTTTCCAGGCTTGCCCAAAGGTTCAGCACGGAACGATGTTCGACCATGACGCCCTTGGGTTTGCCGGTCGATCCCGAGGTGTAGATCACGTACGCCAGGTTGTTCGGCTGGGCATGGTGATCCAGCACGCCATCGCTATAGGCAGCCAGCACATCCGCGCCGCTATCCAGGCAGAACACCGGCAAGTCCGATACCGCGGGCACGGCATCGTATACATGCTGCTGCGTCAACATCACCGTCGGCTTCGCATCAGCCACGATGGTCGCCAGTCGATCGGAGGGGTGACTCGGATCGAGCGGCACGTAGGCGCCGCCCGCCTTCAGCACGCCCAGCAGGCCCACGATCATGGCCACCGAGCGCTCCACGCACAGCCCCACCAGCACGTCCGGACCCACGCCCAACTTCCGCAGGTGGCGCGCCAGGCGGTTGG
>Ga0307510_10002808_pt1 | contig 19959 bp, 19 predicted proteins | sample 12_EM_MG_FD_207224 | JGI IMG/M metagenome (GOLD analysis project Ga0307510, IMG submission 207224) | Populus trichocarpa ectomycorrhiza microbial communities from riparian zone in the Pacific Northwest, United States - 12_EM | ecosystem: Host-associated > Plants > Roots > Unclassified | place... | reverse complement strand
TAGAGAAAACATACCTTAACGCCGCTCCTCCCAGTCAGCGTTCCTTCAACTTTCAATAGCGCGCCCTCAAGCTTATCTGAAATACGCGGCTTGCGCTTGTGGTGGGGCTTCTTTGTCACTCCGGCGCCTGTGCGGCGGCTTGGTGATTTTTTCGTGGCGGGGGTGGATTTAGGGGTTTTTGTTCGGTTTGTCTTTAGAGTTGTTGCGGTGGTGGTGGCTTTGTGGGGGGTTTTTGTTTTGGAGCGGGTGGTGTGGGCGCTCGAGCGGGTGTTGTAGGCCATTATTATTTTTCTTTCGGTGAGGGTAGTAGAGTACTTGCGATAGTTATTTGGGCGGTAGGAGAGTGTGGTAGATAGACGGTCCTTCTTTCTTTCTTTTTTTCGAAACTACGATAGTATAAATGGTGGGGAGGAGAAGTTTTCGAGAGAGTGTGGAAGGGGGGAGATGGGTGGGGAAAGGGATTTGGTGCCTTTTTATATTTGAATTTCGGGGCTTTTCGCAAGGAATAGTGTAAGTGCTAGAGATATGTCACAATGCGCTAACTTCTAACTTATCTGTCTATCATAACTGCGCGGGACGGTAAGTCAGTTAGCTACTAACTTAACTTACTGTGCTATGGTCACGGATATTGTAGGAAGGAAGCGCAAGCGGTTTGGTTGAAAAGGCCCCGGTCGCAAATCACCTCGACATCGGGAACTGCGATCGAAATGTGGCCCTCAAACATTATCCCTGTTGACTGACCAAGTCATGCTTAAGAACGTGTAAGTTAGATTCCTATGGCACTGTGCTACCGCTATTAATGTACTTGAATTGTTGCGAAAGGGACTTTCTCGGGGGGGGGGGGGGAAGATGGGAAGGGAGAAAAAGGTATTATTAAACAAGTTATCCCCCCAAGGAGAAATGATTGGCTATTTTTTTTCTTCTTCAAGACCTTACGGTGTGTGACGGCGTTCCAGAGGCAGGGGTGAAGGAAGAAAAAATCATAAGGTGTGTCTAGTGTAGTGCTGGTACTCAGGTATGATACCGGCATAACACTGTAGCTATTTATTTTTTTTGTTGTTTTCTTGAGCCCCAGACAGCTGAGCGTAGTGTCCACATCATGTGGAAAGGGAAGAGTTGGTGGACCGCTTTTCTAGATGTAGAGAGGGCGGCAACCTTTACTGTCTCCAATCTACATTATCATTGTATCACATCGCTCAGTCCTCAAGTTTGTCGATGCCGCACTTGATCTCTGTCAACCCTATCTATCCTGCCTGCCTCGGATCCAACGTGGAAAGATCAATATTGACACATCACTACTCTCCCCCACGATTTGCCTACCTGCTTGCCTACCTACCCGGCCAGGAATCCGGAGTCACGGCCTAGCGGGCGCCGGAAGGTCGCCGCCAACTTGGTCACGGGGCTTGCGATTCTCCAACGCCCTACGTTTGATCATTTCTACTTTTTCTCGTGCACAGTACTTACCTCTCTCCCTCGCTCTCTCCCTCACCCACACCTCCCCTCGTTACCGCACGGCGCTGGTACAGTGAGGTACCAACCTGTTTGCGACCACGAAAACAACCCTTTAGGTTATTCCTCGGATCTCAGACGGTAATCTTCTAAACTATACCCTATACACACTCTCTTACCATTGCGGTATTCCAGGGGGGGAAGTGTGGACCCTGCGGGGTGAACCCTAGTGGATTTAGGGGCAGAAATAAGCCGCCTGAGGTATGATAGAAAAAAAACCAGCTCAACATCATAGCAGGTCACTCGAGGCCAACACACGCATCCTTATTTGTGGGTGCATCCGGCATTTTACTGCATGACTTGGCGCAAGGGCAAACAGAACGAAAATTCACAGGCCCACGGGTCTGTCTTCCATTCTCTTCTCGCTTTTTTTGCGGAATTCTACCTGTTAGACTCGAAACAAGAGTATGGTGCCGGGCAGTGAGCTTTTGCTCTTCTCAGGTTGTCCCTTACCTAACCGGTGTTTTAGATTTTGCGGTAGATGCTATTTATCTATTCAATCCCCCCACAGAGGCTCCCGGAAGAAGTAGAAGACACGGTTAGCCGGACCACAAGATGCTCTGGGGAAGATGGAGAGAATGAGTGAACCACAAACCCAGTTTTTATCGTCTCTAACTTCCAAGAACGGCGTTTGACAATTTGGGAACTAGCGCATCGCAGTATATTTACGAGACGATCTATCTACTCGAGTAGGTTACGAGTCGCGTTAGCTAAATCGCGACCTGTTGGGAGGAGGCACTAGATCTTGATTCTGATCCCGCGGGCGCGGGGGTAAGCGCTAGCTCCCAGAGCCATCACCAGCTGTAGCGACCACTTGATGGTTAACTTAACTCTGTTCTGTTTCCAAATAATTTAAGTTGCGTTTCGGGGTCGGAGTTGACACCTAGCTCGCTTGAATCAGCACTAGTTTCAGAGTTAGGATCGGTGAGTGAGAGCCGCATACGTGGAGCTGAACCAGTACCACTCCCAGCCTCCGTCTATCAACAGAGACAACGGGCTTGAGGTGCTTTTCGCATCTCTAATCACTTGAGGGTCTTCTGTGGAGACAAACACGATTTTTTGAAACGACAGCGGGTTCTCTATGATGTCTTTCCGCGCGCAGCACGTACTCCGGGAACCCGCCCAATCCACTCCGATCATACACAGAAGAAAGGATATCTCAGTGATTTTATGGGCACATAGGGCCCGAGGTCCAAGGTCCTAGAGGGGAAAAATGCTTTTTACCTCCGTGCCGAGCACGCATACAAAACGCTCCTAGTGACATCAGGAATGGCACATCGAGCTTGTGTGTAAGGGGCTTTCCTGCGCTGTCTCGGTTTAAGGAGCCCCATGGCGCAATTCCGGATCGAACCTCAATTCCCTCAGCCTTCCCATTGTTTCCCCGTTCGGTCCCAGAACAAAGGCTACGCTCTAACTTCCCAACAATACTTCGTTGCATTGACCCTCATATCAGGGCATCTTTCTCGAAGCTCCACCCTAAAACTACCAGCAGAGATTTCGGACGAGTTTTATGGAAAATCTCTCATAGTTTTTTGACCCAGGGCTATGTCACCGCTTCGGCCCAAGAATGACAAGCGTAATTGGTGATTTGGTGGGAGATGCGATTGAAGACTTGACGGCAGCCAGAAAATTCCATGTTAGGATCCGGGAACTGGATGAGGTGCTTTCCTGGCGAACCTACGGGGCCACATACTAAATCCCTGTCTGCACGAATGGCTTAAGCAGGGGTTGTGTCTATGGCCTGTGGGTTCGCACCAAGCCCAAAATCCCCATCATCCGGGAAGCCATAGATGACAAAATATCTCTCCCCCTCACAAGAGCTAGGGAACTGGTATTATACCTATAAACAAAATCCTGAATGAGCCTCGTGCTCGTGAGAGGGGATTGAGCTTGATCAAAGAATAAACATTCTCCAAGTGCTTAAACAGGAGAAACGGATCGAATTCATACCCCATCATCCAGCCCGTTCTCGTACCCTTCCAGCCCTCCTCGGTTTCAACATTGTAAAATCCTAAAAACCATTTTGCTTTCTCAAATCTTGCCCCCTCGTCTCCTGCGGTTTCCGTGTGTGGTTTCCTTACAATTTCCTTTTGCTCAACATCCAATAAATCCCAAGTTCCTTTCTCTGGAGATGGGGTCAATCCCCCAGAGGTGGATCTTCACTCCAACTAGTAAGTTTTACCAAGGTTTCGAAGAGTCAAAGTGAAAGAGATTCTACTAGAGAGGTTCTCACTTTCTGAGAAGGGTTCTCGCTGCTATACGGAGGTACAGCGCCTAGGTTTTGTAGGTTCCACGAGCGAGGTTTGCTGCCCTTACCTCCTGTGGAACATACAAAACCTAGAAGCTACACCTCCGTATCACAATATATTCGGCTTGAGGAGGTGTCTAGGGCATTGGTGATGGGCCAAAAACTGCCAGATTGACAGGAGGTGAAAGTAAGTCACTTCTACGCCAGCTAGTCACCGCCGTACACGGAGGGTTTCTAACCAGTTAGATGTTTATGATTCTAGCAACAGGTGGCATGCCTCACAGGTTCTATGGTCAACATCACGACATATCAGCATTGGTCCACTGATAGAAAATAATTCCAAAATCGCCTCCGAAAACCTCTTCAGGGGGTGTAGCGAAGTGTCTTCTTACCGCTCTAAAGCTACGCACACTTCAAAGAGCTAATATTCTTAACCCATGCTCATCATACTGACTTTCTGACCGAAGATACCACGATTAGTGGCAAAATGAGGGATATAAGGAGACTATCCCCTACACTGCACAAAGGCGATTCTCAACTCACCCCCAGCAGGGCTAAAAAAATCAAGTTTGCTCTCCCATACGCAAGTTCTCCGCATCCAGCCCCCCACGCTATAAAGCCTTGGTGATAATTGAATATGGGGCTCGACACTATCACGGATATAGACTATTGAGAAAGAACTCGCAAGGGCAAGCCCCATACACAAATCGTTTGGTCAACATTTTCGCTCCTGGGCCTTTGCTGCCAGTAGCGCCTCTCTCCTGCCTATGTTCCGATATCTCTTCACTTTCGGCTGCTATGCTAAGCTAGGCTGTTGCATACCTCCCGGCGACAAAGACAGAGAAACATCAATTTCTAAGGTAGAAATCATTTAAACAAATAAATTAGAATTGATTTATGGTTTTTGCTTCCATCTACAAGAACCCGCTGTCGCGGTTGTAGGTGTGCGCAGCTTTATCAAACAGCCTACCACAGCCAGTAATTTCAAACTCATTCATAGAATAAAGATAAGATAAAATTCACGAAAAGATTCGCAAAGGGATTCTCTACAATAATACCCAAGGGGTTGTTTTTAAAGCCCTTCCTCGAACGCCAATAATTCGATATGTCCAGGTTTTCCTCGAACCTTAGGCGGAGGTTAAGTTTTAGTCAGTTCCCACCATACTTCTCCGCTCATAACCACAGTTCGTGCAAGTGAGCCCCCAATATGTATATAGGAATTCCGGCGGCCTATTGGAGGATCAGAGCTCCCAGAGTGTAGAGATAGCTGCAATTGTAGCCCAAAAATGCTACTAAGAGGGAACCCCTCCTGAATCAGTAGCCCCCCTCGTGCAATCAGGGGGGGATTAGTGGTTTCCAGCTGTACCTTAACGGCCACTAGGTACCGCCGTAGATATATGAGCGTCCGCGAGTGGAACCTATCATAAGCCTGTACTCCCAGGGGGCCCTATTAGGGACTTGTCAAAACGCCCCAAATCTCGAGGATTCATGTGCTGGGCCCAGATCGAATATAGGGCCAGGGAGAAGCACCGAACGGTTTTATTCACACAACCAATTAAACACGTGCTCGTATTATGTATTTCACACTCCCATAATGAATCATACGATTGCTCATACAGTTACAGGCAACTATTTCATCCATCATGTCAAAGGTCCCACTCATACCTTTGTCGTCTCTCCATACCCATACGTGCCTCATCATCGCTCATATTTCTTGTGTGCTGTGCCTACACAGAAGTCTGTCTACCTAGATATCAATCCCGATATTTCAATTCCAACCCTTGCGCTAGTATATGAACAGGTTGCCATAACCAAATAGCACAACCACCAACTACAGGGCAAACACTGTGAACCCCACCGAATCCGGATGAACAGGAACCCAGTGCTGAGGGACGATGATAGTGGCAGTTCTCGGGGTCATCTATCGAAGACTACCAACTCATGGGAGAGGATACTGACGCCATTTCAAAAAGGAATTATAGCGCATCTAATATCAGAGACAGGAGCATGTCCATAAACCTACTCCTTCAAAAATAACTGAAGCTCTAACGAGTGACGATTTATGAAACAACCATTTCCATCAAAACACCACCAACAACCCTAGGCAAGTTTCTCAAACCATCAACCCACTTTTACGCCAAACTCCCATAAACCAAACATCTATGTACACTCCTACGCTTCTTTCGAACTATCGCCCTCTTTCTCCCCTTCACCCTTCACCCTTCCCCCTCCTTCCCATCCCCATCTCTCCACTTCGCAAAACGGCACCAACAAACCCACGCCGACCGGCCTTTCCGAAGGCAAGCATCTCCGCGTGTCGAATTGGGCTGTCCAGCTGAATGCAAAGACTGTATGAGTAGGAGAGGGTACGGCCGATGTAGCCCCCAGGGCGCATCGATATACTCGAGCACAGGAGTGCACTGGCGGGGCCGAATTGAAGCTGGACACTTTGTGTGGTCGTTGCCACCTTAAATGTCCAGCTTCAACTTGGCCGCGCTGGTGAGTGAGGGAAGGGGGCCCGTGCTAGAACTCGCTTTCTGAAAGGCCTTGTTTGGCCTCTTCCAGTAATATGGCTCTGCTAGCTTGATCATCCGTTGAGGTGGGGCTGGCGCCAATTGGGGTCAATTGGGAATTTTTTACACGTTGTTTCCACCTATGGTGGTTGGGTAATGATAGCGCGAGAACCTGTGATTTTGGTGTGTTTTGGCCTCTTCGTTCGGTTATCAAACGACCCCTTGTCGGCGCTAATGAGGGAGGTTATGAGTGAGAGGCGTTTTGCCTTTTGATCGGCGTGGTTCAGACTTCTGTGGGGAAAGGTGCACTGCGCTTGTATGCCACAGCGGGGCTTAAGCCATCCATTAGAGATCACTAAGAAATCAGAGCGATAAGGATGGCTAAGATCCTGAAATTAGTATGACCTCAGAAAGAGAGACGCTTGGGTACTAGTCTACCCGTGCTCAAGACATCCATTGAGCAGATGCCAGCACAAGGATAAAACGCAGACATGAGTGAGATATTTGTAGCAATTAAAGCTAACTGGGGTTCAAGTAGAGCAAAGCATTCTTATAGTAATTTTATTTTTCAATCTATATGAAGTTCGCTGGAAGGGCTTAATCCAAGTATTCTGTCCGAGATGTTAGCTCTCCCTCCCCGTGCAAAGGATAATGCTAATAGAGAAACAAAATGATAATCACATATCAGATAGAGCTAAAGAATATCAACTTCAATGAACCGGCTGATTCAAGGCCATGTTCTCGGGTAATACATGCATTTAGATCATCACTGGAATCAAAGGGAGGGGGTAACGATAAACGGCAAAACAAAAAATGGTTTACCTGTTAGTGTTTGCCTCCTAGGTCGTAGAAGTGACTGTAGAAGGGTGATAGTGTCACTAGGCTAAAATTTAAAGTCAGTAAATATGTAAGCCCATGGCAGCAGGATCGTAAAAAACAAATTAAAAAAACAATGCATAGATAGTCAGACTGCGGAGCTTTGAGCCCGGATGTCGTTGATACTTCATTTCCCCACATTGTATGAGGGATTCCGAAAGTGAAGAAGAATAAATCATCACCCTACGCAGCTCATTAAACTGAAAAGGAAATTCAAAGCATACCAGAATGGGTTTTCTACACGGCAGGGGAACCCCCCCCCGCCGAGTAGTCCCAAATAACCCCCGGAAAGGAACAAGAAATGTAGGACACCAATAACCACCGCACACACTATTGAACAGCGAGGAGGCTTTCTCAAATAGTGCACACCAATCCCCATACCCGCGGCGCATCGATTCGAATGATTGACTTGATGGCACCGACGCATATGGAGGGCAATCTCCCTCTTTTCCAGGAACCCTAGAGTTGTAAAGCAACAATAGGAGCAGATTTTAGAGGTTTGTTGTCAGAGCGAATTCGTACAGGAAAGCAGTACAGATGCAGTCTGGACTTCGTCAGGGACCAAGACCCGGAGCATCGGCGAAGCTCTGTAGCCGCTAACCAATAAGGAGAATTGATACCGCAGAGGAGAGCAGACAATCTGTTTGAGGATAGCTGCGGTATTAGCAAGAGCAAACCCAACCACCAAACTCAGCAAACAGTAAGGACAAACAAGTCAGATATCGAAAGTATGATTTAAGTCTTCATTGGGTTCAGACAATGTAGATAAGTGTTAAGAAGGTCATCATTCGGGCAGATAGAAGGGAACAAATGCTCAAGTAACTCACTCTGTAGGATTGTTATCCTGCGCCAGTAGAGGTTGGACCAGCCAAACTTAATCAGTCCCGATGCAAAACAAGCTACACACTTTCCAACAAGTCAGTATTTTGCCGCTCAATAAAAACCAATCCTCAAGCTAACAGCGGAGCACCAAAGTGTCAGGAACCATAACGCATTAAATCGTCACTTCATCGATTAACTCAGAAGTTATCGTTTATATTGTTTTGGGCAATCATCACCTAAATGAAAAACGTAACAGGAGAGCGAAGGAAAGAGCAGTTGGCAAACCCACAGATTGTTAGTGCCATATGGAGGAGACGCCCGAGGCTGCACCAATCGATGCTGTGCCAATATAAATGCTGGTAGAACACCGCGGTCGGTTTGTTGCTGGTGGTGGTGGTTGTGGGGGGAACTGAGAATTGCAAAATTTTTAAAGACACAGCGGATGACAACCCTAAACCCTGTCTTGGCAGCCATTTCATCCACAACTCTCCTGATTATTATTACAGTATTATAAATCATTAAGCCTGTAGAGCACAGAGCTATGAAGCTGATCACCCCGAGTGAGATTATATGAATAACGCCCGCGATCCTCCCAGGAAAAAAATACACAAGAGGATATTTGCGCTCTAAGCAATTTCTGGCGTTATAAATTAGGAAACCCCCCCAGCCCTCAGTAGTATTGAATACCTCGCATACGTGCTGCTTCCCCTTGGGTTACTCATTCCTTCAGCCCCTAAGCCCAACCATACAAGTCACCCCCCGAAGGGGCGAGTACAATTTATTAGAGTATCTTTCAAGGGGTAAACTAAGAGCCCTTAGGCACCGCTGTATCTATAAGGTGTCCGGGCGGTTGGGGAAACGAAAGGTTCAGAAAGGAAAGAGCTCGAATCCTACTGGCCAAAGAGCACACGGAATGAAAAAAATGAAATGAATGAAAAAAAAGAGGTACCCACACAGCATCTACCTTGCTGATAATTGAGATGAAAACAGGAACCTAACACGAGGCGGGCAAGTTGAGCCTAACCAAAAAAGTGTGTTGAAAAATATTTCACCGGCGACAAAAACGCTATAATATTATTATGTTAGTAAAATGCCATTTGAGGCATGCAAACAAGGCCTAAACAAACAAGCAAACAAGCAAACATAGTGCATATTGCCCCTTCCTCCCTCTCGAGTATATCATGTCATATAGCTGGGGCTAGCTGTAAATTGAATTGAAAGAGGCCACATATAAAAAGAATATTCGTCAAACTGCGGTATGATAAACAAACAGGAGGATAATAATTCTTTTAACCCCCCTCCCAACAACCCTAATTACCATTCCTGATGCATAGTATTATACATGTCTCTTTTTTTACTTATGCTGCCGGTGTCTTATTCTGGAACAAACACCTGCTCTTCTGGCCAACTCTATCCAAGTTTTCTAAATTGGGAATAATGTCTTCCTAAGGTATAATATGGCTTTCTCTGTTGGAGTCGTTCAGGTAAACGAGAACTAGTCTATGGCTTTGGGTCTCACCTAAAGTCAAAGAGGAAGTCATTGACATGGCCGGAGTTGAGATCAAAGGTATCACACATCTTTCGCACATCTTGGTAGCCCATCGCGAGACGATCCCAGCCATTGAGGTCAAACTCATTGGTAGAAAAAAAGCAGGAGAGTTTCATTAGAGGCTTCATAAAGGGATCCCTTATAAGATTGCTAGAGGGATTATTTTTAAGGGCTCTTCTTGGATGTTGATATCATATCATAGTTCAATATGCCTATATTCCCCAAGGGCTTTGGAGGGCAGGTTTAGTTGACTGACTATGTTTGCGGGCAAGCCCTGGAGCCAGGGATGGTCTTGGCGTCAATCCTGTATCCCACCATGACCCCTCATTTGGTTTCCTTCCCTCCTACTCCTCCCACCCCACCACATCCGAAAAACAGCGTACCTGGCTTGGTCATAGCATCGATTTGCTTCCCTCTCCAAAAGCTGCCTTCAACTCAAGGATACGAATTAACAAAACTTTCGCATCATGAGTAGGTTCCTTCCCGTGGGTTTAAAGTGGGGGAATTCAAGCTAATCGCGGAGTCGTACTGTAGCCGATTTCGCTGCCGTTGCAAGTATGAGCCTCCGAATCCTGATCCGATGAACGCCTTTCAGGCACTTCGCTGACAACGTCCACCTACAGAGCAGTTTGCTTCCTGGTACTATACCACTCTTGACGAGGGTGATAGATCTGAGCTTGTTGCTCTCTACGTTAGTTTTTTCCCACTGCCCATTTTGTTTGCCTTACGAAAACTAACGTAGACTAGAGAGCTCACTCTATGATGACTTTTGAGACCAGTCAAGTCCAAGGACTCGACCATATTAAGGAAAAGCTTGCAGTAGGACTAATATTGCTTCCCGAATGTGTTATAGATGTCTGACATAATGGTGCAGTCTCTACCTTTTCAGAAATTGAAGCATCACATCGCTACTCTTGATGCTCAGCCCGGTGGAGAATCCGGCAGCATAATTGTTCTTATCACCGGGCAGTTGTTGGTCAGTTGCCATATAATTTCCCTAGCTGACCCTCTAAATACTCATGAACAATGGTGAACTCTTAGATCGATGACGGCGAGCATCCTCAAAAGTATTCTCAGTGCTTCCATCTCATACCCGACAGCGGCACCTACTATGTTCTCAACGATATATTTAGACTTGTTTATGCTTAAGCTCAGAGCAACGCTTTTTTTCTTCAAAATCATAAACGTTTCACCTTATTCGCTTCGCCTCGTTCCTCTTTTCTTCTCTTTTGCTGTTTAAAGTTCGCTTCTCCTATGATACTTCTCCTACTCCCAACCTTCCGGGAAACAGGCGTCGTGAGAGAATGCCAGAAACAAATTTCCTTGGTATTTTCGTAGGTCTTCCCTACCTAGCCTATTACGACCTCACTACTCTTTGGCGTTGTATCATACCAGTGGGAACCCAGCTTGGTAGAACCTTTGATTTTCTACTTTCCTCTTTTCCTACCTTCTTTTTTTTTCTTTTTCTCCCTAAGTGTGTCTTTCTAGGATCTCGGGCAGGGAACAGGCAAGGGTTCGAGCCGGGAGGAAAGTAAGAGAGAGAAGGGTGACTTTAGGTTGCGGGAATAAATGTTTGTCCGTTTTAAGAACTGTATACTTTACTCGAGCGCATCGTGCTCGTACCTATGGTAATGGTAGCCTGTTGGGAAGAAGATATCTGGTGTAGGGTGCGGTATAGTACATGCGGTGCCCTGCGGAGATATGCTACTTTTCAAACCGAAGCACCACATATCGTGTCTAGATTGAGTAGGAGAACCACTTGGGAGCGGGACAATCTGAAGCGGAATCCCCAAGCACAGGGCTGTACCCTCACTGTAGAGCCCTGTGGAGGTGAATGGAACAAGCCGAGAGCAACAGCGGTGCCGCCTGGGGATGAGAAGGTGGGAGAAATCCCAGCTGCGAAGCAGTGGCCACGCGGCTGCATCAAGCCCGTGCCCATCCTATTGTACTTGTATGATAGTTTAATGTTCTTTGCTTCCGTTAGCCTAGCTAAAACACATAGAACGAAGTAATAGACTAAGTGCTAAGTACTTAGCGTTTATAATATGTAACTTGCAGCCCTCCAGAGCCCATCCATATTCCGGAAGAGCGGCTTCTGGTCAAGGAAAGGGTCAGAAAGGGTCAAGTCACGGGTTTAAAATTCATTGCCGTACTCGTACTTTATTCGCGGCGAACAAAGAGGTATTTGTTCTAGGATAGTGATTACCGGTGCCTGAGGGAGTTCCAGCAGCGAAAGCCGCCAAGGCCCTTTTAGCCACAGTCCTACCGTTTACAGACCACCAGAAAAGAGAGGCTTACGAGAGCGCCCAGCCCAACTTTCAAAGGAACACGAGGCACAATCATCATCGCCGGCCCGACTAACTTTAAGCTCAGACCCACAAACATACGTCCTCCATCGCCCGTCACCCCACCACCGCTCCTTCTCCTCCCTCGTCCCCCCCCCCTCTCTCAACTACTCACATACCGCCCGTTACGAACGACTTTACGATAACGAACACGACGAGCTAAACCTATAGATTTTTCCCACCAGGAACGAGATAGAAACAAATCTGCAACAATGGGGATCATGGAGAGTATCGGCTCGGAGTTTAAGACCAGGAACTTCAGTAAGTTACCGTGCCCCTCATGATTTAAGATGGACTGGTTTGGATACGATAGGATGGGATGGGATGGGAAGGTTGATGAAGCTGACTGGAAATGTGTGCGATGTGTAGGTATATACGGTCAATGGTTAGAGCCTTCTTATGGGTAGAGGGCGTGCAGGCAGGGAATGATTCACTAATCGAGCGAAATAGGACGGGCATTATAGCGATTCTACTTTGTATTGCTGTCGGCATCGCAAACGTCTTCCACGCCTCTATACTCATCATCTTCTCAGTCATTTGCTTGTTTGTTACCCCCGTGCTACTTTTACCCCCCTTTCACCATTCCATTCTGGTTTGCTAACAAATTTCCGTCACTTGCAGAGTTTCCGGTCTTCTACTTATCTTCATCGAAATCCCACTTCTTCTGCGCATTTGCCCAACTTCAAAGAAATTCGACGACTTTGTGCGTAAATTCCATTCAAACTATGGACGTGCTGGTATCTACTTGACTATGGCTACTGTCCAGTGGCTCAGTCTCATTAAAGACCCGTCCAGTTTGATTGCTGCAGCGGTGGTCTTGACTTTTGCTGGTTGCTTCTATGGTTTGGCCGGTCTTAAGGGACAAGAGTTCATGGGAAGCAAGACATTAGGTGGAGCTGGTGTCGCACAGATGATCGTCTAAAGAAAAAAAAGAACAGAAGGTGCTTTATGTAGAGGAGGCACGCTAGGCAGACAAGGCACTAGGAAGGGTGTCATATAAAATGTCAGATGATGAGCGGATATTCTTTTCACGAGGATGGATGGGATTCGTTTTCTATTTCCTTTTTTCTTCTCTTTTTCTTCTGGCGATGGGATATGGATCTTCTTTTTCTTCTTTTTCTCTCGCTTCTTTTACCCGCTCTTCGAATTACTCGATGGTGCGTTTTAATGGATCGGTGGGAGTGCGTTTTTCGATTTCCTCCCGGACTTGTTCCTCGTTATGCCTCATCGGCAAGTGGAGGGCATTGATGCCGATCCGGTGTTCTCGCTGTCTCTTCGACGATGAAGGAAGGAAGGAAGGTTCCTTCTCTAAGGTGAGGAGGGTCCCGAAGAAATAAGAGAGGTTAGGATGGCCCCTAGCCACGGGGGCTTCCTACATTGTATATTTATGGACCATCTTGATGAGTTTTTCAACATTTCCTTCCCTTAGTTCCATCCAGCTGAGCAGGCCTTTTTCCTTAATGTAAGTTATGTTATTGCGCTTTCTTTTCTTCAGTTCTGTTAGGAATGCCATTATGTATTACGGTTCCAGCTATAGAATTCTTTGGTAGAAAGCCCTTCATCCGGGTGCGGTAGTCTATGTCTCGGTGTTTCTCTCATCGCGGGGGTACGGGTACCCTTTCGTGTCATAGGTGGGCGACTTCATCTCGTTGGCTACAAGTAATTCGCTGGTACCCCGCAAGTCAGCAAGGGGTACAGTACGGGCATCACGCAAGCTTCCAAGGTTCTTTCCAGAAGTAAAACAATAGCCTTGTTTGCAGCAATGACTTGCCGCTTGCCGCCGATGGATGGGTGTGCATAGCGCTGGGCCCAGAAGCCTTCTTGCAATCTTACGCATGCTGTTGGCCAAGTGTGAGATCCCTGATAGGGGCGACGACCCGATTGTGTTCAAGATCTATTCGGTTGGGTGAGGGAATATTCTCATGAGCGTGTCCCTATTCGTAGGTAACAGAGGACCGTATGATGCCGTGCTGTACTATCGATAATACCTTATACTATGCCGGTAGGCTAGTGACGGAGATAATAATATGATAGCTGTTTTTTCCCCCTCTATTCCTTTCTTATTCTCCTATGAGCACTGGGGAGATGGATAGGATGCACTGCCGGTATGTGGGGTGGGGATGATGACGATGATGTGGAAGAGGGGTAGATATTTAAAATCTTTTGTTTTATCCGTTGGGTGCGAGTGGTGATGGTGGAGGTTCAACTCTAATTCATGCATGAATATCTACTTTATCAGCTCTCTCTTCGACTCCTTAGCAGGGGGGAGGGGTTAATTGGTCTGTCCTATCGTTTATCTTAGCTTTTGTCTCTTTTATCCTCCTCCTTTCCCTTCTCCATTGGACTTGTATCAATCTTAGCCTTTGATAGCAGCTAGCTACGTACTGGTATCGTACTCATACTGGTGGGGACGCTAGCTATCAACCCCTTTTTTATCCTTCTTTTTTCCACACCCTCCATCACTTTCTTTCGTCCCTGGCAATCGCTCACTCAGATACCGGTAGATTTGATGAAAGGCAGTTGAGTGCAGGTATACCAGTATTCGGTCAGGACAGACACTCTATCCACCTCTCACAGATCTGTCTCGCTTCCTTTCCCTCTCGTCAGCTCAGCATCCGAGTTACGATAGGTGACCGTAGGCAACGTCATGCCTTGCACAGCACATGCACTTTTTTTATTTATTTAGTGGCAGCCGCCCAAGGCTCCAGTGAAGAAAAAGAAAAAAAAAGCACCCGTAAGTGACAGGCCATGCACCAGTATCGTGCTTCACTGTACCGCTCACGCCTTTCCTTCCCCTTTCTGCAGAATGCTTCATCTCCTCTTTTGGATTCCCTTGTACCGTGTGAGCAAGGGATTGACTATCAATTTGTGCCCATCAAAATACAAAAATGGTAGAATAGAATAGAAAAACGGGGTTGTCCCCATGACTTTTGTGGTCCTTCCTTCCGGGGATGGCATAACCTTGGTCTGGGTTGTTATTCTTCCTATTATACTGCTCTTGGATTTCTCTTACATACCTGCTCTTACTTAAAGGGCCAGTTCCTGTTCTCTTTTTTTTTTTACCCCGCAAAAATTACTGTTCATCTCATTTCCTCTCCAGGCTTCGTGCTCTTTCCCTTCCTCCATCCTTTCCTTGTTGTGAAAGGGGAAGGACCAAGTTTCAAAGCTTAACTTCCCTTGAAGAGGTTCGGCCTTGTCGGCCCAAACAAACCATCGAGAGGTTAAGCTTTCAAAAGTTTCCCTTCCCCCTCTAGCCGTCTTTGCTTCCATTCCACAATTCCGTCCCTTTCTTGCCCCCTCCAAAAAAAAAACCCCCCTCTGGAAAAAACTCCCTTTTGTCATACGTATTTTATACGCAAAATACTCCCGTCATCATGCGTGCTCCGCCTTCAATTCCACCTAGACCTTCGAGGTCAGCAGTCCCCGATATCCCGCCTCGCCCGAGTTCAAAGTCACGCTCAAGATCACCTTTTGAGCAAGAAGGGCCCGCGCTAACTACTATTCCACCCACTACCGAGCTTCACGCCCCTGTCGCAAGGCCGCCAGCACCGAAGCAAACGGAGTCAGGCTCAGGCATAACTACGAGCACCACGTTGAAGAACGATTCGGGAATCCCGCAGATTGGAAGGAGAGTACCTATGTATCCCAATGCAGGGGATGTGCAGGCTCCTAGCCCAGCTGCAACGCCAGGCGCGGGGAAGAGAAGTCATGTCTATAGAGAGGAGTGGGAGATGGATGAAGGAGCCTACGGGCAGGGAACACCGAAGGGGATTAATCCGTACAGTAAGCTATTTCTATTTTCCCCCTCCATTTCACTTTTTCCATAATGTTATCACTGTCTCCATCAAGTGAGAATGTGTTTTTTTGTTTTGTTTTTTTATAAAACTATAAAAAAAACTAATTGTTGTACGGATCTTTTTTTCCACTTGTGTTCCTGAGAAAAAGGAAATAAAGAAAGTGGATGGGAGAAGGGGGAGGAAACTCATCATAAAATCTCTACGTTTCATTACCTAGATTTAATATTGATTGTTCTCAAATTGCTTTTCCTCTTCTCCCTGTATGCTAGACGCATCGCAGTCCAGTCATGTTTTTACTTGTTGATCGTCAATGTGTTTTATGTTTTGGCCCACCGTCCAATGAGAGCGCTGCTGATTATGTTTTTTTGTGCATGTGCAGCCAGGAGCTCCACCGATCTCAACCAGTCGGTTGCGCAGAGCCCTGACTTGGATGCTGCCAACGATGCAACTACTCCAGTTCCCGACGAAGAAATTGGTTATCTGGCCAGCGAGCAGTATGCTCGTGTTATCTCGCCGCAGCCAACGGGTACCTCTACCACCGGGCATTCACCCACGTTACGTCGCGGAGATTCGGAAGATGCCCCTGTATCGTTGTACGGCATTGTCGCAAACTCTTCCACCAGCATTGATGAGAAAGATAAGGAAATAAGCATTCATTTAGACGCACTCCCGCATCATGGCGGTGTGTATCATCACCACCACCACCATGATTCGAGGGCTGGGACTAGACCTGGTTCTGCTTTGGGCATGATGGGTGAGGAGGAAGAGGAGGAAGAGCGTGAGCATCCTATCTTGGCCTCCGATGAGGTTCAGAAGCGTGGTGGGGAGTTTATGCTGCCGGCTATCTCCCCTCCCCTCCCGCCTAGGAGGCCTGGTTCCATGCCCAATACTCGGCCTCATAGTGTGGCCCCTACTGGGCCGTGTTCAGATGCCGACGACGACGACGACGACAGCGATATCGATATCGAGCCAGCCAATTTATCGAGCAATACTGGGTTCGAATTGCGAGAATCATTGCTCGCGTTGCAACCCGGAGAGGAGACCGAACCGTTGTTCCCCGAAGATGAAGACGAGGGTGCGGGAAGATGTGCTGCAGGAGCTGTTGATAATATCCAAGAAAAGCCGAAACGTCCGGGTTTGCCGCCTTCTATGAGCTCTGGTCATCGATTTCCCAGTAGAGATATCTGGGAGGAGGCCCCGGACCACGCACACCTCCAGGCTATCGTCTCATCTCCGCCTACTGCAGATGCTGAGGCCCAGGACGATTCCAGGGAGGAGGGGAAGCCAGCTGAACGAACTAGTAGCACCCCGGAATATGTTCAGGGCCAACCTCACGACCATTACGAACCTGGTGATGAGAAAGAGTTCGAGCAACGGCATAAAGATGCAAAGAAGAAAGCAGGGGATTATAGACACGAGGTACAATCGGAAGGTCCTGATGAACACTTAGACAGACTTTTGAAGAGGGGCAAAAAGGGTGAAGAGTCGGCTGGTTCTGGAGACAGAAATGGGGTCAAGCGATTCCCAAGTAATGATATCTGGGAGGACGTCCCGCCGAGTTTGCAACTCAGCACTACAGTTACTCCATCTAATGATCCCCAGGAAGGGAGTACAAATGAGCATGAGAGTAGAGCTACAACTACAGGGGCCGCTCGATTGGATGACAAGATCACTTCTATTCCGGAGGAAGAGGACAATGCAAGGCCCACAGCTGGAGCTCCTATTGAAGGGTCAAGCACAACGGAACCGGGCTCCCTAGCTAGGCCTCAGGTTCCTTCCACCCGCCCTGCAAGAAAAGTGCCTCCGCAAACTGGCGATTCAACTCTTGCATCGAGTACTAGCTCAGAAAGCGCACCAATTAGTCCCGATAAGAAAGCACCGCCAGGCCTCCCCGACCGTCCTAAGCCTAAGGTTCCCGCACGGCCCAACAGACCAGCAACTACCATGGCTCGATCTCCATCAACTGAGTCCCCTCCCGTAGCATCAAGTGGGTCAAGCGGTAGTGCAGCGCCCGGTAATACACCACCAGTTAGCTCGAAACCGAAGCCCGCTATTCCTCCTAGAGCAGGAGGGGTTGGCGGGAAAATTGCTGCCCTGAAAGCCGGCTTCATGAACGACCTCGATCAACGACTGAAACTGGGTCCCCAGGCTCCGAAGCAGGAGGAGAAGCCTGCAGGGGAGGAGGAAGATAAGCCAACGGAGGTGCTGGGCGATGTGCGAAAGAGCAGGGCTAAGGGGCCAAGAGGAAGGAAATTGCCAACCGCTAAGGAGGCCGAAACCAAGACTGAAGCCAAGACTGACCCCGCAGCTTTCAAGATGGAGATTGTTGGTGTTTGGACTGTGTGGAGTATGGATGACAAAGGTGTCAACGTGGGCGAAGAGTCAGCCATTAATTCCACCGGCGGGTCGAAAACGGGAACCAAATCCGAACTTAAGGCCGAAAACAAGAAAGACGCAGCCCCAATCCCCTCGACAACAACTCTTCTTGGGGTCACTAGCACTGGCCAACCAGCGGCCCCTGCAGTGGGCAGGGACGTCGATACTTCTGTTACTTCGCCTGTCTCCAAGGCGGAAGAGAAGAAAGAAAAGGACGATATCCCAACAGCTATCCCCGACAGCCAACGCCCTGGGGATGCTATCGAGACTAGCGAGGTCGGAGGCGAGAGAGTTGGTGAAGTAAAACAAGAGGGTGTCGGAAGCACAGCGGGTGATCAGGAAGTTGGGGTCTAGCGCATTGGCCGCATGAGTCTTTTTTTGTTGCAGGTTCTTTCTTGCTTTCTTAATTTTATTCTGCCAAGTTTCCCTACTCTACTCTACTCTGCTCTGCTCCACTCTGCTCTACCCTACCTACCCTACTCTGCTCTACACTGCGGTAGAGAAACAAGTTGCAGCTCATTGCTTATCGTCTTATTGCTGTTCTTTTTTACTCCCTTATTCTCTCCTTCCTTTTGCGTGGGATATCTACGGAGGTAGAAAAAACGGGGTTGGTATACGAAATTATACGCTCGTTTTCTGGGGGTAGGTGGCAATTAGCCTTTCGGCCACAGTAGCTTGTAGCAATGCTCCAGTAGTCCCCTCGTCCTCCCGAAGTGATGTATGACGTGCACTAGGACGGCCCGATTTACCTGGCATCACCGGCTGTCATTCGCAGGAGAGTTGAACCTGAACTGTGGTTAGTGTTGATCGATCCATTGGCGGATCTTCTGAACCACCGTACACCACAGGCCGGGTGACTGTGCTCGGGTAAGGGTTGTAAAATTGGTAGTCGGGATGAGTCAGTTTCTCTTATTGTTAATGATTGGAGTGAGACGGATGTCATTGCTGTGCCTGTCACCGGCGGCCATGGTGTTATATACTTGCCGAGGCTACGCCGTAACGCTGCCGGTATTGTATCATTTGTCTGCCGGGCAATTCAATCCGCTTCATCGGTTCTTGGGTAGTTGTATAATATAATAAATTTAAAAATTGCAGCGACATCCTCAGCTCCCGGTGGTAGTGAAGGACGGCTCACTTGTTCTACTGCCTGTTGGTTAAGTTGGCTATATCTGTGGTTTGGGATTGTTCTTATAAATGCACTTTGCTTTCCTTACTTCTGTTCCCTTCCCAAAGATGAAGCGTCCCCGATTGACCGCACCCATCACTCACCACATTCCTCAAGGTACAGCATGAATAACGCCAACTAACGGGTGGAATACCTTGGCATTCACTCGATTTTGCACCAAATGCATCCTGCTTGATGAACCCAATCACATGTTTTATGGAGTAAAGAATATGGGCAACTCTTGCTGATAGCAGGAACCTCTCGAAATTTGATTGTGTAGCCCTCTTGCCCTTAAGTTGCATTAGCCAAAGGTTATTGCGGATATACTACAGCTGACATTAACCAAACGTGACTTTTGAATGGAGCTCTCATGCAAAACTGAGGCACCACTCACCTAACTACTAAACATCCTTCAACCATTCTTGGCAAGCCATTTCAATGGAAAGGGATTGTCACAAGATAAATTCCCATCGATGTCCTACTCTAATTTAATCACTAGCATACGAGTACAAGTACTCGAGTACAGTATTTCTATTTGTATTAGGGGTGGCTGACGAACACTCATATGGTAAGAAAATGGGGGGTGCCAAGATCTTCCACCCCCAGTCGTACGAGTGCTCCAACACAACTACGGTACCTGCAACAGAGCCTCAGGCCTCAAAACCCGAACCCAACTTTCTCTACACCCACCCTTCAGATTTCATATTTCCATATTTCCATATTAATCAAGGGGGGCTCCATACCGTACTATCACCCATT
>Ga0307510_10002807_pt1 | contig 19967 bp, 29 predicted proteins | sample 12_EM_MG_FD_207224 | JGI IMG/M metagenome (GOLD analysis project Ga0307510, IMG submission 207224) | Populus trichocarpa ectomycorrhiza microbial communities from riparian zone in the Pacific Northwest, United States - 12_EM | ecosystem: Host-associated > Plants > Roots > Unclassified | place... | reverse complement strand
TATTCGGAGATTCCCGGTTAGCTGAAACTGGGCAGTTGGTATCAGTATCTGGCATGATGCATGATGCATGAGGCCTGAGGCCTGAGGCGTTGCTGTTCCTCTTTCCTCTGAGAAGTGCTGATCAACGGTGACAGACAATCACGCATCAATCATGGTTTGAATCAACTTCGAACATCGTCACGCCGGTCAATTTGTGGTCGAGTCTCGGTCAGCCACTGCAGGAGTCCCTCACCAACCTCCCACTCAATACACACACGCGCAGTGCTCAGTTAGCCTCAATACACAAGGGCACTTCTTCCTGCTCGTTCAAATCAGTCTTCGTACTTGGTATTTGTCAGGTGCAACGGCCGGTGGTGTCCATCCGGCTTCCTCGAATGGAAACACATTATTAGAACCTAGATAATCCCACATTCCTCGTGCGAGCTTCAGTACTGTCTTGCCGCAAATGGGGGTTTCCAAGATGCAAAGTAACGGAACAAATCAGAGTACACTCCCATAAAACGAGAATATGTACCATCTGAGTCGTTGTCAACGGAAGCGAAGCGCTTGTGTTTGTTCGGCCTTTCCCGGGCCACGTTGTCATTGAGGGTTGAGTGGGATTGCGCGCCCATTATTGCACTTCACTTCACCCTTTTCTCACCCAATATGTTTTTCGCCAAGGCGTCCCTTATTTTCGTTGTCGTGTCACTCGCAGCCGTTTTCTGCGCGCAGTCCGTAGAGGCTGCTCGTGGCCCGAAGGTCACGAGTAAAGTATACTTTGACATCAAACACGGTGACAAGGACATGGGTCGCAGTGCGTTTACTTCACTCTCTTCTTACTTTTGAATTCCTGTTAATGGCGTTGACAGTCGTGTTGGGCCTTTTCGGTGGTGTACGTTGCGTTGAGTTAATCCGTGCCGAGCCTCTCACCGGACGTCACTCTACAGACCGTCCCCAAAACTGCGGAGAACTTCCGTGCTTTGGCAACTGGCTTCAAAAAGGATGGGACTGAGCTTGGCTACGGCTACAAAGGCTCAAAGTTCCACCGCGTCATCAAAAATTTCATGTACGTATATCTCGTAGGGCCTCGATGGACTTCATGTTGAATTTGTGATAGGATTCAGGGTGGTGATTTCAGTGAGCTCTTCATCCGCTAACACTTCGGTTTAGCAGCCTTAGTTGATCTCTACGTTTAGCACGTGGCGATGGCACAGGTGGAAAGGTTCGCATTTACCTCGCGCTGTTGTAATCCATTTGCTCATTGACATAGTCCATCTATGGCGACCGTTTCGCTGACGAGAACTTGTGCGTGCTGAACCAGGTTGTACACCTACATATCCTGACATATATTACAGCAAGCTCAAGCACACCACCCCTGGTCTTCTCTCTATGGCAAATGCTGGCAAGGACACCAATGGTAAACCATACCACTTCTCGACTTCGTTGTAGGTGCTGAAGTGCTTATGCAGGCTCTCAGTTTGTATGTTATATAAATGGGATATTAGCTATCTATGAGATGTGACGCCCGCTCTAGTTCATCACTACAGTCATAACTAGCTGGCTTGATGGGAAGCACGTACGTTATTAATTCGCCTCTCAAAGCCCTTCTAGGTGTACTCATTTTTCTTTAGGTCGTGTTCGGTAAAGTCCTTGAGGGCATGGATATCGTTTATAAGATCGGTCAGCCAATCCTTATCTGTCTTCCGTGAGGTAGCTTACACAAGCTCCAGAGGACGTTGCCAAAGGCGGGAACGACCGGCCTTCTGAAGATGTCACAATTGTTGACTGCGGCGAAGTATGTGCACAATCCGTTCTGGCTAACGTTATCGCTCATACTTCGATCCTAGCTCCCTCCCGACGTGGATGCAGATGGAAAAGAGGTACCCTTCCATGCTGAGCTCTAGCCAGCTATTTACTGGTGTAAATTCGTCATGCGAATAAAATTATCTACCCCTCAGGACCTTGACGACGAGAGTGCTCACACAATATCTCCCCCCGATGCGGACACAGCAGGAAAACCCTCGTCGGAGAATGATAATCCCACGCCCTCGAACGCTACAGGGCTGTACGCCATCGTTGGTTTGGCCCTCTTCGCCATCGCCACGATGGTATTTATGTTGATGGGTGGCTTACGGTGGCTACACCGCCTGATTGCGACACGGCATCGTGGCCGATACCTTAAAGTTGATGACGAAGACCCAGAGAAGTAAGCGCACCAATATAACGGAGATGGCCAAGCTGCTCAGCCACTCCTTCAGAATTCGATAACATAGATTAGTAATAAACGCTACGCGAGAGGGATACAGCACCCGACACATGTCAGCTCGTAGGCCGATAAGTTAAAGTGGTGATGAATACATCAGTAGTATCAATTGCGTGACTATCCATACCAGTGCAAAAGATACCCTCAATTGTTGCGCTACTGCGCCGCTGCTTGCAGTATCAGGGCTAGGTTCGAGAGTTGAGATATTAGTGGGCGAAAAAACTGGACGATTGACGCACGGTTCACCGTTCTTATCAGAAAATGAAGGACATGTGTCGTTGGCGCTTCCCTGCAAGCAAGTCAGCAAACAGCGGGAGACACGTGTAACATTGTGATTCACTGTCGGATCAGCGGGACAGCAGGCCCCGTCCGCCAAGCTGGGAACGCTCCCGAGTGCCGCAGCATCCTTGAAGCCTGACCAGTGGGACGCACAGGAGACGCTTTCGTAACTGATGTTCCAGACACCAAAGTCCTGTAAATGAGGTAAGTCTATACGAGAGAAACATAAAAGGGGGGTGCGACATACGGAATAACCTGTGGCAAGTTTATAGAGGCTTCTCAACTAAGTGCGCATATACACTCACCGTACAGAGTTACGTTAGACGGAAAAAAATCGCTCGGTATCGATGACGACGGAAAAGCAAGGTCAAAGTTGAGAGAGCTTCCTGCCCTGGAGATTCAGCGCACGTATGAACCTTGTTAGGCACCCCAACCAAATGGATTATCAACACCACTACTCACGAATTGGGGCCACTGACAGTCCCATTGCACCAACCAGTTTTACTGAGAGGGCATAGGTCGGTGACCTTGACGACAACGCTTTTTGTTACGGTCGGGTAGAAAGGGGGATCAGAAAGAAAGGTATTTAGGAGTGTAAGTTGAAAGCAGCGCCCGCACGCGGGGCCATATCCTGTGCTGCTCCCAAATGCCATCTGGTTGAGAGCTGCGGTTGGGTAATGTGTACTTCGGCCTGTGCAGCCACAAGCGGCGATATAATCTTCAGGTAAGGTATAGTGCGTCATTGTCGCGATGCCAGAATTTGGGTATTGTATCCATTGTGTGGTGGCGCATACAAGAAGAGGAGAGAAAATCAAAGGAATGACTGTGATGACATGCTTGGTGAAGAGAAGAGACATAATGATGAAACGGTAAGATTAGATTAGAAATCAAATCAAATTAAAAATTAAAGAAAAAAAAAGCGCACGATTTAAATAAACGGAAGAACAAGTCGGAACCATGATGAGAGGTCTTTATCCAGCCTCGAACAGCCTTGATGCCCTCTCTGATGACTTGATTGCGCTTAAAATCGCACGACACACCCCCTGCGAACTTTGTGACGACTGTCCAGGCCTCCATCCAGCCTCCCACGCCCACATCGTCCGTGACGGACAACCCCCTGAAAATTCCTTAACAAACCTCGCCGAGTATGGCTCCGATGAAGAGGACAACGAGATGACATATATCCGCCTGTGTGGCTGTGGTCATACCCCACAACAGCACGGAGCAAATGGGGCGGGGCTTGGCGAGGAGGAGTTTACACGTAGAGCTAATCTAGCTCTCCGGATCGACCATCATCTCGAGGTGTGCTTCCCATTCTGGTATCATCATTGAATACGCCCGTCAACCATCATTGCTAGGTGCGGAGTTTCAACTGTTCGCCGAACTGTTTTTCGCAACTTTTTTGACACCCACGAAATGTCCCACTTGTCGGTGTTTAGGGATTAGGCAAGCTGCTCGACTTCGCGTATTCAGACGACGCGATTAGCGCCCTCCGTGACGGAATGCGCATGGCTATATCGCCTGCCAGCCCGCTCACGGAACCCGCGGCGTCTCCCGGTAAGTTCCATTCGTGTTTACCACGAGGCAAGTTTTCCTTTTATCATCACTAATATTTCGCCACTCGTCATGTATAAAGCCCCATCATCTCCGAGTCAAAGGCCCCTTTCTCGGGGCTCCTCCCCGAACGACGAGGGTTCAGAGCCGCCTACCAAACGCCTCCGACTATCTGAAGAAGACGACGAAGACGAAGATCAGCCTCTTGCCATCACCACCGGACGTATGAATCTCCCGTCATCCTCTCGTTTCGAGAACGGCGCACGGCCTCATCCCTTCCGTCGTGGTGGCAAGGGCACGAGTGCGATGTCAACTGCTCAGACAGCACCCGTGTCCATTCCACCTCCATCGGGAATCATTCGGGCTGAAATGAACGGGGAAACATCTTTCCAGAGTACATCCGAAGTAGCCGTCAAAGTGGAGGATCAGATGGACGAGAGCCAGCTCGATCGCCTTGCCACTGGCGTGACGGTTGACACGGCGATTCCGCCATCGTCGAGCTCGGTACGTTATCAATCTCTTAGCATAAGTGGTGCCTCTTGACTCTCCAATCGCAGTATCCAGGCATGAAACCCGAAAAGCCTTCGGCCATCGAACTGCGCAAAGGTATTATCCAAATAATACCCGTAGAAAATGACGGTCAACCCCGGTCCCTTGTCATCCTCACAAACCTCAAGACACTATTTCGCAAGCAGCTCCCTGTCATGCCCCGAGAATATATTGCCAGACTCGTTTTTGATTCCAACTCGAAGTGCCTTGCGATTTGCAAGCGAGGATACAAGGTCGTTGGAGGCATATGCTACCGCCCATTTCCGCATAGAGGCTTCGCAGAAATTGTGTTCTTCGCGACTGCCTCAATATCACAAGAAAAGGTGCGTCCGTGCTGGTCACAATACATGTCCCAACTCCGTAGGTGTTTATGAACGAGTTCCAGGGTTATGGGGGTCTCTTGATGGACCACTTCAAGGCACACATCAGGCGTACCTATCCAGATATGATGCACTTCTTGACCTATGCCGATAACTTTGCCGTCGGGTACTTTAAAAAGCAAGGTTTCTCCAAGGAGATAACGCTTGATCGGTCCGTATGGGCAGGCTACATCAAAGACTATGAGGGCGGCACAATCATGCAGTGCACAATGTTGCGCCGTGTTGACTACACTGCCACACGGGATATCATCGCGCGGCAACGCGAGGCGATCCTCACCAAGATACGCCAAATGTCGGGGAGCCATAATGAGTACCCTGGCCTGCCACAGTTCCAAGACGACGCAGGAGAGGGTGTGGTCGTCGATTACCGAGATGTTCCCGGCCTCCGTGCGTAGTTGTATCCCCTAACATTGTCGCAGCTGCTCATCTACCTAATGTGACAGGTGAAAGTGGGTGGACCCCAGACGTGATGTCAGCGTGCGTGTAACCCATTTCCGATTGTTTGTCGTACATGTCAAGTAATTGTATGGCGACAGACAAGGTAGGCCCGCGACAACGAACACGGAGCTGAGCACTATGAACCGCCTCCTGTCGGAGATGCAGAACCACGCGTCCTCATGGCCCTTCCGTGAACCGGTGAAATTGTCGGACGCGGCGGACTACTATGATGTGATCGAACAACCTATGGGTTCGTCGTCCCCATTTTCATTCAGAATCCTTTTTCTCTTCACAGAAGCTGAGATTTTTATTCTTTACCATCGTACAGATTTGAGAAGTATGGGAGAGAAGCTAGAGAGTGGCAAATATGCGAGCTTGGACGAATTCGTTGACGACGCCCAACTGATTTTCGACAATTGTCGGTTCTACAACGTCGAGGATTCGATGTGGTGCAAGCATGCAAATAGACTCGAAAAGGCATTCAAGGAAAGCGTGGCCCGTTTGCGCGATCTATGAGCTTGTCTTTTTCGTTTGCCACCCATTTGGATGTGCTCTATTGCTATTCCCTCTTGTGTCCTAATCGCACGTGTATTTTTATGCAATGCATTGTATATCACCTCTGTTGTTATTTTCCAATAGTAAGAATTATCAAGTTCTGTGGGGATAGTATATGAAATTGTCGAGAAATGGGTGCCCCAAATGCATTTCTGTGCCCACGAAAATGTGCTCAGTACACGACATTTTCACCGTTTTACTTTGGGTCCTAGTTCTTGTACTAGAGCCCACGCCTGCGGAATGGAATAAACAAAAACGAAAATCCTGCAGCGATTCGTGATTGTTCGTGATTGTCAAAATAGGGGGGGGATAGTATATCATACACGTAAGACAATGTCATCCACCCGTGCGTCTTCGGGACGGACTCTGTGTTAAGTTGGCTGTCCTGTAAGCTCTAGACCCAGCGGGTCCAAAACTCGGACGAAATAGACAGTTGACAGACAAGCACTTTGGTCTTGCATTCCTCGTTCCTCCCACGATGATGTCGGAGTGATCCGGCTTGCGTTCGACGTAGTTTGTTAAGTTGCCGTCCTAAGCGCTCCCGCCATTGTTGACGCGGCGTTCAACAGCAAGTGTAAACGGCGACACTTACCACTAGTGGAACTCGGGGTGCACGGGGTCCCGGTAGCGCCCTCTCCGACGGATTCGAGGACAACGCACGTGTGTAGCGTCGCGTTGCAGCTAACTTAATTAACGGAGCCGCGAACCTTGGGGGAGTTTCTCGGGCACGACCTCTCTGATCTTCACTCTGTGCGCGTGGGATGTGATGGCTTCTAGAACTTTTGAGGGGTAGAAGATTGCTGGAGGAGTATCGAACGTGAGCGAAACGTGTCGCTGCGGCCTTCTTCTTTCTGACGCCGAGTTAGAAGAGAATCCTATTGCACGATCTGTGATATCCTCGAACGATCGTGAGCGCTCTTTCGCTCTTCGCAATTGGGTAGTTCGGAAGGCTGGCATCGAAGAGGATTGTTCGTTCGTTCGTTGTGGGTCCTTCTGCAGAGAGCGTGTTGCCACTGTAGCATGCAAAGAGCTCCACATACGCCCCAACGACGCTGATGATCGTGCATTCTGCGGGATCAAAAGAACGCAATGTGCGACCCTGGTGTACTCGCCAATCAACATGGCTCCATCATCAGCCCGAATCTGCGAGGTAGGAATCGATTTTTGTTCCCGCGTATTTCCGGTAGAAAAAAATACAATAGTGGGGGGAAGAGGAAAGGGTGTAGTGTATGTCACTGATCGGGGGAAAGGATGTCCCTGACAAGGGGAAGGGGGAACATGACGACATGACACGACATCAAACTCGGAACCGCAGCGCAGACCAGGCATGAGGCATGCCGTGCCGAGAAGGTCATGGACACATGGTGCTGTAGAGCAAGACTGCGCGTGGGGCGTTTGTGTCATCGGAGTCAGGCCGCCGAGAGATACGCACAGGGGACCCTGTGATCCACAGCAGCACCGAGAACCGACGTACTCCGAACCGATCCTGGGCTGTGTGTAAATTGAATGCTGCACACGACCTGAGGTGATACGGCACACGTCAACTCTCTCTGGATCTGGATGGGGTGTAGGGTAGATGACCCACCCCTTCATCGAGGTCACAAGAGATAACGCTGGAATGATGGTGTCGTGATCGACGGCTCGGTCTTGAGTCACGGGGTGGACTCGTGTAAGATGAACGTTCCCCTCGATGTCATTTTGGTGCACGCATCTATGATATGCCATTCTATCAGCACCACCCTTCTTGAAATCAGATGCCTAGGAAACAACTTCGAGTTAGCGGGTGCTAGGAGTACTAGGTGTTCTCGGAAGAAGGAATGTAATACCGTACTACAAACTCTTGGCTGATTTTCCAATTGCGGTTATATACCAAGATCATCTCGGAACGTGAATAAGGACGGCCCTGCACTGGGTCTGGAAAGCGGAGGTATTCTCCAGTGATTTGGTCCCGGTCGGAATGAAGCGAGGACCTAAGTTAGCTCCGATAACGCGATCAAAGCTGACAGTAGTATGATACCGAGCGATTGGGCGTTTACAAAGGGGCACAGTGTGAAAAGCGCATACACCTGGAGCGCTACACCAGCTTTTCACACACATGCGAACTGGAATGCAGTTGTTAGTCGGCGAGTCCAAGTGGAATTGACACGCAAGCGAAGAGATCTGCAGTTCTGATCGTGAAAAGCGCTCCGGTACATGGCCGTGGCCGTAAACCGTTGACAACTCACGCGTGGTTTGCACGAGCACACCAGAAGCACCCCAGAAGCTCCAATGTATCCTCAAGCGCTAAAAAACGCTCAATAATCAGTGGGCAATGGTGTTACATTGATCGGAAACAGGTGTCTTCAGGTCCCCAGGAGCGACCAACCGAGTTTACGCGAGCCATGGCAAAATTCCCGGGATTGTTGAAACACCGCGGAGGCAGCCGACTTCACATCACATCGTATCACTCCCCCTTTAAACGGAAGACACCATACCAAGGCATCTCTATGATTCGGACAGAGACCCCATTTCGATATAGGATACACCAATGTTGTCCAAATTTGGATGACCCTGCTTCGGCGAAGCAACCAAATCTAATCGAACTCCTAAATGACCAACCTCATTCCCCTAAATTCTGTCCGGCAGAGGGATTTGTGGCGTGCGGGGGGATGCACTCAGAAATGCCCGACACATCGAAGTTTCAATATGAATGCATCTCAACCAATTGGCTTGCTCAAGAGGGTATGCCAAGTTGACATGGACAATGTGATATCGCGGTGAAGCTACCGTCGGGGCCCTGATCCTGCCGGTGTGTGTGCTTGTGCCTTGGCCTCTCGCCACCCCTTGTCTAAGCGATCAAGAACGCCTTGCACAGCACGCACGGCACCCTTGCGTTCCCGGCGGGCTTCGGTCCATGTGCTGTCAATACTTATGGCATCGAGGCGGAGGAGTGCCTGAAGTAGCAGCTCTCCGAGGCGCGTGTGCTCGGCATCGACTGTAGGGGTGCGAAGGAACGCGTCGACACTGGGCTCGAGGGTACTACGGATGGTAGCAAGCTCCGACCGAATGACCTCGATAGTCGAAGCTTCGGTCTTTGGGGGCTTTGGTGCCGCTGCTGCCGCGGGACTTGGAGAACCCGCGGGTGTCGAGTCGAGAAGCAATAGCGTACCACCTGATCGTATCTTGTATGTTGACACTGTCAGGATAAGGTTAAGCACATCGGGAAATGATGGGGAAAGGGCGGGGAAATGATTCAGAATTTAGCAGGCGAGCGTAGGTTGGCTATGACGCAATATCAGATGTAGAGCTAGACACAATATTGTAGATAGTTGACTAGTTGACAAGGACAAGCAACGAGTGATATGAGATGGATGGATAGAGAAACATGGTGGAATCAGAGGTGGAGGGAAGGGGAAGACGGAAAGTGACGTATTAAGGTAGAAGAGACTTACGGGGGGCATCATCATCTTTCATAATGGCGCCGGCATAGATGAGCTTGAAAGCATTGGGGGCCAGGTGTGTGCGCTCAGAAAGAGTCTGTCGGAGAGCGGAGAGTTTGGTATCGAGTGAGGGGAGGGGGATCTGGAGGCTGCGGAGGCGCGGATCAGGAGGCAGTGAGACGGAAATGACGGCGAGTGACAAGGTGAACGAGAAGGATGCGGCGAAAGAAAAGAAGGAGCACGGTAAAGGCGAGGCATGTCAGGGGTGAGTTAGATGGAGAAGAGAAGAGACAAACCGTTCACGTCCCCATTTGACGGTGAGCGACATATTTTCGTTGTCAAGGCCAAAAAGGCCGCGGACGCGGGAGTAGGCGAGAGAGAGTATGGCGAAAGCTAGGAGAGAGGAGAGGGTATAGTACAAGTTTGACGTCGAGAATGAGAGATCGAATAGAGGTGAACCGCCAAGGTACATGAAAGAGGTGAGAGTGAGTGAATGCCACGGGCGACGGGCCACAGCCATATTGGAATTGCGCGGTTCCAGGGGTCCCCGATTAAATACCATTCAAATTAGGCCGGTCAAGTCGTCATTCCCCCTCCATCCGTCCGTCCCGTCCCGTCCGTCCTTGCTTTGCTTTTAGATCCCTACCGACTCTCTCTCCTCTTTCCCCATCTTTCCTCTCATCCACTATGTCTGATTCGATCCCTGCATCTCCTAGACCCTCCGTTTTCCCAACGCCTTCCCGAAATCCACCCGGCCCGCCCTCATCCCGTTCCATATCCCTCGTCGCTTCTAGAGGAAACGGCTCAACTCCAATACCCCCCAGCCTCCAAGCAAAAATGGCGGCCGTATGCACCCTCCCAATCTCAGTTTGTTCCTCTGTTGATGTCGTCTCACAGATGGCGAGGCGGGTACCCCAAACACCGGACATCGACGGTGCTACCGCCGCATTTAAGCGCGTCAGCCTCGGCGCACCTACCACTCAGCTGCGGACACCTTCGGCGGGCCCGCTTCGTCCTGGTTCCGGAATGGCTGCCCGACGTAATAAACCGTTATTCAAACTTAGTGACATCATCGGTGAGCCTGGTGGCGGCACAGCAAGCGCCGGTCCGGCCGCAGTCGTCCCGAATGATGCAGAATGGCCCCCTCGTCGTCCGGTGGCTGTGGCAAATACCCCATTTGCAAACTTCGGGAGGATTGTGTACGCTCTCCTCGTCGTCGTACTTTAGCTGTATTCCACTTACCCACTTGATAAGTGATCCATCTGGCGCACTCAATTTCAACGGCAAAGCAATTGTACATTCTTCGGGGGTCGACTTTTCCAATGGCCCTTCTTTCGCCATCAACATGGATCAACTCCAGCTCGGTGAAGAGCTCGGTAGCGGCGCCTACGGTACCGTCAAGCGAGTCCTCCACAGACCTACCAACGTAGCGATGGCGATGAAGGTAGGGCTCTCTTCAACTCCCACCATCACTGTCCAGCTGATTGACTGATACCTTCTTTCAGGAAATTCGTTTGGAACTTGACGATACCAAGCTAAATGCGATCATCATGGAGCTTGACATTCTGCACCGCGCCGTCCACCCGTCCATTGTCGAGTTTTACGGCGCGTTCTTCATAGAGTCATGTGTCTATTATTGCATGGAGTACATGGATGCTGGTAGTCTGGATAAACTATATGGGGTTGGCGTGCCCGAGCCGGTCTTGGGCCGCATTGTATCTTTCATGGTCAAAGGGCTTAAATTCCTCAAAGATGAATTACAAATCATTCACCGAGGTATGTGCGACGCTTCTCTGTTGACGCGGTTCGGTTATCAAAGTTTTGTTATATTCTAGACGTTAAACCCACGAATGTTCTCCTGAACAAAGCAGGCGATGTCAAACTCTGCGATTTTGGCGTTTCAGGACAGCTCGAAAAGTCTCTCGCTAAAACGAATATCGGATGCCAAAGCTACATGGCACCCGAACGTATCAGGGGTGAATCACAGAACGCGCTCGGTACCTATACCGTCTCATCTGATGTGTGGTCCGTCGGATTGGCGACACTCGAGATCGCCCTTGGGAAATACCCATACCCACCTGAAACTTACTCGAACGTCTTTGCCCAACTCACCGCAATCGTCCATGGCGATCCGCCAGAACTGCCTGACGCTTATTCGGAGGATGCGCGAGATTGGGTGGGCCAATGCCTTGTAAAGCAACCAGAGGGTCGCGCCAGATACGCCCAACTGTTGGTGTGTCATACTGTTCAGCATCTTTACCCACTCCCTCAGTTTCGCTAATATACGGTGCAGAGCCATCCATTCCTGCAAGAGGACGCGCACCGCGACGTTGATATGCGAGGATGGGTGGCACGTGCTTTGCAATGGAGGGAAGAGCGAAAACAGCAAAGGCGAATGCGCCCGCAGGAACCGGAAGAATCGCATCCAACGGACACTCTACGGCCATCCTAACTTTTGCCTGCCGAGCGACTAACTTGCCAGACGTTCGTTGATCGGTTTATTCTGGCACAAACTGGAGGCGTGCTCCGACGCCCGGCACTTTCGCCAGTCTTTATTACACATTCTTACCACGGCGTATCCTACCAGACGCGCCGACTTGCCGGGTACACGCCCCCTCCCAAGCATGGCATAGCTGTTCCCGCCCACTCGTTTGACTCGAATGATGCACCCGTTGCTCTAGGCCATAGTAGAACAACTGGATTATTGTCATGGGGAGTTAATAGAGGTGCTCGGGAAGGAGAAGGTTTAGTCGGTCCCCGGCGAGGTCGGGGAGGTCTGGTGTGCAGGTTCATGCCGGAAGAACTGTGTGGGTGCCATGTCGATGTGTGTAGTTTAGAGATGATGAGGGTGTTTATGTATTTATGTAGACATAATTTATGGTGGTTCTTAAAGGGTACGGATGACCGGGCCGAGTGGGCGAGTGTTATTGATTGATTGATGGAAGCGATGTACTCTAATCCGAGGGGAAGGTGACAGAGTCATTCATCTTTGCACTCATCGTCATGTTCCCGCCACACGACAGTGAGTATTCTCATTCGTTCTCTCGCTCATCATCGACTTTATCGATGCACGTAATTCCACTGCAGTTTCATCAACGTTTAACTTCCCAGAGGAGGAAGAGAAAGTGTTGAAATTTTGGCGCGAGATTGACGCGTTCCGAACGAGCCTCAAGCTCTCAGAAGGACGTCCCGTGTACTCTTTCTATGATGGCCCTCCGTTCGCTACCGGTCTACCACATTATGGTCATCTCCTCGCCGGAACGATCAAGGTACGCAACTTTACCTCCCCCACCGCCATTTCTCCTTCTGCACTCGCCCCTCCACTGCCTTTTCTTTTCTTTTACTATTATTATTATTATTATTTTGCTCATCGGAGGATGGGCGGGATGTAAATCGACAGGACATTGTCACGCGCCACGCGCACGTCTCGGGCTTCCACGTGCCGCGGCGTTTCGGCTGGGACACGCACGGCGTGCCCGTCGAGCACGAGATCGACAAGAAGCTCGGCATCACGTCGCGTGCGGACGTGCTGGGTATGGGCGTCGACAAGTACAACGCTGAGTGCCGCGCGATCGTGATGCGCTACTCGACCGAATGGCGCACGACCGTCGAGCGCATGGGTCGCTGGATCGACTTTGACAACGACTACAAGACACTCAACCTCAGCTTCATGGAGAGCGTCTGGTGGGCTTTTCAGCAGCTGTTCGAAAAGGGATTGGTCTATCGCGGTCTCAAGGTCATGCCTTACTCCACGGGCCTGCTCACACCGCTGTCGAACTTTGAGGCTGGTCAGAATTATAAGGAAGTTAACGACCCTGCTGGTGTGTTACTACTGCTGTCCACTGATGAAGCGTCTGTGTTGATCCCTCTGTATCTCTCCACAGTGACCGTTGCTTTCCCGCTCGTGGATGACCCAAAGACGTCTCTTCTGGCGTGGACAACAACGCCATGGACGCTTCCCTCTAATCTTGCGCTCTGTGTTCACCCCGATTTCAATTATCTCAAAATATATGATGAGGAGCGCGGCGAGAATTACATTCTTTTGGAATCTCGCTTGGTAGCCTTGTACAAGGACCCGAAAAAAGCCAAGATCAAGAAGGTTGGGCAATTCAGTGGCGAGGACATGAGAGGTTGGAGGTACACTCCAATGTTCGAGTACTTTACGGAGAAGGTGAGTAGCCCATCTCATCTCAGGCCCAGAAGTCTCTTCTTACTAGTTGGTTGTTGCACAGTATGAGGATAGAGCCTTCCGCGTAGTTGTGGACACTTATGTGACGGATAAGGACGGCACCGGCATCGTCCATCAGGCACCCGGATTCGGTGAAGACGATCACCGTATCGCACTTGCCTATGAAGTCATCGGCGAGGATGAGATGCCACCGTGTCCCATTGACGATGCTGGTAGGTTCACAAGCGAAGTGCCAGATTTCGCCGGGCAGTATGTGAAGGTCAGCCTGTTGTACGACTTTGTGTACGATGTACGCGGGCTTATACAACTGGCCCTCTTCACCAGGATGCAGACAAGGAAATTATGAAAGTGCTCAAAGCGAAGGGCCGACTCGTGAAACAGGACCAAGAAAGACATCAGTATCCATTCTGTTGGAGGTTGGGATATTACCCGTGTATGGATGATTTCACGTTCTGACTGCCATATTCATAGGTCGAACACACCTATCATCTATCGCGCCTTTCCGGTATGGAATGTAAGAGTGTCACATATTGTTGATGACCTCGTGAAGAACAATGGCGAGACTCGATGGTTCGTGGCTGTACTTGTCTACGAATGCCCCAACAGTCCTGAATTATCCTTCTCAATCCTATTCGCAGGGTGCCGCAGAATGTCGGTGAGAATCGATTCGGAAACTGGCTCGCCAACGCACGCGACTGGTCTATTTCTCGGAACCGCTATTGGGGTACCCCGATCCCGCTGTGGGTCTCTGACGACTTTGAGGAAGTACGCTCCTTACTCTCTTTGGATAGTGAGAATGGCATTGAGCCTATGTATAGATTATTGCCGTCGGCTCCGTCAGCGAACTCGAAGAGTTATCAGGAGAAAAGGGTATAACGGATTTACACTCAGACAAGATCGATCACATTACGATCCCCTCACAACAAGGCAAAGGTGTTTTGAAAAGGATCCCGGAGGTCTTTGACTGTTGGTTCGAGTCCGGAAGGTAAGCGATATTTGTCGACGTCCTAGATTGGCATCTGATTGTTTGCTCGCGTAGTATGCCCTATGCTCAGATTCATTACCCGTTCGAAAACAAGGAGCTATTCGAAAGTACATTCCCGGCAAACTTCATCTCTGAGGGTATCGACCAGACCAGGGGCTGGTTTTACACACTCCTAGTATTGTCTTCGCATCTATTCGGTAAGGCTCCGTGGCAAAATCTCATTGTTACCGGTCTTGTTCTCGCAGCGTGAGTGTTTGCTGTTTCAATGGCTTGAGACTCCTTTTGCTCACCATGTTTAGCGACGGTAAAAAGATGAGTAAGAGCCTGAAGAATTACCCCGATCCCACCTTGGTCCTTGACCAGTACGGTGCCGATGCCACAAGGTTTGTTCTTTACCGACGTTTCTTTGGTCTATATGTCTGACGATATTGCTATCGGCAGGATGTTCCTCGTCAACTCGCCCATAGTCCGTGGCGACAATCTTCGCTTCCGAGAAGAAGGCGTGCGAGAGGTTATCTCGCGGGTGCTCCTACCCTGGCTCAACTCGTTCCGGTTTTTCCTTGGCCAGGTCGCACTCCTCAAGAAGGCGGCAGGGCATGAGTTCCGATATGATGCCCATGCACCCGTGTCGAACAATGTCATGGACCGCTGGATCTTGGCTCGGTGCCAATCGCTCATTAGGCTTGTTAAGGAAGAGATGGCGGCGTATCGTCTATACACCATCATACCACGATTGCTCGATCTGATCGACGAACTCACGAACTGGTACATCCGTTTCAATCGTCGGCGACTCAAAGGAGAAGACGGTCTTGAGGATACTGTGGTGGCACTGAATACGCTCTTTGAGACCCTGTTCACACTCTGTCGAACGATGGTAAGCGAACATTCTGATTTTCCTGCTTGCGTCGTTCTGACTCTCGGACAAAGTCATCATATACCCCTTTCCTCACCGAAAATATCTACCAGTCACTGCGGGCGTACATACCCGAGGACCCAAGCGCAGGCGACACACGATCAGTGCATTTCTTACTCTTCCCAGACGTCAAGGAGGAGTACTTCGACCCCACCATTGAACGCCAGGTGAAACGTATGCAGACCGTCATCGAACTGACCCGAAACATCCGCGAACGCAACAATCTAAGTCTCAAGGTACGTCATTGGGGCCCAAAGTGGAGAGCGGTTCGCTAATCATTCATCCCAGACTCCATTAAAAGAACTCCTTATATTCCACCCCCAGAAAGAGTATCTAGATGACGTCCGATCCCTGCAGAGGTATATCCAATCTGAACTCAACGTTCGTGACGTCATCGTCACATCGGAGGAGACGACCGCAGGAGTGCGGTACCGCGCCGTGGCCGATTGGGCTGTGTTGGGACGGAAACTGCGCAGCAACTTGAGCAAAGTCAAAAGCGCGCTTCCGGGGCTGTCGAGCGACGACGTCAGATCGTACACGGAGACTGGTCGCGTGACAGTCGCGGGTATTGAGCTCGTCGAGGGAGATCTCGTCGTGCAACGGTACATCGAGTTACCTGAGGGCGAAGGCTCGTACGCGACACATACGGACAACGACGTTGTCATGCGCCTCGACATCCAGGTTCATCCGGAGCTCGCTCGCGAGTGGCTGGCGCGCGAGCTCATCAGTCGCGTGCAGAAGCTTCGCAAAAAAGCAGGGCTGCAGGCTACGGACGACATCGAGGTGTACTATCAATTCGAGGAGGGCGTCGGGGCGGAGCTTCGCGATGCGATGCGAGAACACGCAGAGGTCATCGAGCGGACTGTGCGGAGCGTTCCTGCGGATGCGAGCACGCGCAAAGCAGGCTCGGACGTCATCATCGAGGAGGAGCAGGAGGTTGCAGAAAGTAAATTTTTACTGTCGCTGGTGCGGCCGTGAACTAGACGAAAAGAGGGAAGAAAAGGAAAGACGTGTATTACACCCGTGTAGCTAGAATACAGATATCAATCGTACAGCAAAGTATCCTGAAGAGTGAGCGAAGAGGAATCATCATAATCATCATCATTTTTTGGTGGAGCCGAACCCGCTGAAGCCCATCATGTTCATCATGTCGCCGTCGCCGTCGACTTCCATCGCCGTTGCATTCTGTGCGAGCTCGAGACGCGCCCTCTCTCGCTCGGCCTTCTTCGCGGCCTTCTTCTCTTCGCGCGCGGCCAACTCCTTCTCTCGGATCTCGGCGAGGCGCTTGTCAAAGTCGAATGCCTTTGCTTGAGAGGCCTCCTTGGTCTGCGCGCGCAGGGAGGCGATTTTGGCGCGAACCTGCTCCAAGGTAGACCTCTCCAGCCGCGTGGTCTGTCCGAGCGCACGTAGATCTGTCCGTCATTCGCGTTTAAGAAAATATATATGTCATGTTTGATGTCGCGGCCCATCCATTGTCGATGTCAGTTATATCATGAGAGGAATGGGAAGGGTCCACCGACGCGCTCGCCCGTTGATGTGGTCTAAGTAGCCGACGCTGTCCTTGTACGTCCTGTTGCAGGGTTCGCAGTGGAACCCTGGCTGGCCGGGTCCCCTCCCGCCGGGGTTCTGGACGACCATGGTTTTCCCCAGGTTTTTGTCCAGTTCGAGGTCGTGCTCCCGCCGCTTCATGAGCTCGGTGGGCTTTGGGAGATCCTTCCTCTTCCCCTTGAGAGGCTTCTTGCCTGACGGTCGATAGATCCTAACGAGTCAATACCCTTTTGCACGCACGCAGAAAGCAGATGCCCGTCGTGCCTTGCTTTATGCGCTCGTCATTTTCCTGCATGCGCAGCCTCTCCTCCTCGTCCTTCTGCCGCGCTTTTTCGGCGTATTCTTCCTTGTCCCATTTCCGTCGAAAGTCCGTATCGGAGGCTCTGGCACCATATGCGCCCTGTTTGCTGTCAGCCATGGATGGAAAGCTTGGGCGAGGTTCCGTCGAGGTGTGGGGGTTGACGTGGCAGAGTGTTTACGTGGCAACGCCACTTAATGACAGAAGATCAGGGCGGTTCAGCGCTGAGATACGACTGCCGCGCGTCATTTATTTTTATAAGTCACAAGTCTTGGCACCACCACAAGTCCATTCCCCCTTCCTCATTCTGATGTTCCAACAACATTGAAACGAAACAACGACCATGGACGATGAACTAGACGACTCATCCTTCGTCGTGGCCTTTCCCCTCCCCTTCCGCGTCCTCTTCCTCGCAGGATTAGGCATCCTCGGCTGGGCGGCGAACCTACACGGCCTTCGCCTATTGGGCGTAGGCGCTGCCAGCGCGCTCGACCTGCGCACTCACGAGCGTGCATCCGCATCCGCCCCTGCTCTCCCTCTCTCCGCGGACGTTCGACACCCCCACGGCGCCCGCGAGGCAACTGCGGCCAGCACCGTCTCTCTCTGTTCCCCCCTTTATCGTCTCGCGCTCTGGTATGGCCTGTGGTTCTCCGCCGCGTGGACGCTGTACCGCTCCGCCACGTACGGCGATGCCGCCCTTGTCAACTCTTTCAAGTATATTCCGTCCGTGTGCGCCCTTGTCGTCCTCATATGTATGATATCCCCTTTCGACTTTATGCAAAAACCAGAGCGCGACGCGTTCATCCTGTACGTCTTCTTCGTCCACTTCCCCGCGTGCTTTCTTTATTTTTATTTTTCTCCCGATGGCACTGGCTCACCATTAGAAACAAATAGGAGCATCAAAAGATGCATATCGTCACCCATGAACCACCGGATATACTTCTCGGACGTAGTTTTTGCCGACATCTTCACGTCGTACGCAAAAGTACTCGGAGATGTCTGGCTGTCGCTCTGTATGCTACTTCCCGGGGGCAATCTCCTCGCTCCTCCAAAGCAGTACGGATTGTATAGATGGATTTTGCCGACGTTGATGAGGTACGTATTTGCTTTCGATCTCACATCTCTTGAATTGCGTCGCTCAACATAACCCAGTCTCCCGTACCTCGTGCGCTTTCGACAGTGCATAGTCGAATATACGAGCTCATCAAACGACAATCGTCGCCCGCTCTGGAATGCTGTAAAATACGCGAGCTCATTCCCTGTGATATTCTTGTCCGCTGCGCAACGACTCGTGCCGTCCGACATCTTGGCGGGGAACACCGAGTGGGGCAGGGACGGCGCGTGGAACAGTGAATACATGCTTTTCCGCCTTTGGTACGCGTCACTCTTCCTCCCCTCGTACTATACCCCTTCCTCACTCTGGTCGATCGAATTGATTCGTTCAGGCTTCTTGCCGCCCTCGTCAACTCTTTATATTCGTTCTGGTGGGACGTGACGAACGATTGGGGCTTTGACCTCCTGCAATTCCCGTCAAAGCGGAAACATGAACATGCCCATCCACCCCCCTTGCCTCGCTCGCTGGTTCTCCCCGCGATGAAAGAGCGCGAGGCATCTACCGTCACTATTCACCACACCCCAAAAACACCGTTGCGTACCGCCTTCCCGCAACCAATATCGCCGCGCCCCCATCCCGCGAGCGAGCACCCATTCGGTCTTCGCGCTAGTCTCTTATACCCTCTTCCAGTATACCCCCTTGCACTATTCATCAACTTGGTCCTCCGCCTCACATGGAGCGTCAAGCTGTCGAGCCACCTGCACGCGAAAGCTCAGGGAGACGGATCTTTCTTCATCTTCTGGATCGAAGTCGCCGAGCTCGTGCGAAGATGGGTGTGGGTGTACCTCCGCGTCGAGTGGGAAATCGTCAGACGCGTCCAGGACAGCGCCTCGAAGCGCGTAGAGGAATCTTGCGAGAGTGGGGAAGGCGCTCACTCCGAGAGCGTCGAGCTGACAGACACCAGTGCTCGTGAATCCTTGCTCAAGGACCGACACAGTTGATGCAAGACTTCCTACGGAACCTTGCGACGCGTTTAGAAATAGCAACCTTGCCAGTATTCCCATAGGCATTTGTTCATGAACACGCACGTCCCTCAGACAGGGCGTTCGTTGTATGTACCATTCCGCTATTATTAGAGTACGCTAGATAAAACTATATATTGCTATCGAATCCAATCACTTGGTGGTATTTGAGACAAAAAAACTTGCGCGACAGATGTCCCAAGCTTTCCAAACTAGAAGCCAGCGGCAGTTGTCCGCTGCTTCAATCCGGCAGCCAGGACGCCTTCCAAGGATGGTCCAGATCTGATGGTCTCCCTGACCCCAAGGCCCCTACTCTCCAATCCCTCCAAGACGCCCTTCCACACGGCCTCGTCGGCCGTCGGACCGCACACGCCCGTTGCGCGCACGGCTCCGTCTAGCACGCGCTGCGCCGCAAAGGCAACGGGCAGACCGACGGTGCGCGCCATGGCGGACGCCCGCGTGTCGCCATACGCGGTGAGCGTCGAGGTGTGCACCTGCTCCGTGCCGGTGTACCGATCACGCGCTACGATCTCGTGGTGCAG
>Ga0307510_10002806_pt1 | contig 19970 bp, 20 predicted proteins | sample 12_EM_MG_FD_207224 | JGI IMG/M metagenome (GOLD analysis project Ga0307510, IMG submission 207224) | Populus trichocarpa ectomycorrhiza microbial communities from riparian zone in the Pacific Northwest, United States - 12_EM | ecosystem: Host-associated > Plants > Roots > Unclassified | place... | reverse complement strand
GGTACGTACTGGCAGTTCACGCTTACAACTACCTTACTAACCGTACGCTAGTTTATCGTGCTAGGTACACAAATAAAGCCTTGTCTTTGACCACATCACTGAGGTTTATCGTGCTAGGATTTTCACAACCACCACCAGGCACGGTTTTCCCACGGTTGAAACCGGGGCAAGGAGAGGTGTAGACCACAGGTACAAATGCCCCCATGTAACCCATAGAATGAACACACGTTAAAAACGATCTATAAGACATCAAAAGCATTAATAAAACAGTAAAAGAGTGACTGGATCCCAGAAACGCGGACCTCTCAAGACACCGGCACAAATGAAATGACAAAGAACAAAACCGACAGATCACACGAACTGCACCAAACGACAAACAAGTCACACCACCAACACCACACAACAGAGAGAACATCAGAAATAAGATAGAGAGTTGCGAAAATCCCAACCTGGTGAACACAGACGATGCGCAAAGGCAAGGCTTGGATGACTGCTGTACAGTCCCCCACCAAAAAACACATTATCCCAATGCCCATTCCCCTGACAGCAAAACAATAAATAAAAATCCAATGAACCATACCCTACATGTCTGCCAACTATCCTATCCTAGAAAGCCACTCTCTTGTCCACCCCCAAATAGGATTGTCCATAACATAGTGTGCCACACCCACCACAACCAAATTATACCATCGGGCATTTCTAGGGACTCTGGCAATGAAGCCACAACCATAGCGGATGACAAATGTTACTAGTGCATGGCTGCTTTGGGGAATGACAGAAAAAGAGTTGATAAACGCATGGGAATGCTACAGAAAACATTTGCATACCTCCCGAACCCATCACAACCACCATTAAACTCTCTCCTTTCATCAACACTCCAGCTGAGAAATCGCTTCCTCAAAGACCACCGTTCAAACAACCCACTTCAGAAACTTGTCCATGCGATAGCTGGGGTGTAGACGCCGCATAGTGGGTCAGATTTCCGATCGGTGTGCACAGTACCTGTCATCAAGTGGGACAAAATTACAAGAATAAAAAGTAAACATACTAACATCACCCTACAACTGGAAAGACAGAGGAGAAACAACCAATGGTGACAGCAGAAAATGACATACCAAGGCCCAACCATGGGTCCTAAGGTGTGAAAGGGTTATTCAGGAAAAACCCCTACCTGATGAGGAAATCAGAGCAAGATGGCAACGCGTGATCAACAAGAGACTCACCTTACCACAACGAAAATCACAAGAACAATGGGAACCAGCACTAAGAAAAGAAAGGGAAACCCCAGCAGATTGGTTATACTGCAGTGAGGTTTTAGTGGGTAGGACTGCACAATGAGCACGCCTGTTGGGCGTGCTAAACGTTGTGCTTTGAGTCCCACACTACCCCTAACCCAGGGGTGTGTGTAACGGCATTTTCCCTCACATCCGGACTGTGGTCCGGCTATAGTGTGATAAGCGGGACTGGTCTATCCTCTCGCCGCTTATCAATATCTCTGAAGATGATCTATGATTATCACCACACATAATTACATAGACACTTCGAGATAAAGCACTTTCAAAAAAAAAAAAAAAAAAAAAAAAAAAAAAAAAGTGTCAGATTGAATTGGAGGACCGCTTGAGAAAGGAAGCGCTGATGGCGAGCTTCCTCAAGGAAGATGGACTGGTGACGGAGTGATACTTGCAGACCTGTGACCACGACAACGCTGCGCAGATACTGGTGGTACGATCAGCATGTCGGTTTCCGTGTGAGGGTGTGTGTGAGGTGGTATCAACAGTTATTGGGTAGCGTCAAGTCATGCCCGAATAGTAATGGTCATGAATGAAGAAGAAATGAGGAGGATCTATTGTCGTAAAGAATGAGGCTAGATAATGAGTTCCGGGCATGCGTTGGCCTCAGAACAGCGTGGTAAACGCGGGAACTAATGTGTATTGGGGACAACTGATACTTACCTCAGAACGCGTGTGGTAAGCACGGGAACTGAGGGTACAAGGGTCAACTACCTACAGTATATAAACGAAATGAATAAAGTTCGAGGGTGTCAAACTAAACGAGTGTGCAACTAAGCTACTGTCAAGATGGTGCCAACTGTCCATGTGGAAAGGTCCAATGGAATCTAATCGATCCGCTCGCACGCGCCATTTGCTACATCTATGATTGGAGTACAGCTCAGGTGAAGGGTGAAGATAATGCCAGAGCACACAAGGTTGCTCTCGTCAAGCTGGCCAAAGCAGAGGAGTGTCAAAGGCCGACAGCAGAGCCGGCGGTTACTCGAAACGGACATGGGCAATGTACGCGTGCCTATTTGTATAAATTTTGTCTCCTCGCCGCCAGTCTCGACCAGGCAAACTGGATAGCCAGTCGCGATAGTATTCGGTAATCACGTATAGTACGGCTTCAATAGATCGGACAACTGTGAAGTCCTCGTGATGTGTTCGTAAAGTAAAGATACCCATAAACGTTCAATCTAATCACGTGGCCGCATGTTCTGACAAAAATCTCGCCATCTCGTCATACCCGTGATCCAACGCTAGTTGTCGTGGCGTCCTACTCTGATTATCTTTGGCGCCTATGTCAGCACCATGCTTGAGCAGTAGTTGCGCACCCTCAATTGGTCGATCGGTTGGGCACTGACCCATCTGTGATAAGTAGTGTAGCGGGGTCGATCCCCATTCGTCCCGAGCACTGACATCAGCACCGTACTCGAGCAGTGCCTGGAATGATTTGGACTGTCCGTGCAGCGCTGCTAAATGGAGTGAGGTAGAGCCCCATTCTGTGCGGGCATTTATATCTGTACCATGATCCAGAAGCCACGGCACGACGTCCTCTGGCCCGATCGAGCATGCAATAGTCAGTGGCGTATTGTCGAAACCGCCCCGGACATCGAGATCTGCACCATGCTGAAACAGTAACTCCGCCACCTGGAAATGTTCCTTGTACAACGCAGCCACCAAGGGAGTCACAAGCCGACCACCACGAACACTTATGTGCTCAGTATTTTTGCTAATGAGGTGTTCGACTAGGTCATAGAATCCACAGAGCGAGGCATAGTATAGGGGGAGTGCGGCATTTGCCCCATGGTCGTCGGAGTAAAACTCCCAATGCGCGTCGATGTTATGAACCCGGATCCATCCTGCCCAATGTGGTTTGTCCGCGTCAAAAAAAAATTCCATCGTCTCCTGTATGTGGGATGCCACCTTCTCGAGCTGAGCATGGTCGACCCAGTATCGAGCTGCGTATTCCGCTAGGGGAATATCCTTGGCGTTGTCCTCGTCAACATCATCGTCCAAACGGAGTAGAACTCCAAGACAGGCTTGTGCGAGGTGTGTGTGCGCAGACTCCAGAAGAATGTGATACTGTGAGATGTTTTCGCTTGAACGCGCGAGACGATCTGATGTGAGGAATTCTTTGACCGAAAAGTGAGAAAATTGCACCACTTGAGAATCCCCATCATCGACTATCGCGATCAAACTCGAGCATGTAGACAGCACCGCCTGATGTTGATCCGCCCATCGCCAGTCTAGGTTTAATTTAGGAATGCCGCCCTGGTACACCGCGCCAAAATCAACAGCGAGGACCTCCGCGAGCTCTTCAACACGAAGTGGCCGCATGGCGACGGTGAGACAATGCAGGAGGCGATGGGCATGTTCTCGATTCGCCTTGTTAATCTCCTTCAATACCCGCTCGTAGGTCCCATCGAGCGTTTCAGGCAGTTCGTCAAGGACGCCTCGGACACTTGGAGGAAGACAGTGTCGCAACATCTCCAACTGGCAATACACCCATCGAAACCTATGTGACAATATAAGAACTTTACCAAGCGCAAGGGAATCAAACGCCTACATTCCGTCTGCTCTTTCGGAGAGCGTCTCTATGACAAGATTCCTGTCTTCCTCGCGCCATCTCCGCATCTTCACGTCCGACGAAACGACAGAAGTGACATAATCCACAATATCCTTCTTTTGCCCAGTTTGGTTATGAAGGGACACCCGGAGAGATGTCAACGGCTCGAGAATAGTCTGAATGTCGATTTCGGGGCGGCTCGTGACACAGATGTGGAGATTTGGAATGCGGAGGTCAGCAAGATTCGTTACGAGACTGAGAACTTCTTCTCTCGCAGTTGGCATGCCGGAATTATTGGGACACTCATCGAGAGCGTCAATGATCAGGTATACAGGGCCTCGATCCGGAAGTGCGAGCATCTTTCTCAGACATTTTGCTAAAGTGTCATCACTGGGTTTTCGTGTGCCGCCATCATGTGCCGAATAAATCTGGGCAAGTATGTCGCAACAAGGATCGGACTGAGCGCAAATTTGCGAAAGGATAGAAAGGAGAACGTTGCGGCAGTTCTGCTTATCTTCGTCCCGAAAGTCGCAATAAAAATGAGCCAAAGTCGCTGATCCTGCCTCGCGTTGAGTCATAATATCTTCGATTATCCCGGAACTGCCATAATTTGAGTCGGTGTCGGCCACATCAGCAAGAAATAACAAACCAGAGCACACTCTTTCCCGAGCCCGCTATCAAGACAGGAATAAGGAATGGGTTAAGTAGTGAAAGGCTAAAGGGACATACGTTTGCCATGGACCCAGAGGAGAGAAGGCGATGACTTCCACTGCTCGAAGATGCCACCCTGAAAAAACCAGGTTGATGTCCCCTCATGGTGGACCTTCCGTGCAACGTTGTGATTGGTTGACGGATCCGGAGGGGAGAGCCATTTATGGAGGTCCCGCCGCAATTCCTTCACTGAGAGAATAGACAGTCATTAGGAACGTACAAGGAGATAGATAAGAGGGGACGAACGCTTCTCTTCATCAATGTTGCTTGCAGTTTGCTGAACGATTGCTTTTACTTCTTTCCCGCCTAACCAATCTATTCTCAGAAATGCAAACAATGGCCGGAGAAAATTAATCTTGCGCACCGTCAACGAGCACTCGTGTGGCCTTCCATATTTCCGCGGTTGCCATCCGAGCCTCCTCCTGAGTCAGAGTATCCAGTCTTTTCAACGCGTCCTCGATGTCACTCTTTCCCAGTATCTTCTTCAGGAATTTTTCTGGAGAAATCTAAGCCAAGAACGGTTGATAGGTGCTGATCAACTCACTCGATCGTCTTTGTTTCATCTCCTTTGTCGCGATCCCGAGGATTGTGAGCACTTCGACCACGATCTTGATGATGATGTCCGTCATTGCAGAAGTCGGCTGGACTTCCGTGTATGATTCTAGACGCTTGAAGAAATTCTCGATTCGTGAGAAGAGATCTACAAGCACATCTTGGCTCGCATCAACATCCTTGGCCGCCTAACGGATTGGGTCGTCATAAAGACCTGCGCCGAGAAGTCGAGGGGGATACTCACCAAAAGTAGGACACCAATCCCTGCAAATATCACTTTTGCGGGCGAGAATACCTGCAAAAACAAAATCGAACCTCAGATTCCCATGCGATAGCGAATGGAAACATACGAGACCAACACCTTCACCAAGCGCGGCTGAGAATGCAAAGAGGACGTTCACCGTCGGGCCGAGCCGGCTACTTAGCCCCTGACCTCTGCTGCTACTTTGATTGAATTGTCGGACAAGGTCTTGAAGCACAGAGAGAATGTCGGCGGGTGAGTCACAGGATTGTAATTGAATGGCGAGAGGATGGGTGAGGAGTTTGTACTTTGTAGTCTTCTCATACATCTCTAGGGCAGCACTAAAGACAGGTAGGAAGTTAGAGGAAGAAGAAGACGATGCGGTAGCAGTATTCTGAGACATCGTTGGGTTTGGTTGGAAGGGATCAGTCTTGTGGAAGGATCACAGGATAAGTAGGAAAGGTTGCCCCGTTACGTAGGTTACGTGTCATGTAGCCGATTCTGGGCGCTTGATATCGCGTGTCTTTTTCAGGAACTATCGGTTGCTCAGCGCTCATTGGCTCATTGGCTTCCGGGTCGTGGCTCCCCAGGCTGACGACTTGGGCTGATCTGGCCACCATCTGTTGCCTGTGCCTGCGACACCCCACATTTTATGTTCCATATTCTGCGTTCACACCCAATGCTCAGAATAGGCCACGTCGCGGTGTTATTTGAACCTGTTTATTGTAAGTCTGGGATATGTGGTGGGCTCGGAAACGAGCGCTGACCGGCCCGGGTCCGACATCTGCGCCCTTCGCGTCGTGCGCGACTGTTTCGTGTGTGAACTGATGTGAGGCCGTTTCCACGCCACTGCCAGGCTGGTTGGTGGGCGGTCTCTGCCAGTTCTCTGCCCCGCGTGTAGCCTAAACTTGGAATGGTCAAGTCTTGGGCCCCTACGACTCGGAGCGGCGAGCGGTGCCAACCCCGAAAAACCATACGACATCTTGCCTCAAATTCTTTATTCCCCTAAATAGGCTTCTCTGCCTTCATTGTAAGGGGGCGTCGGGCCGTCGGCACCGTAGAACGTGCTGCGCACTCCGATGCCTTCAGGGCACAAAAAACCGGGAGCTGCAAAGAACGTCGGGAGAGCCGCCGTCCCACGTAACATTGTACGCCATAGATTGCCGTAGTAAGTGGCGTCTGCAATAATTAGACACACCACCGACATATCTGAACCCCATATCTGTCTACCCCGCAAGTTTACCACAACAGACGGTCACTATGCGTGAAAGTTCTCAATGATTCAACATGGCATGCACGGTATTCGGGTTATCCATCCTTGGTATCAGCAGATTCATTGAGGGTTGGGTAAAACGCATGTGGAACGCCCGCATGCATTTTGAATGGCCCTGATCACGCAACGAACGCAAAAACGACTTGAAAGCTGTATGCGCTTTTTTCTGATTTCTCGGTACCAGGTTATTATCCTCAGACGAAGAAATCCAAGGGAATTGAGCTAGGCATGAGATAGATGAGGTTATGAGTCCCGACACGGATCGACGTATTATGTAACCTCCCAGACTTCGAGTCATTGTTATCATATATACCCGTTTTTCTTCAATCAGTCCGTAGAAGTGCACCACAATATCCTGTCATCCTCGCCGGCCTCCTTGGAAAATTTTCCAAACCATGGTAAGCTTTGAAATAGCATAACAAACGGATCAACTGGCTTCTTCGGTTATCTGTCATCTACCTTAATCGAATGTATGAGGATGAAAGGTTTCTGTAATACGGCCTTCCTCCCAGTTCTGCCGGTCATTGTAATACGTGTCTAAGATTTAGTTTGGCTGTTTAAGGGATGCCAGTGGAGGAAGAGCGAATACGTTCAAAGAGTCAAAGTACCAAGCGAACGTGTCATGGGTTGCCGTAACAATCTTCACAACCCGAGAGCTCGGTATCAGGCAGATAGGTTGAGAATGAGGTTTGCAATTGAACTCGGCCTTTATGCGAAAGAGTTGCTGAGCTGTTGTACATGTTGTACATGACTTCACGATGATCTGAGGCGCCCGAGCGCGAAGCGCGTGATCTCGGATTTCGGGCTCACCCTGAATATGTGACGTTTCACGTGATGTCGACCAACACTTCTCGTCTCGTGTCAGGTGCGCGAATGGCAGCGGACGAAGCAGTTTCGATAACAGTACTCGGTATATTACACGTCGTCAGTCACAGTCTCGGAAATAGCGGTGAAATAGATGTGCATGAAGAAGGCGGTGAAGAAGGGTAACACCTCTGTAACACCTTGGTTAACCATTCTAATGGGAAACAGGCGCCGTAATCATCAGTTGACAACGAGAAAAGTAACCGGCCAACGGGAAAAGTCTGGTATCCGGAAAAGAAAATAGGTAGAGAAACACACGACGATTGGCGAGACATCCGTAGAACGACGGAGCTCAGCGGGCCGACTCTTGCGTCCTAGAATTTGGCCCCGATGGTAGTAGAAAATAAGTGTCGGGCGAACCGAGTATCGTTTCAACTGAATTTCTGAAGACACCACTATTCAATCATCCATCAAACGAGTCCCGGACAGTCAAAGTACCTGACGGCAGTTACGGTGGCTGTAGGGCTTGTCCATGAAGAGTGCCTGTGTTAGTAATAGATGGGGATGTCTGCGAAGCGTTGCGGAGGTTCGAGGAAGATTGTGGGGTAATGACACGCGTAGCAACCGGGGCAGAGTGTGGGGTCGTTGCAGAAGAGAGGGAAACAGGAAGAGAAATAGAGGAGGCATTAGACTGCATGATGACATTGTTGTGATAGGTGGAAGCCGAGGCGTGAGACGAAGGACCAGCGGTGGTCAGTGTCATGTGGGATTGAAGATATGCGTGGGGGGCCGATGTGGTCGGGGAGGCTACAGAATAAGTACTATTTCCCCCAGGACCAGAAGCTGTGGTAGTGGTGGGAGATATTGGGACAGGTTGGACAGGGTGAGGTCCATTTGGAGTACACTCTGTATAAACGGCTGAACCAGGGATAATCGTCGGGGGAGCACCTCCATGTAGAGTGGAATGGATCTTGCAGATATGTTGGAGAGCCTTCGCCGAGAGGTCAAAGTTGAGGTCAATCAACCGAGGATCCCCCATATTACGAACAAGTTGATTCCATAGGCAGCAAAATTGGTGTTGGAGTGGTGCCGAAGTTGCGGTAATGTCGAACTTGCACATTGATTCTAGGGCCTTCAAGGATTCGAGAACGAAGACCTGAGACTGCGGGCTCACGGCTTGGAGTTTAAATCGAGTGATATGTGAGACAATGCAATTGAGGTTCGCCAGTAACACTGAATTCCCCTGGGTGCTAGTGAGATAGTCTTGGAGGATAACGTCCGAGACATTCAGGTGATGTCTCGCGAGTTGGACCCAAGGCTGGTGACATCTCACAAGCTCGTCCCAAGACTTGCAGGGCACTAGCGCCGTCGCAACAACGGCAGAAACCACGCATTGTGCGAAGAGATTCGTGGCGGGTTCGGTTATATCGTTTTGCCAATCTTGCACAAGACGCCCAAAGGGTGCACATCCCAAAAAGTCTTGCCACCCTTTCATGAGGACATGATACAAGAAATACCAGTGCCCCATGAGGTCTTGCTTCGTCGCGCGCACCGCTTCCATGCAGATTTGAATCCGCCGCTGCTTGATTGACTCCGGAACCAGAACGGATGAAAATGTGCGATCCATCATTCCGGCCAATGCCCTCGACAACTTGTCTTTATTTGGACGGATAAAGCCTCCCAAGGGATCACCTGGAGAGGCACAAAAGTCAGGTATGGCGCCATAGAATCGCTCGAGTTCGTCATCTCGCTTCAAGGACTCAAATGTCCATAAGAAAGCGCGATAGTTGACGGCTATGGGAACGTCGAGGGCGGTCTTTACTCTGGCCTCACGCATGCTGAGCAACCTCCGCGTGAGCTCGTCTCTGTCTGCACCTTGAGTTCCAAACCCTAAGTGGCTGAGGGAGGGGGGAGCGAAGGAAAGGCATGCATCACAGAGCTTGGGGATAAATGTTTTTGCAAACGTCATGATACGGCGAACTAATGATGAGAGCGGTGAATCGTAGGGGCAATCGTGGTAAATGATGGGTATGAGGGTGACACCCGCGTATCCAACACCGCAGATCCCGAGCCAAATAGCCGTTGGCAAGAAGACTGCAAGATCAATCTTCAGCAACCATATCAGAAGCCCAGAAAAAAAGAGGAACAGGGAGATGTGGACGAGCACGGGGACGATTCTGACTATGAATGAAACGTGCCATTTGTCGAGGCCCTCGGCAAAAAACACATGGATCTTGACCCGTTCCTGTGGACTGCGCCGTTCCTGCGTAGCCCGAGAGTATGAAGCAACCCATTGCTGTACAAACACCGCCAGTAGAGCACCGGTAAGACTCATAACCAAGCTCAAGAACCAGAGCGCGTTGACCAGGACCGCATATTTTGGTGGAGAAAACTTAGGTGGATCGAGAGGTCGGGGGAGAATGATGGGTTGGGACGTAGTGGAGTTGGCGAGTAAATGATAGATATTTGCGACATAAGTGGCTGTGGTATCTTGTGGACTCGGCCGAATGTCCAGGACAGAAACTGCAAGAAGGGCCGCGAGAGCGGCTGAAAAAAGACCGGTCTACGTCCGAAGCATAAACACGGAGGTTGTATTCGGAAGTAAATGGCAACGGTACACACAAATATGAGAATGACCTCGCATTCTTTCTTCCACTTCTCTGTGATCTTGTTATCGTCATCATCTGCCCTTTCCAGATACATGGTGAACAAAGCCTCTGACTTGTCCACGAGTTTCGGTTCGTCCATCTCCGGCGGCTGGAGCGGATTTGGGCTCGGGGGATAGCCTACATACAGTAACATACTTGTGTGAACGAGATACCACTAGGTAAGGGCAACTCACTTGTAGCCATTTCTCTGTTTCGAATGGTATCTCTGGTTTAGGACGTTGTGAATTGTGAAACGGTACACAAGGTATGAGAGGAGCGTAAACAAGAGGCGGAACGCGGAACGTGGTCCAGTTCACCTTGGCGGTGACCAGGACGACCTGACGGGCGTCTCTTCCTTCACTTTGCTGACTAATTCAGCAATCTGCATTCTGCATGTCGATCGATCAGGCTCACGACTTCCTTCAAAGTCAAGAAAGGGTCCTAGCACTGTTGTCGGCGCATCAATCAATGCTACCCTAAGAATTTATGTCCAGTACAACCGAAAGCGAATCCGAGTCAGGAATTCAGGCCCTAAACGCCGACGACTCGGAGGCTACAGCATACGTCTATCCTCCCGGGACTCGAAACATCGTTTGCCAGGGCCAACCCACGGCCACCAACCCCAAACCGGGGCACTCAAAGGACACACAAATGCCCTGCTAGTGCAGGTGATGAGTAGAATTTGCTGCCAGCTGCCCAAGGTGCGATGCGGACAGCCCCTGCACAGCGTTCAGGAACTTCAGGAGTTGCAGTGTGGTGCTGCTAAGTTGAACGGCCATTGGTGGTCACGATCGTGCTGTTGCGGGAGGAAAATGACACCCCACAGCACAGTACTCAGTCGAGATATGTCTGAGTCATGCCTTCGATGTCACTATTGTTGTCATTACCGGCCTCCTCGAAGCGAAGCGAGGCGGTGGTGATTCCACGCCGCATTGTATGCTAGGGTCATACTGCTGTAGTCGTGGTCATGTTTGCCGTCGTAGTCGTCTGCGCACCCTACTCTCCTAGTATATGTGGGTTGGACGGCGGGCATACGCAATGCTCAAGCCATTTTTTGCGGCTGCCTACGTATGAGTAGCCACAGGCTGAGCCGCTCTGGGATCGACATAGAGCAGTGATAGACCTGCATCAAGAGGGAAATCCCTTTGTGAGAGCCCCCATTCTAATTCGGCACGAATAACTGTTTAGTTTTGGATGTATTGATAAACAATACAACAGTAAACAAATAGCTACAACATTAATTCATGGGTTATCGTGTATAGTACCCGTAGTGATTTTCTTGGTATGCACGAATTAAAACATCCGGATGCTCGATCTCATCCCCCTTGGTTGTATGTTCTGTCAAGACTCTGGCAATTTCGTCCCGCCCGTGCTCCAAAGCTACTTGTAACGCGGTTCTACCCTTGTTATCCTTAGCATTTATATCTGCGCCATGCTTCAGCAGCAGGCGAGTATTTGCAACTGTCCCCGTATACGGCGTACCGATCGATTCCCACAGCCTGTAGGACGAGTGATGCAGCGGGGTCGACCCCTCGTTGTCTCGTATATTCACGTCTGAGCCATGGTCGAGTAATAACTGCATAGTGTCGAGTTGATCATCGCAGTTGCGAGGGCTTGCTGCCAGGTGTAACGGAACTCCTCCTTCGACAGTCTGGGAGTTGATATCGGCACTGTGCTCAAGCAGCGCTTGAATTATTTTGGGACGTGAGTGAAAGGCCGCAAGATGCAAGGCAGTCCAGCCGTGCCTGTTTTGGACAGTGATATCTGCGCCGCGTTCAAGCAGCCACAGCACAGTGTCCAGAGGCCCGTTCGAACATGCTATAGTCAGCGGCGTGCCGTCGGTATCACCCCGAACGTCGACATCCGCTCCATGCTGAAACAATAACTCCGCCACCTGGAAATGTTTTTGGTACAATGCAGCCACCAGCGGGGTCACCAGTCGACCACCCCTAGCATTTATGTGTTCGGGACATTTTCCAATCAGGTGTTTGACCAGGTCATAGAATCCGCGGAGCGCAGCGTAGTATAGGGGAAATGCGTCTTTGGCACGGCCGGTGGGTGTGTACCATGCCCAAAACACGTCGATGTTGTGCACCCGGATCCATGCTGCCCAATGTGGTTTGTCCTCGTCGAAAAGGAATTTCATCGCCTCCTGTATGCAGAGTGACACGCTCCCGAATTGAGCATGATCGACCCAATATCGAGCGGCATATTCCACAAGGGGAATATTCTTGGCGTTCCAAAAGTTAACCGTATTGTCCAAACGGAGTAGAACGCCAAGACAGGCCTGGGCGAGGAGTGTGTGTGCGGGCTCGAGAAGTATGTGATACCGCGAGACGTCTTCGCTCGAGCTGGCAAGCCGATCCGATGTGAGGAACTCTTTCACCGAAAAGTGAGAAAATTGCACCACTTGAGAATCCCCATCGTCGACAATCGCAATCAAACTCGAGCATGTAGAAAGCACCGCCTGATGCTGATCTGCCCATCGCCAATCTGGGTTCAGTTTCGGAATCCCTCGTTGGCGCGCCGCGTCAAAGTCAACCGCAAGGACCTCCGCGAGCTCTTCTACACGAAGCGGCCGAATGGCAACAGTGAGACAATGCAGGAGACGAAGAGCGTGTTCTCGATTCGCCTTGTTGATCTCCCTCAACACCCGCTCGTAAGTCTCGTCGAGTGTTTCGGGCAATTCGTCAAGAACGCCTCGGACGCTTGGCGGGAGACAGTGACGTAAATTCTCCAGTTGGCAATACACCCAACGAAACCTATGCGACAATTTGAGGACATAACAAGAGCGTAAGAAACATAAACTTACATTCCGTCGGCCCTTTCGGAGAGCGTCTCGATGACAAGTTTCCTGTCATCCTCACGCCACCTTCGCATCTTTATATCCGACGAAACGACAGAACTGACATAGTTGACGATATCTTTCTTTTGACCACTTTGATTATGGAGGGACACCCGGAGAGTTGTCAACGGCTCGAGAATGGTTTGTATGTCGACCTCGGGACGACTCGTCACACAAATGTGTAGATTTGGGAGGTGCAGATCGACAAGGCCCTTGACAAGTTCGAGAACTTCTTCTCTTGGAGTTGGCATGCCGGAATTATTTGGACACTCATCAAGAGCGTCGAAAATGAGATAAATGGGGTGCTGAGTAGAGGATGTGAGCATCTTGTTTAAGCAACGATTCAAAGCATCGTCGCTGGGTTTTCGTGTCCCATCGCCATGTGCCTTATAGACGTGGGAAATGATGTCGCAGTAGAGATTGGACTGATAACAGAGTTGTGATAGTATAGAAAGGAGAACGTTGCGGCAGTTCTGTTTATCTTCATCGCGAAAATCGCAATAAAAGTAAGCTACGGTCGCCAGTCCAGATTCGCATCGTTCGGTTATGTCTTCGATTATTGCGGAACTGTCGGTGACGTGAATTTTAAGAGGCGACGACTACGGGAAATAGCATACCAGAGCACGCTCTTGCCAGAACCCGCTTCGAATTCAGTAGTCAGCGAGATGTGAAGTAGCCAGAGACAAGAAGAGACATACGCTTGCCATGAACCCAGAAAAGTGAAGGTGATGACTTCCACTCTTCGAACATACTTCCTTCGAAAAACCACACTGCTGTTCCCTTGTAGTGGGCCTTGCGCGCAATATTGTGGTTTGTCGACGGGTCCGGAGAAGTGAGCCACTTTTGAAGGTCCCGTCGCAATTCCCTCACTGCAAAAGGATAGAGCCTTAAGAACAGGCAGGGGCTAGATAAGGAATGACGAACACTTCTCTTCGTCTACGTTTTGTTGTATGATTGCTTTCGCTTCTTTCCCATCTAATAGATCTGTGTTCGGGAATGCGAATATGGCCAGAAAAACGCATCTTGCGCACCGTCAATTAATACCGTCACCTTTTCGTCCACCCTTTGCGTGACCTTCAAGACTTCAGCAGTCGCCATTCGAGCTTCCTCCTGAGTGAGTTTATCCAGCTTTCTCAAGGCGTCCTCGATATCGCTCTTGCCCAGTAGCCTCTTCATAAATCTCTCTGATGAAAATAAGTCAAGAACGATAGACAGATGTCGACCTACTCACTCGATCGTCGCTCTTTGATCTCCTTGGTTGCGATCGCAAGAATTGCAAGTACTTCCACCATGATCTCTACGATCATATCCGTCATTGCTGCAGTGGGTTGTACTTCTGTGTATGACTCGAGGCGTTTAAAGAACTTCTCGATCCGCGAGAAGATATCAACGAGCATGTCTTGACTCGAATTGACATCTTTAGCCGCCTAAGTGACAAACAACATCAAAACGACTCGCACCGAAGGATCGAAGCGAATACTCACCAAGAGAAGGACACCGATCCCGGAAAAAATCACTGTGGCAGGTGAGAAAACCTGAAAGTCATTAATCAGCCTGCAGATTCTGAACAGATAATAACTTTGGGAATTACTAGGCCGACACCCTCGCCAAGAGTAGCGGAGAACGCAAACAGGACGTTCACTGTCGGATCGAGCCATGTTCTTAGTCTCTCGTCACCACTGCGACTTCGATCAAATTGCTGTACAAGGTCTTGGAGAACGGAGAGGATGGTGACAGAGGAGTCGCAAGACTGTAATCGGGTTGCAAGAGGGTGACCGAGAAGATTGTTTTTTGTGGCCTTCTCGTATGCTTCCAAGGCGGCATCAAAAACATCCTTGAATTTAGAGGAGGAGGAGGCCATGGGAGAATTTTGGGACAGGTTGCGAACGATCAGTTTTTGGCCGCTTTAGGGTTGGCGGAAAGATGACAAGAGATGTGTTACGTTATGAGGAGGGGAAATCCCCCGGGCCGACAAGCAGCCTTTACTGGCTCATTCTCACGCCCCCACGACGCTCTCAAAAATTGACCTCAGTGCTGGCCCCTATTGTACTTAGTATGACTTAGAACGCCATTTCTTACCTTGAATTAGGCCAATACCTACTCGTCGCTCAGAGCCGAGGCCGACGGCGCACACACATCAGACCATCCGAGTCGTGAAGGTTATGACTTGGATGTCTTTAAAGCGCTCCACACAGACCATTTCCGATACTCACTCCTCTCTCACTCACCTCATTTACCTAAAGCCTGGTATTCCTGCCGCAGCAAGAGACTGGCACTTGTGAAGACTGAGGGACGTCTTGGAGACTCGCTCCGATATATTGTGTACGCCCTGACAGGCCCTGTTATGGTTAATGAAGCGGCGCTGTGTATTTGTGTGCATCGCTTGCTCTCCTCTGAGATGTATGCACCTCAATTTTCTCAAGCGCACGATGCGGCCTCTATTGGGAGAAATGGGGTACAGCGTCCAGGAGTTGCAGTGTGTGTTACCAACAACCATTGGTGCTCGCCCTGACCCACCGTAATTAACTATCTTATGGCTAGCCTTCGGGCTTTTGGTGTCTTTCGCATCATCGTTTTACTTCTTCCTGTATAGCCGGACATTCTGTTATCTACCTTTTCTTGGGCCTCCTATGTAGTGTTCTCGTAGCACCACGATGTCTTGTAGTGTAAGCTGTGGACAATAAACTCCGAATTCCAAAAAAAAAAAAAAAAAACAACTATTGGTGGTTATGCTGTGGCGGGAGGCAGATGTCACCCTACAGCACAGTACTCAGTCTGGATATCTCATGCCGTTGACGTCATCATCGTTGTCACCACCGGCCTTCTCGAAGCGAAGCGAGGCGGTAATGACCACGCCGTATCGTACGCTAGGGTCATAGTCGTGGACATGTTTGCTGTCGTAGTCGTCTGCGCACCCTACTCTCTTATATGCGGGTCGGATAGTGGGCCTACGCCATGCTCAAGGCGCGTTCTGTGACCGCCTAAGTATGAGTGGCCGCAGGCTGAGCCGCTCTGGGGTCGACGTAGAACAGCGATAGCCCTCCGTTCGGCACGAATATTACTGTTCAGGTTTGAATGAATCGATAAACCATACGACAGTAAAACAAGTGGCTATAACATCCATGGGTTATCGCGTATAGTATCCATAGTAGTATCCGTAGTGAGATTCTTGGGATTATGCACCGATTAAAACACCGGACGCTCGATCTCATGATTCTCATCGTGCGGTGCTATGTTCTGTCAAGACTCTGGCTATTTCGCCCCGCCCGTGCTCCAAAGCTACTTGTAACGCGGTTCTGCCCTCGTTGTCCTGAGCATTTATATTGGCGCCATGCTTCAGTAGCAGGCGGGTAGTTTCGACTGTCCCCATCACCGGGATAGACATCCACTTCCGTATTTTGTAGGACGAGTGATGCAGCGGGGTTGACCCCTCGTTGTCTCGTGCATTCACGTCTGCACCATTGTCGAGTAATAACTGCATAGTGTCGAGTTGATCGTCGCGGATGCAAAAAGGGCTTGCTGCCAGATGTAACGGAACAGCTCCGTCGACAGTCTGAGAGTTGATATCGGCACTGTGCTCAAGCAGCGCTTGAACTATTTTGGGACGTGAGTGAAAGGCCGCAGAATGCAAAGCAGTCCAGCCCTTCTCCGAGTGGACATTAGCGATATCTGCGCCGCGTTCGAGCAGCCACAGCACGGTGTCCAGAGACCCGTACGAACATGCTGAAGTTAGTGGCGTGCTGTTCATACTACCCCGAACATCGACATCCGCTCCATGCCGAAACAATAACTCCGCCACCTGGAAATGTTTTTGGTACAATGCAGCCACCAGCGGAGTCACCAGCAGACCGCCCCTAGCATTTATGTGTTCAGGACATTTTCCAATGAGGTGTTTGACCAGGTCATAGAATCCGCAGAGCGCAGCGTAGTATAGGGGAAATGCGTCTTTGGTACAGCCGGTGGGTGTGTACCATCCCCAAAATAAGTCGATGTTGTGCACCCGGATCCATGCTGCCCAATGTGGTTTGTCCTCGTCGAAAATGAATTTCATCGCCTCCTGTATGCAGAGCGACACGCCCCCGAATTGAGCATGACCGACCCAATATCGAGCGGCATATTCCGCAAGAGGAATATCCTTGGCGTTTTCCTTGTTAATCGTATCGTCCAAACGGAGTAGAACGCCAAGACAGGCCTGGGCGAGGAGTATGTGCGCGGGCTCAAGAAGTATGTGATACCGTGAGATGTCTTCGCTTGAGCTGGCAAGCCGATCCGATGTGAGGAACTCTTTCACCGAAAAGTGAGAAAATTGCACCACTTGAGAATCCCCATCGTCGACAATCGCAATCAAACTCGAGCATGTAGAAAGCACCGCCTGATGCTGATCCGCCCATCGCCAATCTGGGTTCAGTTTCGGAATCCCTCGTTGGCGCGCCGCGTCAAAGTCAACCGCAAGGACCTCCGCGAGCTCTTCAACACGAAGCGGCCGAATGGCAACAGTGAGACAATGCAGGAGACGAAGAGCGTGTTCTCGATTCGCCTTGTTGATCTCCCTCAACACCCGCTCGTAAGTCTCATCGAGTGTTTCGGGCAATTCGTCAAGAACGCCTCGGACGCTTGGCGGGAGACAGTGACGTAAATTCTCCAGTTGGCAATACACCCAACGAAACCTATACGACAATTTGAGAACATATCAAGAGCGTTTAAAGATAAACTTACATTCCGTCGGCCCTTTCGGAGAGCGTCTCGATGACAAGTTTCCTGTCCTCCTCACGCCATCTTCGCATCTTTATATCCGACGAAACGACAGAACTGACATAGTTGACGATATCTTTCTTCTGACCACTTTGATTATGGAGGGACACCCGGAGAGTTGTCAACGGCTCGAGAATGGTTTGTATATCGATCTCGGGACGACTCGTCACACAAATGTGTAGATTTGGGAGGTGCAGATCGACAAGGCCCTTGACAAGTTCGAGAACTTCTTCTCTTGGAGTTGGCATGCCGGAATTATTTGGACACTCATCAAGAGCGTCGAAAATGAGATAAATGGGGCGTTGAGTAGAGCATGAGAGCATCTTGTTCAAGCAACGAGTCAAAACATCGTCGCTGGGTTTTCGTGTCCCATCGCCATGTTCCGCATATACGTCGGAAATGATGTCGCAGCAGAGGTTGGACTGATAACAGAGTTGTGATAGTATAGAAAGGAGAACGTTGCGGCAGTTCTGTTTATCTTCATCGCGAAAATCGCAATAAAAGTAAGCTACGGTCACCGGTCCTGATTCGCGTCGTTCGGTTATATCTTCGATTATTGAAGAACTGTTGATGATGTGAATTTTAAGAGACGACGACTACGGAAAATAGCATACCAAAGCACGCTCTTGCCGGAACCCGCTTCGAATTCAGCAGTCAGCGAGGTGTGAAGTAGCCGGAGACAAGAAGAGACATACGCTTGCCATGAACCCAGAGAAGAGCAGGAGATGACTTCCACTCTTCGAACATACTGCCTTCGAAAAACCACGCTGCTGTTCCCTTGTAGTGGGCCTTGCGCGCAATATTGTGGTTTGTCGACGGGTCCGGAGAAGTGAGCCACTTTTGAAGGTCCCGTCGCAATTCCCTCACTGCAAAATGATAGAACCGTAAGAACCAGCAGGGGCTAGATAAGGGATGACGAACACTTCTCTTCGTCTACGTTTTGTTGTATGATTGCTTTCGCTTCTTTCCCATCTAATAGATCTGTGTCCGGGAATGCGAATATGGCCGGGAAACCGCATCTTACGCACCGTCAATTAGCACCGTCACCTTTTCGTCCACCCTCTGCGTGACCTTCAAGACTTCAGCAGTCGCCATTCGAGCTTCCTCCTGAGTGAGTTTATCCAGCTTTCTCAAGGCGTCCTCGATATCGCTCTTGCCCAGTAGCCTCTTCATAAATCTCTCTGATGAAAATAAGTCAAGAACGATAGACAGATGTCGACCTACTCACTCGATCGTCGCTCTTTGATCTCCTTGGTTGCGATCGCAAGAATTGCAAGTACTTCCACCATGATCTCTACGATCATATCCGTCATTGCTGCAGTGGGTTGTACTTCTGTGTATGACTCGAGGCGTTTAAAGAACTTCTCGATCCGCGAGAAGATATCAACGAGCATGTCTTGACTCGAATTGACATCTTTAGCCGCCTAAGTGACAAACAACATCAAAACGACTCGCACCGAAGGATCGAAGCGAATACTCACCAAGAGAAGGACACCGATCCCGGAAAAAATCACTGTGGCAGGTGAGAAGACCTAAAAGTGATCAATCAGTCTGCAGATTCTGAACAGATATTAACTTTGAGAATTACTAGGCCGACACCCTCGCCAAGAGTAGCGGAGAACGCAAACAGGACGTTCACTGTCGGGTCGAGCCATGTTCTTAGTCTCTCATCACCACTGCGACTTCGATCAAATTGCTGTACAAGGTCTTGGAGAACGGAGAGGATGGTGACAGAGGAGTCGCAAGACTGTATTTGGGTTGCAAGAGGGTGATCGAGAAGCTTGTTTTTCGTGGTCTTCTCGTATTCTTCCAAGGCGGCATCAAGAATAGGCTTGAATTTAGAGGAGGAGGAGGTAGAGGCCATGGGAGAACTTTGAGACATAGGTTGGGATCGATTTAGTTTAGCCGCTTTGGCGAAAAGATGACAGGTATGTGGCGGATAAGCGCCAAGCCCGCGGGCCGGCAAGCAGCCTTTACTGGCTCATTCTCACGCTCCCACGACAGTCCCACGACGCTCTCAAAATTTGACCCCCACCAGGCGGTGCTGGGCCCTACTGTATGACTTAGAACGCCGTTTCTTGCCTTGGATTATACTAATACCTACTCGTTGCCCAGAGCCTCGGCCGGTGGCGCACACAGACCAGACTATCCGGGTTGTGAAGGTTATGACTTGGATGTCTTCAAAGCCGTGCTCGGCCCACACCAGTTCCGATACTCCCCTCACACCCACCCCATTTACCTAAAACCTGATATTCCCGTCGCGGCAAGAGAGTGGCGCTTGTGAAAACCGAAGAGCGTCTTGGA